>LIDZ01007733.1_pt7 | contig 11361 bp, 10 predicted proteins | sample 644651 | NCBI WGS metagenome assembly LIDZ01 (sample SAMN03856242, study PRJNA289617) | food metagenome | isolation source: wine grapes on drying loft during traditional withering process | host: Vitis vinifera cv. Corvina | place: Italy: Gargagnago di S. Ambrogio di Valpolicella | collected 2014-01
TTGCCAGCGGAGATGCGCCACGCACCGGTCGCTGAGGCGCTCAGCTCGCTGCAGGATGCCAGCCGTCAGCATATCCTGCTGACCATCGATAAGCATGGCGGCAACCTGCGCCGCTCGGCACAGGAACTGGGCATCTCACGCACCGCGCTCTATAACAAGCTGCATCTCTGGCAGATCGATATGCAGGCGCTGCGCCGTCGCGGCTAACCGACGGCTACTTTTGCCCCTGCAAGCGGCTGGCGATGGCACGCAGCTCATCGGCAATCTGTTTCAGATCCTGCTGCTGTTCGCCCGGCGCCCCGCTGGAATGGCGTACCACCAGCCGCGCGGGCAGGATTGACGACGAGCGGCTGCTGTCGCTTTCGTTGGCCCGCAGCAGCCGCTCTACCGCCTCTTTGCCCTGCCGATCGAGATCCAGCGACACCGTGCTCAGCGACGGATGGAAAAAGGCGCTTTCGTAAGTGTCATCATAACCAATCACCGATTTTTGCCCCGGCACGGCGACGCCGTTCTGATGAAAGGCGCTCAGCACGCCCAGCGCCATCTGATCGTTCCCCACCAGCAGCGCGGTAAAATCGGGCGCTTCGCGCAGCATCTGTAGCGCGCCAGCGTAGCCGCTCTGTGCATCCCAGTTACCGTAGACCAGGCTCACCGGCTGCAGGTGATAACGCTCCAGCATCTCCAGCCAGCTTTTCAGGCGCAGATTGGCGGAGACCGAGTGCTGCGGCCCGGCCAGCAGCGCAAACGCTCGATGTCCCTGTTCATAGAGATATTTGACGCTGGCGCGGGTGCCGTCGGCCGGGTTAAACGAGACGTTAAACACCGAACAGAAGGGATCGACATCCAGAAACAGGCAGATGATGTCGCGGTTATCCTCGGCGATGCGTTCGGCGTCGGCGGTCTCCATCGGCGCGTTGATAATCACCCGATCCACCCGCTGCGATTTTAGCTCGTTGATCGCACCCTGCAGACTTTGTCCGACGTTCTCATCGATCATGGCAATCAGCACCTGATAACCCGCTTCGCTGGCGTAGCGTTTCACCGCAGCGGCCACCTGAGAAGGCGCATGCAGCGCCAGCGAGGTGGTCACCAGCCCAAGAGTGGTTATGTGCTTGCCGACCAGCTGCTGTGCCAGCCGGTTGGGCACGTAACGCAGCGCCTCAATCGCCTCTTCCACCTTGCGACGCGTTGTTTCTGAGACGTTAGCGGACTTATTCAGCACGCGTGAAACCGTCTGGTAGGATACCCCGGCATGGCGTGCAACATCCTCTAACGTGGCACTTTTCAGCTTCATAACTCGATTCCCAGTCTGCAGAGGGTCGGAATTGTATCAGTCGTCCAGACCCTGGCCTAGTTAACCCGCTCACAGCGTTGCGAATTGCCATAAAAGATTGACGTTCACATAGATCGTTAAGTGATCCGCCTCACCAATCGTTACATTTTACCGCTAATTTGTTGCACTGACTCACACAATTCACCGATTCGCATTGCCTGAAATTGTTTGCTCATCGATAACTGTCGCCACGATGTGAACGTATGACAATTACCCCTGAGGATAACATGAATACTAAGCTTTGCACGCTGGCGGTGGCGCTGGCGGCAACCCTGACTTCCCCTTCCCTGCTCGCAGCGATCGACAACATCGATTTTCACGGTTATCTGCGTGGCGGCGTGGGCGTTTCGCGCGATGGTGGCATGGAAGAGTGGCAAAAAAACAAGATCGGCCGTCTGGGTAACGAAGCGGACACCTATGGCGAAGTGGAGCTGGGCAGCGAAGTCTACAAAAAAGATGACGTCAGTTTTTACGTCGACACCATGGTCAGCATGTTTTCCGATGGGTCCAACGATAACGAAACCACTTTGGGCGATGACGCACAGTTTGGCCTGCGTCAGCTTAATTTGCAGATCAAAGGCCTGATCCCGGGTGATAAGAACGCGGTGATCTGGGGCGGTAAGCGCTATTACCAGCGTCACGATCTGCACATCATCGATACCAAATACTGGAACATCTCCGGTTCCGGTGCCGGTGTGGAAAACTACACCCTGGGCCCGGGCGCCATCTCTGTGGCGTGGATCCGTAATGATGCCAACGACGTCGACTATCGCGAAGATGGCGATAACGACGTGAACATCAACTACATTGACGTGCGTTATGCGGGCTGGAAGCCGTGGAGCGGCGCCTGGACTGAATTCGGCGTCGACTACGCCATTCCTAACGCCACCGACAAGCAGAAAGAGTACGGCGGCCTGTATGACGCGGAAAACGGCGTGATGCTCACCGGCGAAGTCAGCCAGGATATGTGGAGCGGCTACCAGAAGCTGGTGGTGCAGTACGCGGATAAAGGTCTGGCGCAGAACATGGTGTCGCAGGGCGGCGGCTGGTATGACATGTATAACGACACCCGCGATGCCAAAGGCTATCGCGTGATCAACACCGGCCTGCTGCCGATCACCGACCGCTTCTCGCTGAATCAGGTATTTACCTGGGGTTCAGCTGATAACGTCACCGCACAAACCGACAGCTCCACCCTGCTCTCGCTGGTTGGCCGGGCGCAGTACCAGTTTACCGACTACGTGCGCGGCATTGGTGAAGTGGGCAGTTTCTGGCAGAAAGATAAAAACCGCGACGGCAGCGACTACAAACAGGCCGGACAGAAATATACTCTGGCGCTGGGTCTTGCCGCCGGCCGTGAATTTATGTCGCGTCCTGAGCTGCGCGTGTTTGCTTCCTATCTGAACGATTCAGAACAGGGCAACAGTTTCCAGGATAACACCGCTGACAACACGTGGAACTTCGGCGTGCAGGTGGAAGCCTGGTGGTAAGCGGCTGAGGTCGACAAACCCCATAAAAAGGATGCTGCGGCATCCTTTTTTATGGCGTTCCGGCGGTAAAAAGAGAGCGATGCAAAGAGGCAATACGGAAAGCAACAGTGAGAAAGCGGGATAACCGGTTGGCTATCCCGCGGGGTATCAGGCGGGTTTAAAAAAGCGGGCGTCGAGCAGCTGGCGCAGCCGATCGGACTGCGTACCGAAAATAGCGTGGACCTCATGGCCGAGGATCACCACGCCAATTGCGCCCATCTGCTGTAGCGCGGCGGAATCCACCTGCGCCAGTGATTTCACCTGCACCCGCAAGCGGGTCAGACAGGCATCAACCTGCTCAATGTTATCGCGGCCGCCAAAGCAGTGCAGCAGACGCTCGAGCATCGCCATATCCACCGGCTCATCCGCTGACGGCTGAGGCTGGCGGCTGAAGTAATGCGTAAACGATTTAAGGCTTACCATCATGTTCTCCTCAGGCGGCATCGCTGCCGCCATATTTGCTGACCCGGGCTTATAACGGCCCGCGCAGTACCCGACAATCCCACGGCACCAGATTGAGTGAACGGGCCACCGGCGAACCGGCAATCAGATCCTCAAGCCCGGCAGGCAGATCGACCGTTTGCGTGCGCGCAGTAAAGTTTTGCAGGAAAATAAACGAATGAACGCCATCGGTGCGACGGTGCGCGGTGACGCCCGGCGGGAAGTCGGTGGCCAGCGCGCGCGGCAGCGCCAGACGGGTAATCAGCGCGCCGTAGAAGTCGCGATGAAACGCCAGATCGTTGCGTGATGCGATATACCACGCCTTGCCCGCGCCGACGCTGTTCACCGTGACCGCCGGTTGACCGGCATAGAAATCACTCTCGTAGCTCGCCAGCGCGGTGGCGCCTTCCAGATGAATATGTTCGCACAGCTCGCGCGCCTGATACGGCCCGCTCAGGCCAAGCAGGTTGCCGCTGATGCCGCGCACCGCATTGAATTCGCCCTCTGCCAGGCTGTCGATCTCTTCTGACCAGATGCCGAGCAGCGGCCGCAGCGGCCCCGGAAAGCCGCCGAGATGGCAGAGATCGCTTTCGTTAACGATGCCGCTCCAGTAGCTGGCGACAAATTGCCCGCCGTTTTCAACAAAGCGCTGGGCGCGCCCGGCAAAGCCGTCGCGTACCATATAGAGCATCGGTGCGATCACCAGCGCATAGCCGCTGAAATCGACGTCGGCGTTGATCACATCCACCGCCACGCCCTGTTCCCAGAAGGCGCGATAATGTTCCGTTACCGTACGCTCATAGTGCAGGCCGATGTTGCGCGGGCCCTGAGCGTTGTCCATCGCCCAGCGGCTTTCCCAGTCAAAAATGATCGCCACTTTTGCGTCGACGCGGCTGCCCTGCACCGGCGTCATTGCGGCCAGCATGCGGCCTAGTTCGCTGACTTCGCGGCCCACGCGGGTATCAAGATGGCCGACGTGATCCACCACCGCACCGTGAAACTTCTCCACCGAGCCGCGGCTTTTACGCCACTGGAAGTACTGCACCGAATCGGCACCGTGTGCCACCGCCTGCAGCGACGACAGAATGTGCATGCCCGGCTTTTTCAGCTTGCTGGTGGGTTGCCAGTTGGTGGCGCTCGGCGTTGACTCCATCAGCACAAACGGCTGGCCCTGCTTCAGGGTACGCATCAGGTCGTGATACATCGCCGTGTAGCAGGCGAGCGTGGTTTCATCTTTCTCGTTGTGCCAGGTCGGATAGCTGTCCCAGGAGATAAAATCCAGCGGCTGCGCCAGCTTCCAGTAGTCGTAATCGTAGAAATACTCCATGAAGTTGGTGGTAGCCGGCAGGTCGGGATTCACCGCCTTCAGGGGTTTGATCTCTTCGGCGCAAAAATCGGTGACCTGATCGGTCATAAAGCGCCGCCAGTCGAGGTTCAGGCCGTGAATTGACATTTCACCCTGCGGTGACGGCGAGGCGATTTGTGACCAGTCGCTGTAGGTGTGGCTCCAGAAATCGCTCCACCAGGCGTGGTTCAGCTTATCCAGCGTCTCGTAGCGCTGTTGCAGCCAGCCGCGGAAGGCGCTCTGACAACGTTCGCAGTGGCACTCACCGCCATATTCATTGGAGATGTGCCAGCCAATCACCGCCGGATGGTGCGCATAACGGTCGGCCAGCGCGCTGTTCATCTCCCTGACCTTTTGCCGGTAAACCGGCGAGGTCATGCAGTGATTATGGCGGCCACCGTGCAGCGCCGGTACGCGATCGCGCCCGACGCGCAGCACTTCCGGGTATTTCTGCGACATCCATGCCGGACGCGCGCCGCTTGGCGTGGCGAGAAACACTGCAATATTGTTCTGCTGAAGCTTATCCAGCAGGCTGTCCAGCCAGGCAAAATCGTACTCGCCATCGGCGGGCTCGAGCTTCGCCCAGCTAAAGATGCCAACCGACATCACGTTGCAGTGTGCCTGTTTCATCATTTCAATGTCTTTATCAACGATGCCCGGCGTCTGCGTCCACTGTTCCGGGTTGTAGTCCGCGCCATGCAGTAACGCATTAACTCTGGCGCTTAGCGGTGGAAATTTACTCATAGAATCCTCAGAGATGTCAGCAACATCAGCCATTACGCCAATGGATTAATGGAATACCTGAATTGACGGCAGCACTTTTCCCTGGCAGTCGAACAGCGCCTGGTTCTCGCGGGCATTGCCCTGTTTCCACTCGTCGTGGATGTACTTCATGCCTTCCGGCGTAGCCCAAGTGTTGCCGGGAACCGCAATCCACGTTGGTTCCCAGTAAACAAGACCTTTGCCGCGGTGGTCAGGCACCGACCGGATCGCCTGCATTAAATCGCGCAGATAGGCGGTTTGCCCGGCGACGGTGGCGGGATAACCGCCATCCTTCTCCTCTTTCGCCTGGAAGCTGTTTTCCGCGCTGTCGCAGTTGTCGAGGGTCCAGGCGTAGGCGGCTTCCACCACCATCACATCTTTTTGATAGCGCTGGCTGATGTCGTCCATGTTGGCTTTCAGCGCCGAAATCGGGCCGTTCCAGTAGGTGTACATCGACAGGCCAATCACATCGAACGGCACCTGGCGTTTAGTGATCTCATCAAACCACCAGCGGAACATGTCGTTTTTGGTGCCCTCCGCGAGGTGCAGCATGATTTTTACCTGACCGGGATCGCTGAGGTTGTCGCGCACGCCGCTGATGCCCGCTTTTAACAGCGCCGCCAGCCGGTCAAACTCACCGCCGTTTTGTCCCCAGCTTTTGCCGTCCGGCCAGAGCATGCCGCCGTTCAGCTCATTGCCGATCTGCACCATCTCCGGCATCACGCCAGCCTGTTTGAAACGAGCAAGCGTGTCGCGGGTGTAGTCATGCACCTGCTTTTCCAGCTGCGGAAAGGTCAGTTTTTCCCAGGCTTTGGGTTTGAACTGCTTGCCGGGATCGGTCCAGAAATCGCTGTAGTGCAGGTCGAGCAGCAGCTGCATGCCCTGCGCTTTGCCGCGCTTTGCCAGCGCCAGCGTGGTCTCCAGGTCGTTGGTGCCGCCGCCGTAGGCTTTGCCGCTGGCGTCACGGGGATCAACCCACAGGCGCAGGCGCAGCGTGTTGATGCCGTTGGCTTTGAGAATGGCGATCGGATCCTGCTGCTGGTTAGCGGCGTTATAGAATTTGCCGCCCTGTTTCTCCAGCTCCGGCAGGGTGGAGATATCCGCGCCTTTCACGAAATCCACCGGCGTGGCGGCGAGCAGCGGTGTTGCCCAGGCCAGCGCCAGGGCAATAAGAAGTGGTTTTATCTGCATGAGTTATCCCTTGGTACTGCCCGATGTCAGCCCGGACACGAAGTATTTCTGTAGGGCGAGATAGAGAATGGCGACCGGTACGGCAATCAGCACCGCGCCCGCGGCGTAGGTGGTGTAGCTGGCACCCATTTTCTGCGACACCAGGTTGTACAGGCCGATCGGCAGCGTGAACTGCTCCGGCGTGCGCAAAATGGTGCTGGAGAGAATGAAATCGCCCAGCGGACCGGTGAAGGAGAACAGTGCCACCACCGCCATAATCGGCTTGGAGAGCGGCATGATGATCTCAATGAAGATGCGGAAATTGCCCGCGCCGTCCATACGTGCCGACTCATCGAGATCGCGTGGAATGGCGTCGAGGTAGCCTTTCATCAGATAGGTGTTCATCGGGATCATGCCGCCCACGTAAATCAGCACCAGCGCCATGTGGCTGTTGATCAGCCCGAGCAGCTGCGACAGCACAAAGATGGCAATCAGCGCTGAGAACTGCGGGATCATCTGCAGCAGCAAAAACAGCATCAGCCCGTTCTGCCGACCCTTAAAGCGAAAGCGCGAAAAGGTGTAGGCGGTACAGCTGACGCTGATCAGCGTCAGCACCATGGTCATGAAGCTGATTTTCATCGAGTTCCAGTACCAGGTGAGATAAGGCACCGTGCCGTCAAACAGGTTGCGGTAGTGCTCCACCGAACCGTTTTCCGGGATAATAGAGCTGCTCAGCAGACTGTTACCGGCGTTAAATGAGGCGCCAACCGTCCACAGCAGCGGATAGATAATAATGGTGGAAACGGCGATCACCACCAGCCACGTCAGTGACAGGCGCAGCCATTTTTCCCGTTTAATACTGGCAGATTTCGACATATTGCTTCCTTACGCCATCTCATCTTGCTTGAACGATTTCGTCGCGCGGAACTGCCACAGCGCCAGACCGACCACAAAAATCGACAGCAGAATGGTGATGGTGGCGGCAATCGCATATTGCGATGACGACATGGTCAGCTTGTAGATCCACGACACCAGAATATCGGTGCCGCCCGCATTGGAACCCGCCACCGCCGGCCCGCCGTTGTTGAACAGGTAGATGATGTTGAAGTTATTAAAGTTGAAGGTGTATTGCGTGATGATGATCGGCGCAATCGCATAGAGCACCAGCGGCAGCGTGATGGTTTTCAGCCGCGTCCAGGCGCTGGCACCATCCATGATCGCCGCTTCATAGAGATCTTCCGGAATCGCCTGCAGCACGCCGGTGGTCATGGCGAACACAAACGGGAAGCCGAGCCAGGTTTGCATCATGATCAGCGCTACCTTGCTCCAGAACGGATCGGTCATCCAAGCTTTCGGCGCTATGCCGAAGAAATCGAGAATCGCGTTGTTAATCACGCCAAAGCTGTCGTTGAACATGCCGGCAAACACCAGAATGGTGACAAAGCCCGGCACCGCCCACGGCAGAATGAAAATGGTACGAATCAACGGTTTGAAGCGCAGGTCTTTCTGGTTAACCAGAATCGCCAGCATCACCCCGACCGTACACTGCAGCGTGGTCGCCAGCAGCGTCCAGACCACCGTCCATTGCAGCACGTCAAAGAAGGTGGAGCGCCAGATCGACAGGGTAAAAATGTTGATAAAGTTCTTAAAGCCAACCCAGTCAACCAGCTTCGCCGGTGGCGTGTGATAGAGGTTGTAGTTGGTAAAGGCGATGGAGAAGCCGAACAGAATCGGAAACACCACCACAAAGACCAGCAGGATAAAGCCGGGCGAAATCATCAGGTAAGGAAAGCCTTCGCGCAGCAGCAGCTGATACTGCTTGCGGATGCTGTGCAGCTGCTCGCCCTCATCGCGGCGGCGGCCATTGAGCCAGGCGTCACGAAACGATAAACCCCAAATCGTCAGGCCAAAGGCGATCACCAGCACGCTGATGATCCCCTCCGCCAGCAGGAAAATCGAGTTATCGCGCGGTACCACGTCACCCAGCGTCGCCAGCCCCCACAGCCCTTCGCGCAGGAAGTCATGAAACACGCCGACAAAGCTGGTCAGCAGCAGCAGAAAACAGAGCCCCTTGGCCCACTGGCGATGATAAAACTGGCCGAAGCCGGGCAGCAGCGCGAGCAGCAGCCCTGTGACGGCATGTCGGTGCGGACGCCCGCCGGGCGCCAGCTTTTCACTGGAAGATAACATCACTGGTCGATCCTTATCCGTGCGGGTGCCCGCAACGATGGCTTACTGGTTGCTGGCCTGCATGGCTTCGATTTGCATGGTGATTTGCTTCACGGCGTTATCCAGCGCCGCTTTCGGCTCTTCTTTGCCCGACACGCTCAGCTCCAGCGCGGCGTTAGCCGGTCCCCACACTTCCTGCATTTCCGGCACGCCCGGCATCGCCGACGCGCGCTCCGCCTGCAACGCTACGGCGCTGGCCTTTTCATCATCTTTGATGATCGGGTCGTTCATCAGCGCGACCACCGGTGGAATTTCCTGGGTTTTCTGGAAGCGTACCTTCACGTACTGCGGCTGATTGATGAAGTTAATGAACTGCTGCGCCAGGGTTTTGTCCTTGCTCCAGGTGGAGACCACGTAGCCTTTCACGCCGAGGAACGAGCTCATCGGTTTGCCGTTGGGCAGCAGCGGCAGTGGCGCGACGCCGTAGTTAATGCCCGCCGCCTGATAAGGCTGGAACGCCCACGGGCCGTTGATCACCGCCGCGGCTTTTTTCTCGGTAAACAGCGAATCGATGGCGTTCAGGCCGTTGTCGCCAAGGATGCCGCGCGGCAGCAAGTCTTCAGTGAAGAAGCTTTTCAGGTAGCTCACCGCCGCCACGCTGCCCGCGGTGTTGAGGCCCACGTCTTTGGTGTTAATCAGCCCTTTGCTGTCTTTGCCAAAGATGTAGCCGCCCATCGGCGCAATCGCACCCCAGCTGTAATAGATCTGATCAAATTTGGCCAGCAGGCCGTAGCGCTGCGCCTCGCGGGCTTTCTTTGAAAAGGCGCGGTATTCATCCAGCGATTTCAGCGGCGACGGCAGCAGATCTTTGTTATAAATCAGCACCAGCGTTTCTACCGCCTTCGGTACGCCGTAGACCACGTCGCCCTGCTTAAACGCCGCCATTGCCGACGGCGTATAGGCCGCCTGCTGGCTGGCATCCAGGGTTAGCGGGCTTAATAAACCTTGTACCACTGAGCTGCCGAGCTGATCGTTAGGGATCACCAGCACGTCCGGGCCGATGCCCGCCGGGCCATCCAGCCGCAGCTTTTCAATCTGCTGAGCAAAAGGCATCTCCTGCACTTTTACTTCCACGTTGTACTGCTTCTGGAAGTCAGCAATGGCGGTTTTAATGCCGTCCGATTTTTTAATATCTTCCCAGACGGTGAGCTGTTGAGCGGCATGCGCCATCTGGCTCATCGCCAACGCGGATAACAGCAAGGTAACCGTGGTTTTTATTCTCATTGCGAACTCCATGTGAAGGTATGACATTTTAGCCATTTTCAATCGCTGCCGTGGCACAGGTCGCCACCTCGTTTTCGCGTTAGAAAGGGGAATGTATGCTCCGCCATCGGCGTGTTGAGGCCATACGCTACGCGCAAGCCGCCAGCCGCTCCAGCCCGGCCTTTCTAATATGTGATCCGTATTACAAAAATGGAAGCATGCCCTAGGGCGCACCGGATGACGGCGTTATAGTCAGGCCATGTTTCATCAGCCATGGCGGCAGAATTGGCGGATTGTTACACGTAATACACAACATCACGCCACCCGCCTCTACCCTCAAGGATTAGCATGTCCAGCATCAGACTACGAAACGTCGCCAAACGCTTTGGCAAAACGGAAACGCTGAAAAACGTTCAGCTGGATATTGAAGATGGTGAGTTCACGGTGTTTGTCGGGCCATCGGGCTGCGGTAAATCCACGCTGCTGCGGCTGATTGCCGGGCTGGAAGAGGTCAGCGAAGGTGAAATCCTGATCGGTGATGAGCTGATGAACGACGTGGCGCCCTCACACCGCGGCGTAGCAATGGTGTTTCAGTCCTATGCGCTCTATCCGCACATGACGGTGGCGGAGAACATGGGCTATGGCCTGAAGGTCAACGGCGTGGCAAAAGATCAGATTCGCCATCAGGTGGAGATGGTGTCGAAAACCTTGCAGCTGTCGCACCTGCTGGATCGCAAACCTAAACAGCTCTCCGGTGGACAGCGCCAGCGCGTGGCGATTGGTCGCGCCATCGTGCGTAATCCGCGGGTGTTTATGTTTGATGAGCCGCTTTCTAACCTGGATGCCGAACTGCGCGTCGATATGCGCCTGCACATCGCCAAACTGCATCAGGAGCTGAAAACCACCATGGTTTATGTGACGCACGATCAGGTAGAAGCGATGACGCTGGCCGACAAAATCGTGGTGATGAATTACGGTAAGGTCGAACAGGTGGGTTCGCCGATGGAACTCTATTACAACCCGGTGAATCGTTTTGTCGCTGGCTTTATCGGCTCGCCCAAGATGAACTTCCTGCCGGCTAAAGTGAAAAGCTGCAACCCGGCGGCGCTGGTGGTGGAGATCAACGACGGTGAGCACAGCTTCGCGCTGCCCGCGCCGTCGCGCATGCTCAGCGCCGGTGAGCCGCTGATGCTCGGCATTCGCCCGGAGCATTTGCAGGTGGGCGGCGAAGGTACGCTAACCCTCGATTTCCACTGCGAAGTGGTGGAACGTCTTGGCAACAACACTTATCTGTTTGGACAGAGCCACGGCTACGACGGTTTTAAAATGTTGCTGCCGGGCGATGTCCA
>LIDZ01014792.1_pt5 | contig 11358 bp, 9 predicted proteins | sample 644651 | NCBI WGS metagenome assembly LIDZ01 (sample SAMN03856242, study PRJNA289617) | food metagenome | isolation source: wine grapes on drying loft during traditional withering process | host: Vitis vinifera cv. Corvina | place: Italy: Gargagnago di S. Ambrogio di Valpolicella | collected 2014-01
TTCAAGGTCACTGAACCGTCAGGCCTTGCCGAGCACCGGCACTTTGCGTGGGGCCATCAGATACAGCCAGCTCAACGCAATGAAATACATCACCGGGATCAACGTGAACAACAACGCATAGCTGTTGTTGGTCTTGGTCAGTACGTAGCCCACCACCTGGGTCATGAACATCCCACCGACCGCCGCACACATGCTGCCAAACCCGAATACCGTGCTCATCATGTGCTTGGGGGTGTAGTCCATGACCACACTCCAGATGTTCGCAGTCCAGGCCTGATGCGCGGCAATCGCCACCGAAATGGCCGCCACCGCGATCCAGAGGCTGGTTGCTCCGGCGGCAAAGATCACGCTGATGATGGTCAGGGCAAAAATCAGCATCGACACCAGCCGCGCGGTGACCGGCTGCATGCCACGGCCAATCATCCACGATGAAAGAATCCCGCCGCCGATGCTGCCGAAATCTGCCGCTACATAAATGATGATCAGCGGGATACCCATCTGGGTCACGTTGATGCCCAAGTTGTATTGCTGGTTCAAGAACGGCGGTAGCCAATACAGGTAAAACCAGAACACCGGCGCGGTCATCATGAAAGCCCCGGCGAAGGCCCAGGTGCCGCGCATGCGCAGGATGCGGTGGAACGGCACGCCTTGCTGATCGGGCTCCGGCTCGCCATTCACGTAGTCCAGCTCAGCCTTGCTGACGTGAGGGTGGTCCTCAGGGTTGAAGTATTTCAAACCCCACAGCGCTGCCCACAACAACCCCAGAAAGGAGATGCACAAAAACGCTGCCTGCCAGCCCCACACGGTCAGGATCAACGGCAGCATCAGAGGCGTCAGCAGAGCACCCACGTTGGTACCCGCATTGAAAATACCGGTGGCAATGGCCCGCTCGCCGGCCGGGAACCACAGGCGCGTAGTCTTCACGCACGCCGGGTAGTTGGCCGCCTCAGTCAGGCCCAGCACAAAGCGACAGATCATGAAGCCAGCCGCCGAAGTCGCCAGGCCATGCGCACCAGTAGCAATGCTCCAGAGCAGCACCGCGCAGAAAAACACACGCTTGACCCCGACCTTGTCGATCAATCGGCCTTGCAGCAAGAAGCCGATGGCGTAGCCGACCTGGAACCAGAAGTTGATGTTGGCGTAGTCCATTGCCGTCCAGCTCATTTCCTTGGCCAGGATCGGCTGCATGACGCCTAGGGCGGCACGGTCGATATAATTCAGGGTAGTGGCGAAGAACACCAAGGCAAGCATGCCCCAGCGGGTTTTGCCGACGGCCAGGCCACTGCGGATTTTTTCACCGACACCTGGCTTCGCGGCCTTGTCGAGTTGACGGGCTATCGCAGACATGAGCATTTACCGTTTGTTGAAATTTTTATGGGCGACTCTCAGGGTCTATGCACTGAGTAGGAGTAACCTGAGGCTCTGGCTGGCGTTTCTTGCCGGCAAGGGCTTCAATCAGGGGAGGGATGGTGCGGATCATAGTCAGCATCGTCAATTAACAACTCGGCCCGCTGGCCGATTATCGCACACAAAACTAACCGGTTCGTACGCTCTCAATTGCGCGATAGAATCGGCAGCAACAGAATTCTTGCCCGGGATCGGCCCCCTGTCCTAGACGCTTGGGCTGGCTTATCCGAAACCTGGCGCGCAATGGAAACCAGGCCTGCTTGCAGGGCCGTTTCAGTCGCCAATTGGAGTTGAAACATGCACCGTTCGATTGCCACCGTCTCTTTGAGCGGTACCCTGCCAGAAAAACTCGAAGCCATTGCCGCTGCCGGTTTCGATGGTGTCGAAATCTTTGAAAATGATCTGCTCTACTACGACGGCAGTCCCCGTGAGGTCAGGCAGATGTGTGCCGATCTGGGTATCGAAATCACCCTGTTTCAGCCGTTTCGCGACTTTGAAGGCTGCCGCCGTGAAAAGCTCGCGCGCAACCTGGAGCGCGCCGAGCGCAAGTTCGATTTGATGCAAGAGCTCGGCACCGATCTGGTGCTGGTCTGCAGCAACGCCTCGGCCGACTCGGTGGGCGACCCGCAAATTCTGGTCGACGACCTGCGCCTGCTTGCCGAGCGCGCGGGCGCCCGCAACCTGCGTATCGGTTACGAAGCCCTGGCCTGGGGCCGGCACGTCAATACCTACCAGCAAGTCTGGGACATCGTCCGTCAGGCCGATCATCCGGCGCTGGGTGTATTGCTGGACAGCTTCCATACGCTGTCGCTCAAGGGTGATCCCAGCGCGATCGCCAACATCCCGGGCGACAAGATCTTCTTCGTGCAAATGGCCGATGCGCCGATCCTGGCCATGGACGTTCTGGAGTGGAGCCGGCATTTTCGCTGCTTCCCGGGGCAGGGCGAATTCGACCTGGCCAACTTCCTCGCGCCAATCATCAAGACCGGCTACACCGGCCCGCTGTCACTGGAAATCTTCAATGATGGCTTTCGCGCCGCACCGCCGCGCGCCAATGCTGCCGACGGCCTGCGCTCGCTGCTCTACCTGGAAGAAAAAACCCGCCGTGTGCTCGAGCAGGAAGCCGAGCCGGTGCCAAACATCGATATCCTTTTTTCGCCGCCCGAGGCCAGCACCTACGACGGTATCGAGTTTCTCGAATTCGCCGTTGACGAATCGTTGGGCGCCAAGCTGGGCAACTGGTTCGAGCGCCTGGGCTTTACCCAAGTAGGCGAGCACCGCTCCAAGGCTGTCGAGCTGTACCGTCAGGGCGACATCAACCTGATCCTCAACTCCGAGCCGTACTCGTTTGCGCACAGTTTTTTCGAATCCCACGGGCCTTCGTTGTGCGCTACGGCGATTCGCGTCAAAGACAGCGCCAGTGCCTTGCAGCGCGCCATCGACTACCGCGGGCAGCCCTATCGTGGCCTGGTCGGGCCCAACGAGCGTCACCTGGCAGCGGTCCGCGCGCCGGATGGCAGCCTGCTGTATCTGGTCGATCAGGATGCTGACGGGCGCACCATCTACGAAACCGACTTCGTCATCAAGCCCCTGCCGCCCGCCACTGTCGGGCTCAAGCGTATCGACCACATGGCCATGGCCCTGCCGCCCGACAGCCTCGACAACTGGGTGCTGTTCTACAAGAGCCTGCTGGACTTCAAGGCCGACGACGAAGTAGTGCTGCCGGACCCTTACGGCTTGGTCAAAAGCCGCGCCATCCGTAGCCGCTGCAGCTCGATCCGCCTGCCGCTCAATGTGTCTGAAAACCGCAACACGGCGATTTCCCACGCGCTGTCGACCTACCGTGGCTCGGGTGTGCACCACATTGCTTTTGATTGCGACGATATCTTTGCCGCCGTCAGCAAGGCCAAGGAGGCTGGTGTCGCGCTGCTCGACATCCCGCTCAACTACTACGACGACCTGGCAGCTCGTTTTGACTTTGACGACGAGTTCCTCAGCGAGCTGGCTTACTTCAACGTGCTCTATGACCGCGACGCCAACGGCGGCGAGCTGTTTCACGTTTATACCGAGCCGTTCGCCGATCGTTTCTTCTTTGAAATCATTCAGCGTCGTGGGGATTACGCCGGATATGGCGCCGCCAACGTTGCTGTTCGCCTGGCGGCCATGGCCAAGGCGCGAGCCGGTGGAATCCGTCACGCCAAATTGTAAGCAATCAGATGAATCCTGCAGGCGCAGGCCCGATTCAGACGCCTGCAGGCTTCCCTATCCCGGACATCGACTCCATAATCGGGGCTGATCCACGTTGGCCACGAGCGCCCCATGACAATAATTCAAGAACCCAGCGTCGAGCCCGCAGTGGTCCCCCGCAAAGCGCGCAAGAACAACCCCGAAAAAACCCGTGAAAACATCCTTCAGGCGGCAATCACCGAGTTCGTCCTGCAAGGTCTGGCCGGTGCCCGAGTGGATGCCATCGCCGAGCGTACGCAAACCTCCAAGCGCATGATCTACTACTACTTCGGCAGCAAGGAGCAGCTGTACGTCGAGGTTCTGGAAAAGCTGTACGGGGATATTCGCAATACCGAAAACGACCTGAATCTCGCCGAACTCGATCCGGTCGAGGGCATCACTCGGTTAGTGGAGTTCACCTTTGATCACCACGACCGCAACGTTGATTTCGTGCGCATCGTGTGCAACGAAAACATGCACAAGGCCGAGTTCGTCAAGCAGTCCTCAGCGATCCGCTCGATGAACAAGTCAGTGCTCAATGCACTGGACGAGATTTTGCTGCGTGGTGCCCGCACGGGGCTGTTCCGCAGCGGCTTGCTTGCGATCGATGTGCACCTGCTGATCAGCTCGTTCTGCTTTTATCGGGTATCCAACAGGCACACCTTTGGCGAGCTGTTTCAGGTCGACTTCACCGATGCGCAGATCCGCGAGCGGCATCGGCGGATGATCTGCGACACGGTGTTGCGGTATTTGTTGACCTGAGGGTAGGGCTGCGGCTTGCCGGCGATGGCGCTTCCGAAGCCTCCATCGCCAGCAAGCTGTGCTCCTACGAGTGGCGCGGACCACCTGTAGGGCTCCGGCTTGCTGGCGATGGCGCTTCCGAAGCCTCCATCGCCAGCAAGCTGTGCTCCTACGAGTGGCGGGCCGTGGCCATCTCTGTTGAGCACGACTCAGCCATTCATGCTGCTGAAATGCTCGACCATCCGCTGCGCATCGGGCTCGATGCCGCTGAACAATTCAAACGCCTTCACGGCCTGGAATACCGCCATGGTACCGCCGTCGAGGGTGCGTGCGCCCAAAGCTCGGGCCTCGCGCAGCAGTTCGGTTTCCAGCGGAAAGTAAACGATCTCGGCGACCCACAAATCGGCCCGCAACAACGCCTTGGGTACCGGCATGCCCGGCAACTTGGCCATGCCCATCGGCGTGGTATTCACCAGGCCATCGGCCGCACCGACGCTGGCGGCCAGATCGGTCCCCAGCACAGCGTGATCACCACCGAAGTGCGCATTGATGTTATCCACCAGTGCCTGGGCGCGGCCGGCTTCGACGTCGAACACCGTGAGTTGCTTTACGCCTTGCGCGATCAGCGCGTGGGCCACGGCGGCACCCGCGCCACCGGCCCCCATCTGCACCACGCGCTCACGGGCGGCGCCGTCCATGCCGCGCTTGAAGCCTTCACCAAAACCCAGGCAATCGGTGTTGTGGCCGACCCGCTTGCCGTCCTTGAGCACCACGGTATTCACCGCACCGATGCCGCGCGCTTCCGGCGACAGGTCATCGAGCAGGGGGATGATCACTTGTTTGCACGGGAAGGTGATATTCAAGCCGGTGTAGCTCATGCGCTCGGAGGCGGTAAGCAGTTCTTCGAGGTGGCTGGTATCGAGTTGCAGCTTGTCCAGGTCGATCAAGCGATAGACATAGCCCAGACCTTGGGCGGCGCCTTCGCGCTCATGCAGCGCAGGGGTACGGGACAACTGGATGCCGGCGCCAATCAGGCCGGCCAGAATGCTGGTTTTATTATTCTGGGACATACACAAATGCCTATGGGGTTCGTCAAGTGGCCAGCGGGTGAGCGCCGTTCGGATGCCACGAAAGCGCAGGCGATCAAGCGTCTGCGCCATTTTTATTTTAGATCCTTGCGGACAGGTTCACGGGCGACAAGGCGCTTGCCATTAAATTGTACTAACCAGTTAATTTGGTCAAATGATTTCGGCTGAATTCACCGGTGTCGAGCATCGCCGAATCGAAGCACTGCTGGCGCGCCACGTAGAGGCCGGTGTCTGCGCGCTCGGCCGTAGTCACGGCAAAGCTGCGCCGCCAGACGTGCAGCCCGGGCGTGCAGAGCTCGGGCTGACGGTCACATCACCGGCGAACCAGCAGCACGCCTGATTCCATATGATGGGTGTACGGGAACTGGTCAAACAACGCGCAGCGCTCGATGCGATGGGTGTCGTGCAGTTGGGCGATGTTGGCGGCCAACGTCTCCGGGTTGCAGGAGATATACAGAATATTGTCGAACCGCCGGGTCAGCTCGCAGGTATCCGGATCCATACCGGCGCGCGGTGGGTCGACGAACACGCTGCCAAAGTCATAGCGCTTGAGGTCCACACCTTCGAGGCGCCGGAACGGGCGCACTTCATTGAGTGCTTCGGTCAGCTCTTCGGCCGACAGCCGCACCAGCGTGACGTTATCCACAGCGTTGTCGGCCAGGTTGTGCAGCGCCGCGTTGACCGACGTCTTGCTGATTTCAGTCGCCAATACCTTACCCACCCGGGTCGCCAGGGGCAGGGTGAAGTTGCCGTTGCCACAGTACAGCTCCAGCAGGTCATCTTCGCGCTGACCCAAAGCATCGTACGCCCAACCGAGCATCTTCTGGTTGACCGTGCCGTTGGGCTGCGTGAACGCGCCTTCGGGCTGGCGATAGCGAAAGGTGCGCCCGCCCACTTGCAGCTCTTCAACCGCATAGTCGCGGCCGATCACCAAGCGTTTGCCCTTGGAGCGGCCAATGATGCTCACGTTGAGCTCGCTGGCCAGTTGCTCGGCGGCCGCTTGCCAGTGCTCGTCCAGCGGGCGGTGGTAGCACAGCGTGACCATGGCGTCGCCAGCCAGAGTAGTCAGGAACTCTACCTGGAAAAGGCGGTTGCTGAGCGCCGCGTTGGCCTGCCACGCGGCCTTGAGGCGCGGCATCAGTTCATTGATGCGCAGACTGGCAATGGGAAACTGTTCGAAGAAGATCGGCGTGTGCTTGTCGCCGGGGGCAAACATTGCATACAGGCGCTGGCCCTCTTCGCGCCACAGGCGGAACTCGGCGCGTAGCCGATAGTGCTCGCGGGGCGAATCGAAAACGCTGGGCTCAGGCGCGTCGAACGGCGCCAGCAGCTCACGCAGGCGGGCGACCTTGGCGTCTAACTGGGCGGTGTAGCTCGAAGGATCGAATACAGCACTCATGCGTTGTACCAGCCCAGCTTGATGACGAACAGGATGGAAAGAATGATCAGCGCCGGATTGATGTCCTGGCGGCGGCCCGAGATCAGCTTGATGGCGGTCCAGGTGATAAAGCCGAAGGCAATACCGTTGGCGATCGAGTAGGTAAACGGCATCGCCAAGGCGGTGACCACCACCGGTGCGGCCTCGGTGAGGTCGTCCCAGTTGATTTCAGCCAGCCCCGAGCACATCAGCACGGCGACGAACAGCAGCGCCGGAGCAGTGGCGTAGGCCGGTACGCTACCCGCCAGCGGGGCAAAAAACAGCGCCAACAGGAACAACACGGCCACAACCACGGCAGTGAGTCCGGTGCGGCCACCGGCACTCACGCCTGCGGCCGATTCTATATAGCTGGTGGTGGTCGAGGTGCCCAGCAGCGAACCGGCCATGGCAGCGGTGCTGTCGGCGATCAGCGCCCGGCCCATTTTTGGCATGTGGCCGTCCTTGCCCATCAGCCCGGCGCGTTTGGCCACGCCGATCAGGGTTCCGGAGTTGTCGAACAGATCAACGAACAAAAATGCAAAGATCACACTGACCAGGCCGATGTCCAGCGCGCCTTTTATGTCCAGCTGCAGGAAGGTCGGTGCCAGCGAAGGGGGCATTGAGAGGATGCCGCCGAATTGACTGTAGCCACCGGCGATCGCGGCGATGGTGACGGCGAGGATACCGATCAGTACCGCACCCGGCACTTTCCAGGCTTCCAGGCCGACGATCAGGAAGAAACCCAAGGTGGCCAGGATGGGGCCAGGTTGTTTCAGGTCGCCCATGCCGACCATGGTGGCCGGGTTGCTGACCACGATACCGGCGCTGTGCAGGGCGATCAGCGCCAGAAACAGGCCGATGCCGGCGGCGATGCCGGAACGCAACGGCAACGGGATGCTGTTGACGATCCATTCGCGGATGCGAAAGATCGACAGCAAGAAGAAGCACACCGCCGAGATGAACACCGCACCCAAGGCCACTTGCCAAGTGTGGCCCATATGCAGGACCACGGTATAGGTAAAGAAGGCATTGAGGCCCATGCCCGGCGCCAGAGCGATCGGGTAGTTGGCGATCAGGCCCATTACGGTTGAGCCAATGGCGGCGGCCAGGCACGTGGCGACGAATACCGCGCCCTTGTCCATGCCGGTCTCGCCGAGGATGCTCGGGTTGACGAACAGGATGTAGGCCATGGCCAGGAACGTGGTCACGCCCGCCAGGATTTCGGTGCGCACATTGGTGTTGTGCGCCTTGAGTTGAAACAGCCTTTCCAGCATGCCTGCCCCCGCAATAAGTGTGACGACCGATAGAGCACAGCACAGCCTGCGCCAGGTCGCAAAAAAGCCGCGCATGATAGCAGTAAACAAGAGCACCCACTGAATCCTGTGGGAGTGGGCTCTGCCCGCAAAGCTTTTCAATCTGCCTGGCCCCTGACAAGAGCAGGAACTTCGCGGGCAGAGCTCGCTCCCACAAGGGGTAGGGCAGGGCATTTACTGTTACCAAAACTGCAACACAGCGCCCGCCCGGTGAGGCAATCGGTCACGCGGCAATAGACCACGCGGGCGGTCGCGGGGAATGGGTCTACTCTTTTACAAATCATTGATCCAGGTCAACGCTTGCAGCCCGTAAGCGGACCACGACCATGGTTCGCAATCCCTGCGTATTTCCAGCTCTGAAAGTGCCGTGTTCCCTATGCGCAGGGGCCGTTGGCCTGGTTAGCCGCCAGTCCGCATTACCTGATAGAGGAAGCTATATGTTCGGTTTAGAGGCAATAGATCTCGCCCGAATGCAGTTTGCGTTTACGGTTTCGTTCCACATTCTCTTCCCTGCCATCACCATCGGCCTGGCCAGTTTTCTGGCGGTGCTCGAAGGCCTTTGGCTGAAGACCCACGACGACACCTACCGCGATCTGTATCACTTCTGGTCGAAGATTTTCGCCGTCAACTTTGGTATGGGCGTGGTCTCGGGGCTGGTCATGGCCTACGAGTTCGGCACCAACTGGAGTGGTTTTTCTGACTTCGCCGGTGCCATCAGCGGGCCGTTGCTGACCTACGAAGTGCTCACAGCGTTCTTCCTCGAAGCAGGCTTTCTGGGCGTCATGCTGTTTGGCTGGCACCGTGTGGGCCGCGGCCTGCACTTCTTCTCTACCGTCATGGTGGCGATCGGTACGCTGATTTCGACCTTCTGGATTCTGGCTTCCAACAGCTGGATGCAGACGCCGCAAGGTTACGAAATCATCGACGGCCGCGTTGTGCCGGTCGACTGGCTGGCGGTCATCTTCAACCCGTCGTTCCCGTTCCGTCTGGCGCACATGTCGATTGCCGCGTTTGTGGCCACGGCGTTTTTCGTCGGCGCCTCGGCTGCCTGGCACTTGCTGCGTGGAAACCGCAGCCCGGCCATCAAGCGCATGTTCTCGATGGCCATGTGGATGGCACTGATCGTTGCGCCGATTCAGGCCTTTGTCGGTGATGCCCACGGTCTCAATACCCTGGAGCACCAACCGGCCAAGATCGCAGCCATCGAAGGCCACTGGGAAAATGTCGGCGACGAACCGACCCCGCTGGTGTTGTTCGGCTGGCCCGACATGAAAGCCGAAACCACGCGTTTCAAGGTCGAGTTGCCTTATCTGGGCAGCCTGATCCTGACACACAGCCTGGACAAACAGATTCCTGCGCTCAAGTCCTTCAAGCCTGAAGATCGCCCCAACGCGACCATTGTGTTCTGGTCGTTCCGGGTCATGGCTGGCCTGGGCATGCTGATGATTTTCGTCGGCCTGTGGAGCCTTTGGCTGCGCAAACGCAACACGCTCTACACCTGCCGCCCGTTCCTGTACCTGGCCATGTTCATGGGGCCGTCTGGTCTGATTGCCCTGTTGGCAGGCTGGTTCACCACTGAGATCGGGCGTCAGCCGTGGGTCGTCTACGGCCTGCTGCGCACCACTGATGCGGTATCCCGCCACAGCGTCACGCAACTGACCATTACCCTGGTGACCTTTATTGTCGTGTACTTCTCGCTGTTCGGCGTAGGTATCGGCTACATGATGCGCCTGGTACGCAAGGGCCCTAAAGCCCACGAAGGCGACGATCATCAGCCGCACGGTGGCCCTGGCCAACAGCGCACACCCGCACGTCCGCTCTCTGCCGCCGATGATGGCGACCACGGCGGCCACGACAGCTTGAGCAAGGGGAACTGAGTCATGGGTATTGATCTTCCGCTGATCTGGGCCGTGATCATCATATTCGGCGTCATGATGTACGTGGTCATGGATGGCTTCGACCTGGGGATTGGCATTCTCTTCCCCTTCATCAAGGGTTCGAGCGACCGTGACGTGGCAATGAACACCGTCGCGCCGGTCTGGGACGGTAACGAAACCTGGCTGGTGCTGGGTGGTGCCGGCCTGTTCGGCGCCTTCCCGCTGGCTTACTCGGTAGTGCTCGAGGCGCTGTACCTGCCATTGATCTTCATGCTCGTGGGCCTGATTTTCCGCGGCGTGGCGTTCGAGTTCCGCTTCAAGGCGACCGAAGAAAAGCAACACATCTGGGACAAGGCCTTTATCGGCGGCTCCTTGGTGGCGACGTTCTTCCAGGGCGTTGCACTGGGTGCGTACATCGACGGTATTCCGGTGGTAGCGCGCAAGTTCGCCGGCGGTGGCCTGGATTGGTTGACGCCGTTCAGCGTGTTCTGTGGCTTGGCCCTGATCGTGGCTTATGCACTGCTGGGTTGCACCTGGCTGATCATGAAAACCGAAGGTGGCCTGCAGCAAGTCATGCACAAGCTGGCCCGCCCGCTGACCTTGCTGTTGCTGGCGGTCACCGCTGTGGTAAGTATCTGGACGCCGATGGCGCACCCGGACATCGCGACGCGCTGGTTCAGCAAGCCAAATCTGTTCTGGTTCTTGCCGGTGCCGATTCTGGTGTTGGTTGCGGTATATGGCCTGCTGCGCGCCGTGGCGCGCGATGCCCACTACACGCCGTTTCTGCTGACCCTGCTGCTGGTGTTCCTGGGTTACACCGGGCTGGGCATCAGCCTGTGGCCGAACATCATTCCGCCAGCGGTATCGATCTGGGATGCTGCATCGCCGCCGCAAAGCCAGGGCTTCATTCTGGTCGGCACGTTGTTCATCCTGCCGTTCATCCTGGGCTACACCTTCTGGAGCTACTACGTGTTCCGCGGCAAGGTGACCCACGAAGACGGTTACCACTAGTCGTCTGTCAGGCGCCCGGGCCATGGCTGCGGGCGCTTTTTCGAGGAGATGGGTCATGATCGATAAAGACGTTATCGCAACCGAACAAGCGCCCGGAATGGGCAAGCCGTCATGGTTCAAACGCGTGGGCTGGCTGGTATTGATCTATGTCGTCAGTGTGGTCGGCCTGGGCATATTCGCCATGCTGATCCGCCTGTTCATGACAGCGGCAGGGATGAAGTCGCACTGAGCCTGTAGCGACTGGGCTGGACCCTTCGCGGGCAGAGCCCGCTCCCACA
>LIDZ01013739.1_pt8 | contig 11355 bp, 10 predicted proteins | sample 644651 | NCBI WGS metagenome assembly LIDZ01 (sample SAMN03856242, study PRJNA289617) | food metagenome | isolation source: wine grapes on drying loft during traditional withering process | host: Vitis vinifera cv. Corvina | place: Italy: Gargagnago di S. Ambrogio di Valpolicella | collected 2014-01
GCTGATGTCTTTTTTATTCTATCTATGCAAATAGCTGATCAATAAAATAACTCTTTTATAGTAAAAAATGTGTCTTAAGGATCATTTTTATCATTTTTTTAGCCATTCGACACTTTCTCTGATTGCGTTGTCTTCTTCACTTGGATATGATTGGAATATAGTTGAAACGGTTGGATAATAGTAGCGATTACCGAATGTTCTGGCGTCTTCGTCATATACTCAAATACATAGTAATTTGATGTCACTTGAGCGTCTTCGTCAAATGCAGTTAAAGGGGGAACTTCGTATCGTGATAAGTCAATACCAGGAAAGCTTGCTTTTATCAGCAAGAACGTTTCACTCCGGACCTATGGACACTACATATGAGGATGTTTTGGAAAACCTGGATAGTGGGATTATGCTTTTTGATGAAGAAGGAATTTTGAGCTTTGCCAATAAACAAATGTATGCCATACTCGAAATGCAGCGTCACTCTATTTTAGGCTGCACTATGGTTCATCTGTTATCTCATATCCAGTTAAGCCGCTTCAAGAAGAAGCAACTGCTGCGCGGTTACCGGGATTTGGTCTGTAAGGTAAAGCCCAAATATGAATTTGTAGACGAATATGGGCGTTACTGGCGGGTCACCTTGAACGCTGGTGAACAAATGAAAGGTTTTTCTTTGATTACAGTCAAAGAAATTTCTGATTATAAGCTTATCGAGCAAACAGCCTACCAGAATGATAGCCTGGCTATGCTAGGCAAACTATCTGCCTCTATTGCTCATGAAATCCGTAATCCGTTAACAGCGATTCGGGGATTTATTCAGTTGCTCCGTCCACATCTGCAGCAGTTGGGGAAAGAGGAGTACGCAAAGATTATTTTGGCGGAAATTGATCGTGCGAACGATATTATTCATGAATTTTTAAATTCTTCTAAACCCTCTGTTCCTCAAGTTGGCGCAATTCCAGTTTCAGCATTACTCAAGGAGATTGTTTTGCTGACGGAGAGCGAAGCTTTGATGAAAGGTTGTCAGATTAATCTGCATCCACTTCAGAGTGAGCTGATTATATCGGTAGATGTAAAGCAATTGAAGCAGGTAGTCCTTAACATGATTAGAAATGCAATGGAAGCGATTGCGGAGAAAGCTGATCATGAACTGGGGAAGATTGAGGTTGGAGCGCGGAGAGAAGGCGCAGAGGTTCGGATTTTTATTTCCGACAATGGTAAAGGGATGGATGCTGGCACATTGGACAGATTATTTAATCCGTTTTTTACGACGAAGGAGAATGGGACGGGACTTGGTTTGTCTGTGAGTGATCGAATCATCAAGGATCATGGCGGATGTATTTCGGTCAGCAGCAGGATTAATGAAGGCACACGTTTTGTGATCTCTCTGCCGCTTACACACTAACAGATAGAATAATATCTTTTAATAATAAATTCCCTTTAGAGGCTGATTCCTGTAGTGTAATACCGCTGCGGGAGATCAGCCTTAGCTATGCTACAATAAATATGAAACTTAGCGTGTGACGACAAACGGAGGTAATGAAAATTGAATATTGATTATAGTAGTGGAGTAGCTTTAGATACACTAAAAGCGGATGCGCTAGTTCTAATGGTCTCTGAATCAGAAGTTGAGCAAGGGGGCTTAGCTGCCCAGTGGAATGATAAAATTGCTGTGCTGGGTAAAACGGGGCTGTTTGGAGGCAAGTTGAATCAGACCTATGTCCTGCCTTTGGAGAATCAATATGATTTTCCCGTCATCATACTGTGCGGTTGCGGAGACGGGCTTCTAACTACTGATCAACTGCGTATAATGACTGCGAATATTGCTCGTGCTGCGCTCAGATTAAAAGCTGAGAAAATTGTAATTCAGTTGACTGGGGAGATAACGCTTCTTACGGAGGAGAAGTCGCTAGTTACAGTCGCCTATGCGCTTACGGAAGGGTTAATACTTGGAGCGTACCGCCGCAGACAATATAAGCTGGAGCAGGCCTCTTATGCGGGCTTGGCCGCTGTTACTTTTAATAAAGAGCAACAGACCGATGAAGTAGAGCGTGAAGGCTGGATCCAGGGTATTCAGCGGGGGCAGGCCTTTGCGGAGGCGACAAATCTAGCGCGGGATCTGACCAACATCCCTGGCAATCTACTGACCCCCTCCGATCTTGCGATGGCGGCTATAGACGTTGCTGAGCGCTATGGCCTGCCAGCCGAGGTGCTGGATGAGCGTGAGATCGAGCAAAAAGGAATGGGGGGATTGACGGCAGTCGGCAAAGGCAGCGTTAATCCTCCGCGGATGATCGTTATTCGCTATCAGGGTAGAGAACAATGGGATCATGTTATCGGTCTGGTCGGCAAAGGAATCACTTTTGACACAGGTGGAATTTCATTAAAGAGAGCGCCTGGCATGGAAGAAATGATTAGTGATATGGGCGGCGCTGCCGCGGTGCTTGGAGTTATGGAAGCCTTGGGCAGACTACGGCCGCAGATTAATGTAGTTATGGTCATTCCGTCTGCAGAAAATATGCCATCAGCGAACGCCTTTAAGCCTGGCGACATTATTACTACGCTTAGTGGGCGGACGATAGAGGTGTTGAATACAGATGCTGAAGGCCGAGTTGTCTTAGGGGATGCGCTCACTTACGCGCGAGAATGGGGTGCCGAGCGGATTATTGATCTGGCGACGCTGACTGGTGCGGTGCTTACTACACTTGGAGATATAGCTACAGGTGCGGTAACAAATGATGAGACATTTTTGCAGGAATTAATAGCAGCCTCTAGAGGTACAGGGGAAAATATATGGCAGCTGCCAGTGTATCCTGAATTCCGCGAAATGATAAAAAGTGAGGTTGCCGATATTCGCAATGCTGCAGGAAGATATGGTGGAGCCAGTACAGCCGGCTTGTTTATTGGTGAGTTCGCGGAAGGACTGCCGTGGATTCACCTGGATATTGCCGGAACGGCCTTCCTATCCAAGGAGCGTGGAGTTAATCCCAAGGGAGCTACCGGTGTTATGGTTCGTACCCTGTTGGAATGGCTGTTAAGCCAGAACGAAGAGAAATAATATGCGTGCAACCCAAAAACAGCACCAAGCCCCTGATAAAGGTGAGCTTTGGTGCTGTCTTTATAGATTGGTTGGATTTATATCTAATGTTTGCTGTCAGCAGGTTTTCCACAGCAGGACAGGGGAGAATCGAGAGACGCTGCCGAGCAAGATTTACCTTTGTCACAGCCTGCACAGGCACCTTCTTTACCCTTCTGAACATGGCGAAAGATCATCCAACCTGAATATCCGAATACAAGTGCTATAATCAGAACATTTATCATTGTTGTAACCCGCTTTCTTTAAGTATATATTCGAAAATATAACGAAAGCATTAGGACCATCCCAATAATTTACCACCTTGAAAAATAATCAAAGATACGCTGTACGCCAGAACAACGGAGTAGCCCATGGAGAAGAAAGTCCATTTCCAGGATGCGGTTTCCTTCTTAATCACCCCTACCGTTGCCAGACAAGGAATATAGAGCAGAATAAAGGCCATGAAGCTGATGGAACTTAGGGGTGTGAAGACTTGTGAAATCTGACTTTCCAGTCCGGCGGAATCCGGCGCATGATAAATGATATTCATGGTTGAGACTACAACCTCTTTAGCTAAAAATCCGGGAACCAGTGTGGAACCAGCCTGCCATGTTCCAAAGCCAAGCGGATCTAACAGCGGTGCAATCATACCACCGAATTTAGCCAGAAAGCTACTATCCATGGCTACATCAAATCCACCAGGTCCGGCATAGGACATCAGCCAGATAATTACGGAACCAGCCAGAATAATCGTTCCTGCTTTGCGTAGGAACCCTTTTCCTTTTTCCCAGGTACTGCGCGAGAGTGTCTTGATTTGCGGCAAGCGATAGGGAGGCAGCTCAATGATGAAGATTGAGGATTCATTTTTAAACAAATATTTAGAGAATACTTTACATAAGATAAGTGCGAATACAATCCCCATTACATACATGGATAATACTGCTGTTGCTTGCCGTTCTGGAAAGAATACTGCTGCGAACAACAGGTAAACCGGCAAACGTGCAGAACAAGACATCAGTGGCATAAGCAGTGTAGTTAGCATCCGATCCTTCGGTTGTTCAATACTGCGTGCAGCCATAATGGCCGGTACGTTGCAGCCAAAGCCAATAATGAAAGGAATAAATGCTTTTCCGTTAAGTCCCATTCGTTCCATGGTACTATCCATCAGCAGGCAGACCCGCGCCATATAACCGGAATCCTCAAGAAAGGAGATAATCAGGAACAAAATGAAGATTTGAGGAACAAAAACCAGTACGCCGCCAACACCACCGATAATGCCATCCACAATCAAGGCGTGTGTAAAGTTGGAGGCCCCAAGGTACTGCAGCATAGAAATGGTTCCATCACTGATGGGTCCGGATATTAATCCGTCGACAAGGTCCGATAAAGGTCCACCTACCCAGTCAAAGGTTGTCTTGAACAACGCATACATAAAGACAATGAACAGAGGCAATCCCAAAAAGCGGTGAGTCAGCAGGGAATCCAATCTTTCAGTCAGGTTGTGTGGTTTCTGTGCAGAGGTATCAAGTGCAACATCGCATAAAGAACGGATATAATCCATACGGGTTGAACGAATCCATTGGGGAAGCGTCAATGCAAGTTTTTTGATTTGCAATTCGCTCTGACAGGCATCACAGATGGCCAGCAATCGAGTAGTATCCACACGCTTCTTTAGGAACTGGAGAATGACAGGATTCTGCTCCAACAGCTGTAGAGCAACCCATCGGAGGGTAGGTAAACCCGGGGTATGCTGTAATTCTTTTATAATAGAAGAGATGGCCTCTTCAACAACTTCTCCATAATATAGTTTGAAGGTTACTGGTGGGATCGCTGAGGATTTCTCCAGAATGCTAAGTACCTGTCCAGTGCCTTTGCCAGTTCTTGCTACAAGCGGGAGGACGGTAATGCCAAGTTGTGTTTGCAGGACTTCGGCATTGACATGTATACCACGCGCTTTGGCGACATCGATCATATTCAGCCCTAATAGAGTCGGCTTACCATATTCCAGTAATTGGAGCGTGAGCAGCAGATTTCGTTCCAACTGTGACGCATCAACGATATTGATGAGTGCTTCAGGTGATTCTTCAATCAGATACTGAGCAGCAACGCCCTCATCGCGCGATAGTGGGTGAAGGGAGTAGATACCAGGCAAATCGATTAACTTGCCAGCCCCGTTCTTTAGGCTACCGACCTTCTTCTCAACGGTTACGCCAGCCCAGTTCCCTACATACTCATAGGACGAGGTTAATGTATTGAAAAGCGAAGTCTTACCTGTGTTCGGGTTACCTACCAACGCTATAGAACTCAAGATACGTTCACCTCAATCATGGAAGCTTCCTTCCGGCGGATGGCGAACAGTTGGCCGTTACATTCTAACGTAATAGGTCCTAAAAAGGGTCCCTTTCCCTTAAGACGGATGATAACGCCTTCCGCCACTCCGAGATCAGCCAGTCGGCGCTGTAAGATGGGGTTCATTCCTTCAATTCTATGGATGGAACCAGTAGAACCCGGCTGTAAGCGCAGCAAGGAGCAGGAAGTAGAAGCCATTTTAATCCCTCCGACAAGAGACTGATAATCAATCTCAATTGTTTTATTGTACTGTAGCATAATAATCGATAAACAGCAGTGATATATGTCATTGTGGAATTGTGTAGAAAACGGTTATGGAGAGCGCGTCGAATATTCTTTACATTATATTCATCATTAAAGTATGATTAAGCGATAATAATTGCATAGTAAAGCTTAGGATCAAGGGGATTATGAATTGCTTACAGTTGAAGGGAGAACAAATTGTGAAGACGAATCAGAGCAAAATAGTTGACTGCACCATCCGTGATGGAGGTCTAGTGAACAACTGGGATTTCAGTGTGGAGTTTGTACAGAATTTGTATGCCGGTTTAAATGAAGCACGTGTTGATTATATGGAAATTGGGTATAAGAATTCACCGAAGCTGCTTAAAGGCGCTGAAGGTGCCGGACCTTGGCGATTCCTAAACGATGATTTCCTGCGCAAAGTAATTCCGCAAAAAGGCCATACTAAGCTCTCCGCTTTGGTGGATATCGGCCGCGTGGATGAGACTGACATTTTGCCACGAAGTGAAAGTATGTTGGATTTGATCCGCGTAGCCTGCTACAGCAAGGATGTGGACAAAGCTCTGCAGCTAGTGCAAACCTTTCATGATCTAGGTTATGAGACAACTATCAATATTATGGCACTGTCGAATGTAATGGATAACGAACTTCTTGAAGCCTTCGAACAGATCCGCGAGAGTGTTGTTGACGTTGTATATATAGTAGATTCTTATGGCAGCTTGGACCATAACGATATTACTTATCTGGTTGATAAGTTCAAAACGCATTTGCCCAACAAACGCCTGGGAGTACATACCCATAACAATTTGCAATTGGCTTTCTCCAATACACTAATTGCAGCCGAGAAAGGTGTGGAATTGTTGGATGCTTCCTGCTATGGCATGGGACGAGCGGCTGGAAATTGTCCTACTGAACTGCTAGTTACTCATCTGAAAAACACACAATATAATCTTCGCCCTGTGCTGGATGTTGTTGAACGCCTTATGACACCGTTGCGCGAGAAAGAAGAGTGGGGATATATTATACCTTACATGATCACAGGTACGCTGGATGAGCATCCACGTTCTGCTATGGCCCTCCGTTCATCGGAAGATAAGGATAAAGCAGTTGATTTCTATGATTTGCTTACAACTCCCGAGGTTACTTTTGGCGAAAATAAATAGTTTTTTTACAGAAGCACTGATCTCTGATTCATGGAGCAGTGCTTTCTTTTATATTGTAGGGGGAACGCTGTAACTTTAGTGACCCATTCAGCCGATATTTATACATAGGACATAAATATATCCAATAATATGATAGATATCATTTTCAGACGCGAGGGACTTATGAGACAAGAAGAGAAAAAGACAATTCGAACGGCTATTTTAGGGGCTATATTGTTCCTTCTAATTCAGATTTTCCATACACCACTAGACCAACTTGATGACTGGGATCTGATTTCAGCATTATACCTCATTGCCGGATGTTGCAATATTGCATTTGGTTTTGCAATTTTTGCGCAGGGATGGTTATTTTTCTCCGATCGGTTATCCAGAGCAAGATTATATGCCTCTGCGCTTTTCTTAGGGGTATGTATATTTGATTTCTTGCATACGCTCAGCTTTGTAGGAATTCCATGGATCTCATCATTTGTCAGCTCGGAGGAATCCCTCTGGCTGCTTGCGCTCTCACGTCTCTCCAGTGCAATAGGCATCCTGTTTATTTTTAGTAGAGTGGATAAGCCAGTATCTATCTCTGAGAAGGGAAAGGTATTTAGAATTGCGTTACTATTGATTGTGGTCTCTTTGGTTATATTCGTATTCGGCCACTCGGTTATTCCACAACTGCTTAGCCAAGAATGGATGGATTCACTGAAGCGGTTGGTTGATATGGCTGTGCTCTTTATCTACCTGATAGGTGTTGCGGTCATTGTGTATCCAGGCAAAGTTGAAAAGTCAGCCTCAATGCTTATTATTATCCGTTCACTTATCTTTTTCGCTCTGGGCCAAGCCTTCTTTATGAATCCTTTGCGCGTTGGCGATGTGGACCCACTCTTTGGTATGGTGTGCAGTGGAGTTGCCTACTACTTGCTGCTTACCGGAGTATACCGGTTGACGATTGAAGAACCTTTTCATGAGAAGCAACAGGTTGAAGACCGGATGAATTACTTGGCTTATCATGATGATTTGACAGGACTTCCGAACAGACGCAATCTGATGCAGCGTGTAGAAGAAATGATTGTTGCTGCGGTTGGAGAGAAGGATAGCAACCAAGGCTTCTCAGCGCTGGTCATTATGAATATCAATCATTTTAAGAATATTAACGATTCTCTCGGACATTATGCCGGGGATCATTTGCTGCAAAAGGTATCACAGCGGATCGCTATTGAGGCCAGAGATAATGAAGAGTTGTTCAGCATGGGAGCGGATGAATTTGCCTTTCTGATGCTGGAGAGAGCCAGCCTTGAAGGCTGCATGCAACGGGCTTCAGAGCTGCTGCAGTTGTTTGAAATGCCAGTTAGTCTGGAATCGGGAGAATATCACATTTCATTAAGTTTGGGCATGAGCATCTACCCAGAAGACGGGGATACTGCTGAACAGCTTATTCAGAATGCGGATACCGCTGTGCATAATGCTAAAGATCAGGGCGTTGAAATTCGCCGCTATATACCTGCTATGCAGATGAAGGCGAAAGAACGATTGAAGCTGGAAAATGATTTGCGGAGAGCACTTGAACGCAATGAGTTCTATCTAGTCTATCAGCCACAGGTAAACCTGGAAACAGAAGAAATTGTAGGGATGGAAGCATTGCTGCGTTGGAATCATCCCAAAAGTGGTCTCATCTCACCAGTGGATTTCATTCCAATCGCTGAGGAGAGCGGGATGATTGTTCCCATTGGGGAATGGGTGCTGAAAACAGCCTGCCTACAGAATAAACTATGGCAGCTAGCAGGATACCGTCCGATGTGTGTCTCCATTAACCTGTCGATGCGCCAGTTTCTGCAGCCGAATCTGGCTGGTAAGATTGGAACTATTCTGAAAGACATTGACTTGGATCCTTGTTATGTAGATTTGGAAATTACAGAAAGTATGACACTGGATAAAGAGACGGCCTTTGAACAGCTGAAACGACTAAAAGAGCTTGGTGTATTTATAAGTATAGATGATTTCGGCACAGGCTATAGCTCCCTTCATTATTTGAAGAACATGCCGATTGATCGGCTGAAAATTGATCGTTCCTTCGTCTCAGACGTGATGGAGGACACGAATAACGCGGCAATTGTGTCTACCATTACTTCCATGGCGCATCACCTCAAATTGAAGGTCACGGCCGAAGGCGTTGAGAACAAGGAACAGTTGCAGTTCTTGCGGCAGCAGCACTGTCATGATGCCCAAGGATTTCTGTTTAGTAAGCCGATAAGAGCTGAAGAATTTGAAAAGTTTTTTCTGAAGCAGCCTATACTGGGTATGCCTTCCTGAAGGTGAAAAGTTGCTTTTTATATCCAGTGGTGCTACAATATTTTTTGTGTTCACTTTGAGTTGCGGGTGTAGTTCAATGGTAGAACTTCAGCCTTCCAAGCTGATAGCGTGGGTTCGATTCCCATCACCCGCTTATCCTTTATAATGTGTTGAGACCCTTGTGAGGCAAGGGTTTTTTCTTTGCTTATTTTTGGAGTGTGGCTACATTATTAATTCTATATTTTTCTAGAATATGCTCTCTGTCGAATAGCTTGAACTTATACTCCTGATTAGAAAGTAAAGTTATTTTTAATCCATCCGGCACATAACGAAAAGAGTTGAATATCTCAACATGCTTAATTTCAGCATTCAGGATTTCAATATAGTCCCCTTGTTTGTTGCGAAGCAGTTTAGGTGCGAAAATAGTGCGTTGATTGGTCACCTGCAAGTCGCCGAAAACCCGATAACTCATGCTTAAATAATAGGTTGCCTCCCTTTTGGTTAGCAAAATTTCATTAGTATTTAATTGTAGCAAGCGCTGTCCCCCCATTTCAAAAAATAAGCCAGGCTGCCCAAGATGTTGGGAAGCCTGGCTTTTATTGTACAACCTAATCCTACGAAAGTGGAAGTCTGCTACAGACTGAAAATGAACAGTTAATCGGTTGCTTACACAGTTTTCAGAAACTCAACAACGGTAAGTAATCCCTTATCGAAATTCTCCAGGTTGAAGTGTTCATCCGGGGCATGCAGGTTCTCATCATCGAGGCCAAAGCCCATCAGAACAACTGGAGCTTCCAGAACGCGGGAGAAGCTTTCCATAATTGGAATGGAGCCACCGTCTTTAGTGAAGAGGGCGCGAGTGCCATAAACTTTGCCGTATGCGTCAGCCGCAGTCTGCAAAATAGGATTCGACGGGTCAATGTTGAAGGCGCGTGCTTTCTCCATTTGTTTCACATGCAGCTGTACTCCGGCTTGAACGTTAGCCTTTAGATGAGCCTCGATGGCATCGAGAGTATGCTGTGGGTCCTGATCTCCAACCAAACGGCAGGTAATCTTGGCATGTGCTTCCTTCGGGATAACGGTCTTGCTGCCTTCACCTTGGAAGCCGCCATAGACACCATTAAGCTCCAGTGTTGGACGAGCGCCAACGCGTTCTACGAAGGAATAGCCTTCTTCTCCGTATAAAGCATCTAGACCCAAGCTCTCACGAATATTCTCTTCATTTACGCCTTGCTTCACAAATTCTTCGCGCAGCTGTGGGGAAAGCTCCGGAACACCGTCATAAAATCCTTCTACCGTTACACGGCCCTTGTCGTCATGTAGGGAAGCTAACAGAGAAACCAGCGCATGTAGTGCATTCGGAACTCCACCGCCGTAAGAGCCGGAGTGAAGGTCAGTTAAAGCGGTATTTATGCTAACTTCAAGAGAACATAGTCCGCGCAGACCGGTACAGATAGCAGGACGGCCGCGCTCCAACAGAGAAGTGTCTGAGACAAGTACTGCATCTGCAGCCAGTTGCTCCTTGTGAGCTTCCAGGAATGGGGGCAGATTGACACTACCGATCTCTTCTTCGCCTTCAATACATAGCTTGATGTTAACCGGGAGTGTGCCTTCCTGTTTCAGTATCGCTTCGATCGCCTTGATATGCAGGAATACTTGTCCCTTATCATCCGTTGCTCCACGCGCGTAGAGCTTGCCATCACGAATTTCCGGTTCGAAGGGGGGAGTAGTCCACAGGTTCAGTGGGTCAACGGGCTGTACGTCATAGTGGCCGTAAACCAGAATGGTCGGTTTGCCTGGAGCATGAAGATAATCGGCATATATAACGGGATGTCCCGCTGTCGGGTAAAGTTCAATGTTCTCCAGACCGGCACGCTTCAGAGTGTCCAACAGCCAATGTGCTGCTGCTTGGATATCATCCTTGTGAGCAGATAAGGCGGAAATACTGGGAATAGTGAGCCATTGTTTCAGTTCCTCTAGTTGTGCTTCCCGTTGCTCCTGAAAATAAGTTTCATATGACATAGTGAGTATGTACCTCCTTGAAGTTTTGCTAAAGCAATTTAGCAATCTATACGCATCATTATACTGGAGAACTCACTATGGATCAAAATGATTAGCGAAGGAGCTTTACCACACGATGGTTTCCGGTGTTACGCCAGGTGGAAAGGTTTCCTCAAGCACACTTTTACTGAGGTACATGTCATACCAAACATCAGCAATGAGCCCCGGATCTGTCGCGGTACCGGGTTTGATGAATACTCC
>LIDZ01002683.1_pt1 | contig 11354 bp, 14 predicted proteins | sample 644651 | NCBI WGS metagenome assembly LIDZ01 (sample SAMN03856242, study PRJNA289617) | food metagenome | isolation source: wine grapes on drying loft during traditional withering process | host: Vitis vinifera cv. Corvina | place: Italy: Gargagnago di S. Ambrogio di Valpolicella | collected 2014-01
GGTTATGGACTGGCTCAGGCTGACCTGATTCAGGAAGGTAACGTTGGCCTGATGAAGGCCGTCAAGCGCTTCAACCCCGAGATGGGCGTGCGTCTGGTGTCCTTTGCCGTGCACTGGATCAAGGCCGAGATTCACGAGTTCATCCTGCGCAACTGGCGCATTGTAAAAGTCGCAACCACCAAGGCTCAGCGCAAACTGTTCTTCAATCTGCGCAGTCAGAAGAAGCGTCTGGCCTGGCTGAACAACGAAGAAGTGCATCGCGTGGCGGAAAGCCTCGGCGTTGAGCCCCGCGAAGTGCGCGAGATGGAAAGTCGTCTGACCGGCCACGACATGGCGTTCGACCCGGCGGCAGAAGCCGACGACGACAGCGCCTTCCAGTCGCCGGCCAACTACCTGGAAGACCATCGCTACGATCCGGCGCGTCAGCTGGAAGATTCCGACTGGACTGACAGCTCGACGGCCAACCTGCACGAAGCGTTGAACGTGCTCGACGACCGCAGCCGCGATATTCTGTACCAACGCTGGCTGGCGGAAGAAAAGGCCACGCTGCACGACTTGGCCGAGAAGTACAACGTCTCTGCCGAGCGTATTCGTCAGCTCGAAAAGAGCGCGATGAACAAGCTGAAGCTGTCGATCGCTGCCTGATCGCTGCGCGAAACGCAAAACGCCCCGAAGTGATCGGGGCGTTTTTGTTTGTGGGATGTATTGCGCCCGATGCGGAAACTACTAACAGCGTGAACGCGAATCTGACCCTGCCCATCCCGCAAGGTGGACGCGGTTTCTGAGTAGGACCGGCTTCAGCCGGGAAGAGGCCGGGTTGAGCACCATTAGGATTGCGGCGTGACGCGTAACGCTTTCCCGGCTAAAGCCTGTCCTACGAAAGCTATAAAGCCAGACCTGGGCTTACCACTTGCGACTGTGATTCAACCCCATCAAATACTCATCCCCACCCAACTGACGCATCTGCTGGCGGATCCAGCCTGCGCGGCGTGAGACGTAGCTGGTGGGGTGGCTGGCGCTCCACTCCCGCGGGTTGGGCAGGACGGCGGCCAGATAACTCGCCTGTTGCGTGGAAAGCTGGCTGGCATTCACATGAAAGTGATGCTGCGCAGCGGCCTGGGCGCCGAAGACGCCGTCGTCCCATTCCACGCTGTTCAGGTACACCTCAAGAATGCGCTGCTTGGACCAGAACACCTCGATCAGCGCGGTGAACCAGGCTTCAAGGCCTTTGCGAAAGTAGCTGCGGCCCGACCACAGGAACAGGTTCTTCGACACCTGCTGGCTCAGCGTACTGGCCCCGCGCAGCGAACCACCGCGTTCGTTATGAACCAGTGCCGCCTGAATGGCGTCGATATCGAAACCCCAGTGCTCGGCGAACTTCTGGTCCTCGCCAGCGATGACGGCGATTTTCAGATCATCGGAAATGTTGTCCCATGACTCCCAGTCGCGCTGCAGATCAATGGGCTGACCGTCGAACCAGGATTCGATCTTGCGTTCGACCATCAACGCGGTAAACGGAGGAGGGACCCAACGGAAAATCAGTACCAGCACGACACTTGCCGCTGCGAACCAGAGCAGGCCTTTGGCGACACGACGGAGGAGTAATTGCAGCATAGAGATGGCTTGGCCGAACCGGTTGTGCGGGCCATTATACAGACCACGCGTCATCGAACCTGCCTGGAGTTGTACATGTTACGAACCTTTCTGATGTTGGCCTCCTTCTTCGGATTCACTGGCGTCGCCCTTGGTGCGTTCGCTGCCCACGGCCTGAGAAACCGTCTGACGCCCGAGTACCTGGCGGTCTTTCATACCGGAGTGCTCTACCAACTGATTCATGCGCTGGCGATTTTCGGCGTGGCGCTGTTGGCGATGCAGATCCAGGGCCGGCTCGTCACCTACGCAGGCATCTCTTTCACACTGGGCATCATCCTGTTTTCCGGCAGTCTCTACCTGATGACGCTGACCGGCGCGACCAAGCTGGGCATCATCACCCCCTTCGGCGGCCTGTTTTTCCTGATCGGCTGGGCGATTCTCGGCTGGACAGCCTGGCGCCTGGGCCTCGACACGCTCTGACCACCCCCTAGTCGCGCGTCTACCGCGACGCGCCGCGAGCGATCGGCCACGCCTGAGACGAATGGCGTGGCTTAGCCTTGGTCATACCGCCCGATCGGGCTAGAATGCTCGCCCCCTAAAATGATGGCTGCCCCCACGCATGCGCATTCAGTTGAACGGTGAATCCTTTGAGCTGCCCGACGGCGAGACCGTTTCGGCATTGCTGACACGTCTGGATCTGACCGGGCGCCGAGTCGCCGTCGAGCTCAATCTGGACATCGTCCCGCGCAGCCAGCATGCCGCCACGACGCTGTCCGAGGGCGATCAGGTCGAAGTGGTACACGCCATCGGTGGCGGCTAGCCTTCGACGTGCTGTCGGCCTGATCCGCAAGCACTGCAAGAACCTCAACCGTAAAGAGGATTTCAGATGAGCAACGTTCGCAGCGACAAGCCGTTTACCGTGGCCGGTCGTACTTTTCAGTCGCGCCTGCTGGTCGGTACTGGCAAGTACACGGACATGGAACAGACCCGACTGGCCATCGAAGCCTCGGGCGCCGAGATCGTGACCGTTGCCGTGCGCCGGACCAACCTGGGGCAGAACCCGGGCGAACCGAACCTGCTCGACGTGCTGCCGCCGGATCGCTACACCATCCTGCCGAACACCGCCGGTTGCTACGACGCCATTGAGGCCGTGCGCACTTGCCGCCTAGCCCGCGAGCTGCTCGATGGCCACAATCTGGTCAAGCTGGAAGTCCTCGCTGACCAGAAAACCCTGTTCCCTAATGTCATCGAAACCCTCAAGGCAGCCGAAACGCTGGTGAAGGACGGCTTCGACGTCATGGTCTACACCAGCGATGACCCGATCATTGCCCGCCAGCTCGCCGAAATCGGTTGCTGCGCGGTGATGCCCCTCGCGGGCCTTATCGGTACTGGCCTGGGGATCTGCAACCCGTACAACCTGCAGATCATCCTCGAAGAATCGAAAGTCCCGGTGCTGGTAGATGCGGGTGTCGGCACTGCTTCCGACGCTACTATTGCTATGGAGCTGGGTTGCGAAGCGGTGCTGATGAACTCGGCCATCGCTCACGCGCAGCACCCGGTGCTGATGGCCGAAGCCATGAAGCACGCCATTCTGGCGGGACGCATGGCTTACCTGGCCGGTCGTATGCCCAAGAAACTCTATGCCAGCGCGTCCTCGCCGCTGGATGGTCTGATCAAGTAAGAGCCTGTTGATGATTGATTCGCAAACGCCCGACCCACTTCCGGACGATGAAGTGATGAATGACGAAAATGCCAAAGCGCCAGGCGATGACGGCCATCACCGCCGCATCAAGAGCTTCGTGATGCGCGCCGGTCGCATGACCGAAGGTCAGCAACGTGGCCTGGATCAGGGTAAGGAGTTGTTCGTGCTGCCGCTGGCGGACGCCCCCGTTGATTTCGACGAAGTGTTTGGTCGTTCGGCCCCGCGCACTCTCGAAATCGGTTTCGGCATGGGGCACTCGCTGCTGGAAATGGCCGCCGCCGCGCCAGAACAGGATTTCATCGGCGTGGAAGTGCACCGTCCGGGCGTTGGCGCTTTACTCAACGGCGTGCTGACCCAAGGTCTCACCAACCTGCGCGTTTACGATTGCGATGCGATCGAAGTGCTTAACCGCTGTGTGGCCGACAACAGCCTGGACCGGCTGATGCTGTTCTTCCCGGACCCGTGGCACAAGTCGCGCCATCACAAGCGCCGCATCGTCCAGGCCGAATTTGCCGAACTGGTGCGTAGCAAGTTGAAGCCGGGCGGCGTGCTGCACATGGCGACCGACTGGGAACCGTATGCCGAATACATGCTGGAAGTCATGAATGTGGCCCCGGGTTACCGCAACCTGGCCGAGGACGGCAAATGCGTTGCGCGCCCTGCGGAACGTCCGATCACCAAATTCGAGCGCCGTGGCGAACGCCTCGGTCACGGGGTCTGGGATCTGAAGTTCGAGAAGCTGGCCTGATCACTTCTTGACCAGGAGCGGCCCAAAAGCGGCCGCTTTTGAGTTTTTACAGCACATTTCAGCCGATAATTGCCTTGTACGACGAACCCTTCGATTTCTTCCTAAGAAGGCTACAGGGTCTTCGGAATCGTCCGACATCCATTTTCAGTTCTGATCTTCATAGTCCCCGCCGTTGCATATATCCATATCGATGACGAGGAATAAAGATGAACAAGTTTTGGCAAATGGCTGCGATCGCCACGCTGATTGCGACCACCAGCGGCTGTGTCAGCTACAACGTCAGCCAGCCAAGCGCTTCGCTGTCCGGCGACGTGAAGACTGATCTGAAGGCTGACGTCAAAGTCGGTGAAGCCATCAGCGGCGAGTCATCCACCAATGTTCTGTTCGGCTGGTTGAACATCGGCGGCGACACGCAGTTTGCGGACGGCGTGACCTACGGCGGCGCGAGCGGCGGTGGCATGGGCCTTCCTCTGCCGGACCCGATCTCCTCCACCAAAGCAGCCGCAGCGTTCAAGGCGGTCAAATCGTCCGGTTCCGACCTGATCGTCGCGCCGCGTTACGAAGTCACCGTCAACGATTACTTCATCTTCAAGCAAGTGAACGTAAAAGTGACCGGCAACAAAGGCAGCATCCAAAGCATTCGCTGATGGATTGATCGCACTCGGCAACAGCGGAGTGTGATTTCTTGAGCGCCCTTCCCGCCATCGCGGGCAAGGGCGCTTTTGCATTCCGGTCGGTTATTTCCGATCCGCCACCACCCCGATCAACACCAGCACCACCACCAACACCGGCGCCAGGCTGTAGTTGTTGAACTGGCTCAGGCCTCGCACGACCCACGGCGTGGCATAAATCAGCGCAGCGCCGCTGCCAACGGTGCAGAGCAGCGCCATGATCGGAATGCGCAACGCGCCGGCAAAGCTGCCGAGGCGGCCTTCGATCCAGCCCTTGATGTCGGTCCCGAACAGAATCAGCAGGCAGCCGACCAACGCCAAGGCGATTTCCGACAAATTGCTGCGACTCCAGCGCGAGACGGTGGCCAGCAAGTCGAGTACGAATTCCATTCAGTGTCCTTAATGTTGAGCCTTACAGAAGAAAGTGCTGCAGCAAGTCGTTGAGGAATAACTGGCCGCGAGCGGTCGCCACCAGCCGTGCCGGATCGGTCTCCAGCAAGCCGCGTTGTTCGGCCTCAAGACGGGCGCTGGCGAGCGAATCGACGCTTAGACCGGTGCGGCGCTGAAATAATGCAGCGTCCACGCCCTTTGTCAGGCGCAGGGCGTTCATCAGGAATTCAAAGGGCATCTCATCCAGTGGCAGCCGCTTTTCGCCAGCCTGATAAGCCTTGGCCGGGTTGAGGTAATCCTTGGGCAGTCGGGTTTTCCAGGTGCGGATGATGCGCCCGTCCGGATGGCTGAGCTTGCCATGGGCGCCCGCGCCGATCCCGAGAAAGTCCCCGAAGCTCCAGTAATTCAGGTTATGCCGTGCTTCGCGTCCCGGCTGGGCGTAGGCCGACACTTCGTATTGGCCATAGCCGTTTTCCCGAAGCAGCGTCTGACCGGCCTCTTGAATATCCCAAAGGATGTCATCTTCCGGCAGCGTGGGCGGCTGATTCCAGAACACCGTGTTCGGCTCAAGGGTCAGCTGATACCAGGACAGGTGGGTCGGGGCGAGGGCGATCGCCTGACGCAGGTCGCCGAGGGCGTCTTCCTGGGACTGGTCCGGCAGACCGTGCATAAGGTCCAGGTTGAAATTATCAAAACCCGCCCGACGCGCCATGTCGGCAGCGCGCACGGCCTCATCGCCGTTATGGATACGCCCCAGCGCTTTGAGCTTGGCCTCCTGAAAACTCTGGATGCCGATGGACAGACGATTGATGCCTAGACCGCGATAGGCGCTGAATTTCACCTGCTCGAAGGTGCCGGGGTTGGCTTCCAGCGTGATCTCGATGTCTGGGGCGAAGCGAATGCGTTGTTCAACGCCGCTCAGCAGGCGGCCCAGCGCATCGGCGCTGAACAGGCTGGGCGTGCCGCCACCGAAAAAGATCGTGCTCAGCTCGCGGCCGTAGACGTGGGGCAGGTCCTGGTCGAGATCGGCCAGCAGCGCGTCGACGTATTCCTGCTCCGGCAACACCGGGCTCGCCGTGTGGGAGTTGAAATCGCAGTACGGGCATTTGCGTACGCACCACGGGATATGGATGTAAAGCGACAGCGGCGGCAGCTCGGCAAGGGGCGCCCGCGACGGCTCTGTCGTGAAGCCGGCCGCGCCGAGAATCAGCGGCCGGGTGGTGGAATCCTGAGTCATTGCTGATCAGGGCTCAGCCCCAGACGCTGACGCAGGATGGCCATGGCGCGGGCGCGGTGGCTGATCTGGTTCTTGTCGGCCGGGGTGAGTTCGGCGCTTGAGCAGTTGCGCTCCGGCACCCAGAACAATGGGTCATAACCAAAGCCGTGCTCGCCGCTGGCGGCGGTGAGGATGCGGCCGTGCCACAGGCCTTCGCAGAGGATCGGCAGCGGGTCGTCGGCGTGGCGCACCAGGGCCAGAACGCAGACGAACTGGGCGCCGCGTTGTTCGGCGGGGACGTCGTTGAGGGCGTCCAGCAATTTGGCGTTGTTCGCCGCATCGCCCTGGCCGTCGGCGTACCGCGCGGAATAGATGCCCGGCGCACCGCCCAGATAATCCACCGCGAGCCCCGAATCATCGGCCAGCGCCGGCAGGCCCGAAATACGTGCGGCATTGCGCGCCTTGAGGATGGCGTTCTCGACGAACGACAGCCCGGTTTCGTCGGGCTCCACGGTGCTGAACTCGCCGATCGAGCGCAGCTGAACGCTGGCGCCGAGCATGGCCTGAAGTTCTTTGAGTTTGCCGGCGTTATGGCTGGCCAGTACAAGCTGGGTGAGATTCATGATGAGTCCGTGAAAATCGGCTGCGTGAAAATCTACTGATTGAAGCTGAGCCAGTGTGTGGCTGTTGCCCGCTTTTACCTGAGTGCTAGCGCTGGCCGACAGGGCTTTAACGCCCTGCAGCGCAGGTCACACGGCAATCTGATGGTCCTGCAAGCCTGGGCTGCTGACGCGGTAGATGCCGATTTCACCCAACAGATTAGGCCAACGCTTGCTGGCCCAGCCGTGCCGATGCTGTTGATCGACCGCGAGCCGATCAATGACCTTCGCCGAGCGACCCCGGCACAGCTCTTCGAAATCTTCGAAGGTGCAGAAGTGGATGTTCGGGGTGTTGTACCACGTGTACGGCAGGAATTCGGAAACCGGCATCCGCCCTTTGCTCGCCAGGTACCAGCGGCAGCGCCAGTGCCCGAAGTTGGGGAAGGTGATGATGCACTGGCGGCCGACGCGCAGCATTTCGTCGAGGATGCGATCCGGGTAGTGCACGGCCTGAAGCGCCTGGGTCATGACCACCACATCGAAACTGTTGCTGGCGAAGTTGCCCAGCCCCTTGTCCAGATCCTGTTCGATGACATTGACGCCTCGCGCCACGCAACGCGCGATGTTGTCGGCGTCGTTTTCCAGGCCATAGCCCGTCACTTGCTTGTGCTCCTGCAGCCAGGCGAGCAATTCGCCGTCGCCGCAGCCGAGGTCGAGCACACGGCTGCCTGCCGGTATCCAGTCTTGGATGATTTCCAGGTCGGCTCTCATGGTGTCCTCAGAGTGCAATTCGGTTCATGTAGCTGGAGAAGGCCTGCAAGTAGCGCGGGATCGGGATCAGGAAGGCGTCGTGTCCCTGGGGCGCATCGATCTCCAGATAACAGACATCCTTTTTCGCCGCCATCAGCGCGTCGGCCAGTTCCCTCGAGCGGGCCGGGGAGAAGCGCCAGTCGGTGGTGAACGACATCACGCAGAACTTGGCGCTGGCATTGGCGAAAGTGGCGGCGAGGTTGTCGTTGAAGTTGGCGGCCGGATCAAAGTAGTCCAGCGCCTTGGTCATCAGCAGATAGGTGTTAGCGTCGAAGCGCCCGGAAAACTCCTCGCCCTGGTACCGCAGGTAGCTTTCGACCTGGAATTCCACGCTGTGGAAGTCGTAGTTGAGGTTTTCGTTCTTCAGGCCCCGGCCGAATTTCTCACCCATCGAATCATCGGACAGGTACGTGATGTGCCCGACCATGCGCGCCAGCATCAGGCCGCGTTTGGGGATCACGCCGTGCTCCTGAAACGAGCCGCCGTGGAATTCCGGGTCCGTCAGGATCGCCTGCCGCGCGACTTCGTTGAACGCGATGTTCTGCGCCGACAGCTTGGGCGCGGAAGCAATCGCCAGGCAATGACGCACGCGCTCGGGGTAGGTGATCGTCCATTGCAGCGCCTGCATGCCGCCCAGACTGCCGCCGACGATGGCCGCCCATTGATCGACGCCCAGCCGGTCGGCCAGACGCGCCTGGCTGTGCACCCAGTCTTCGACCGTCAACACCGGGAAGTCGGCACCAAAAGGTCTGCCGGTTTCCGGGTTGAGGCTGCTGGGGCCGGTGGAGCCGTTGCAGCCGCCGAGGTTGTTCAGGCTGACGACGAAGAACTTATCGGTGTCGATCGGCTTGCCGGGCCCGATGCAGCTGTCCCACCAGCCCGGCTTGCGATCTTCGGCGCTGTGATAGCCCGCCGCGTGGTGATGACCCGAAAGCGCGTGGCAAATCAGCACCGCGTTGCTCTTGGCGGCGTTGAGCTGACCGTAGGTTTCGTAGATGAGATCGTAGGCTGGCAACGAACGCCCGCAGGCCAAGGCCAGCGGCTCATTGAAATGCGCCGTTTGCGGCGTGACTAGACCGACAGAATCTTTGGGAAAGACCGTGGACATCGACCTGCTCTCGCTGAAATGAGGCGTAAGTCTAAAGATCGCGCCGGGGTGCGGCAACAAACTAAATGGCTGAATGCGCGGAGGGTGACGCTTTGGATTTTTGTCGGCGCTACATTCATTAGGCGGGGAAAAGGGCGACGGCTGCTGGTGCCGTCGCCCCAAGATCAAAAGCTTCCCGGCTGAAGCCGGTCCTACGGTCAGAGTTACCGCATTCCCATTGGCTGCATGCGGCGGCTGTCAGATCAAACGCCACAGCTCTTGCGGCATGCCGGCATAGGCCGCCAGCGCAGGCATGACGTAGGACTGCAGCACCTGAATCGCGATAAAGGCGAAGATCGGCGAGATGTCCATGCCGCCCAGGTTGGGGATGATGCGGCGGAACGGCGCCAGAATCGGCTCGCTGATCTGATAGGCCAGCTCGGCCGCCGGGTTGTGGCTGCCCGGAGCAATCCACGACACGATGACCATGATGATCATCGCCACCCAGAAGATCTTCAGCAGCAGCGACGTGATGCCGATGATCGACCACATCAACAGGTGTGGGATATCGCCGATGGTGCCGTAGGTCATCATCAGCACGAAGGCCATCAACAGCGCCTGAATGACGATCGCCAGCAGCAGCGAGGACGTGTCGAGCCCGAAAACGCTCGGCACGATGCGCCGGATAGGCTTGAGCAACGGCTGGGTCGCACGAACAGCGAACTGGCACAGCGGGTTATAGAAGTTGGCTTTGACCAACTGCAGCACGAAGCGCAGCAGAACGATGGTCAGGTACAGGCTGATGAGCGTCTGGATGACGAAAATCGTGGCGCCGGTGAGTGCATTCATGTGTTGCTCCTTATTTGCCCAGCTGTTCGGCGAGTTCGGCGGAGCGATGTGCGGCAGCGCCCAGCGCCTTCTCCACAATGGCTTCGAAGCCATCGGCCTGGAACGATTTGATGGCCGCTTCGGTGGTGCCCGCAGGCGATGTCACTCGGCGACGCAGCTCTGCCGCATCGACGTCGCTGCCGGTGGCCATCAGTGCGGCGCCCAGCGCGGTTTGCAGGGTGAGCTTGCTGGCAACGTCAGCCGGCAGCCCGAGCGTGACGCCTGCGGCGGTCATCGCCTCGATCAGCAGGAAGAAATACGCCGGGCCGCTGCCTGATACCGCAGTCACCGCGTCGATCTGTGCTTCTTCATCGACCCACAGGGCAATCCCGACCGCCGACAGCAACGTCTCGGCCTGCTCGCGCTGTGCCTGAGTGACATCGGCGGTGGCGTAAAGGCCGCTGACACCCTGGCGCAGCAGTGCGGGCGTGTTCGGCATGCAGCGCACGAGGGGTTGCTCGCCCAGCCAGGCTCGCATGCTGGCGCAGGTAATCCCGGCGGCGATCGACACGATCAATTGATGAGGCTTGAGCGCCGGTTTCAGCGCTTCGCACACGGATTTCATCATTTGCGGCTTGACCGCCAGCAGCACCACATCGGCGCCTTCGATGGCTTCGGCGTTGTCGGCGACCACCTTGATGCCGTGTTCTTTTGCCACGCGCTCGCGGGTTTCTGCGCCAGGATCGCTGGTACGAATCAGCTCAGCGTCGACGCCCTGGGCGCGCATGCCGCCAATCAGGCTGGCGGCCATGTTGCCGGCGCCGATGAACGCGATACGGGTTTTGCTCATGAACGGTTTCCTGTGGGGCAAAGGTTAAGGCTGCCCATAGTCGCGGGCGCCGAAGAGGGCAGTGCCGATCCGCACCCAGGTCGCACCTTGTGCGATGGCGGCTTCGAGGTCGTGGCTCATGCCCATGGAAAGCGTGTCCAGCGGCAGGCCAATTTGTGCCTGCAGCGTGCTGACGGCGGCGAACGAAGCGTTCTGTTCGTCGCGGTCGTCGGTAGGTTCGGGAATGGCCATGAGGCCGCGCAGTTTCAGATTCGGCAGCGCGCCGATGGCCTGGGCCAGTGCGGCCAGGTCTTCAGGGCTGCAGCCTGACTTGCTGGCCTCGCCGCTGACGTTGACCTGAATGCAGATGTTCAGCGGCGGCAGTGCTGGCGGCCGCTGCTCGGACAGCCGTTGTGCGATTTTCAGACGGTCCACGGAATGCACCCAGGCAAAATTCTCGGCGATGGCGCGAGTCTTGTTGGACTGGATGGGGCCGATGAAATGCCAGATCAAGGGCAGGTCGGTCAATTCGGCCTGCTTGCCGAGGGCTTCCTGAAGGTAGTTCTCGCCGAAATCGCGGAGGCCGGCGTCGTAGGCTTCCCGCAGGTCGCTCGCCGGTTTGGTCTTGCTCACCGCCAACAGGCCGACAGAGCCCGGGTCGCGCTGCACCGCTTGCGCCGCGCTACGAATTCGCTCGGCGAGCGTTGAAATGTTCTCTGCTATCGTGGACATTGATTTGCGCCAGCAGGGCTAAAGTCTGCGGCATTCTATGTGATGAGGAGCTGTATGGATATTACCGAGCTGCTGGCCTTCAGTGCCAAGCAAGGCGCGTCGGACTTGCATCTCTCTGCCGGCCTGCCACCGATGATTCGCGTCGATGG
>LIDZ01013350.1_pt1 | contig 11348 bp, 9 predicted proteins | sample 644651 | NCBI WGS metagenome assembly LIDZ01 (sample SAMN03856242, study PRJNA289617) | food metagenome | isolation source: wine grapes on drying loft during traditional withering process | host: Vitis vinifera cv. Corvina | place: Italy: Gargagnago di S. Ambrogio di Valpolicella | collected 2014-01
GGGCACTGCCGGGGGCAAACGGGCACGCGGCGGCGTTCGCCAGGGGCGCCGCGCCCGAAGCCGCCGCAAGGCGGCTTAAGCTCCGCTGCTCCAGCGGAAGCAACATGAACTTCGCGATGCGTTGCGAGTTCAGTCAGGCCTGAGAGGACTATTTTATTTTAAAGTGTACATTCGTCAATATAGACTCCAATACTCTTACTCAGTTACTCACTATTCCCATCCCATGCTCAAACTTGGCACCCGCACCCGCACCCGCACCCGCACCCGCACCCGCAGTTCACCACAAATAACGTAGAAATATGCCGTTAATTAGATCGGAAACAACCAAGTGAACAATATTAAATGACATTTATGCCTCTAATATCGACATTTATACCGATTAGGGGGCAAAAAGCTGATTTTAACAGCACTAAATGCTGCTAAATCAGTCTAGCAAGCAAATTTGCGACTATTAACAGCACTAAATGCTGCTAAACCAGTGTATTAAACTAAATTATTATCTAGTATCAGTATTTTTGAAATATAACTCACCACGAAATAATCCGTTAGTCGTACTCCTGACGATACGCACGTTTAACATGTATAAACAGAAATCAGCCAGCCCATTAACAACGAAGAGAGGGGAGAGTGAATTCATGAAGATCATGACGATTTTGGGCACGCGTCCCGAAATCATCCGCTTAAGCGTGATCATTCCGCTTCTCGACAAGTATGCCGAGCGTCATGTGCTGGTGCATACAGGGCAGAACTTCACAGCCAGTCTCAGCGGCATTTTCTTCGCTGAATTGGGGCTGCGGGCCTCGGATTATGTGCTGCAGGATAAGCAGGCCGGTCTAGGGGGTCAGCTTGCCGTTATGTTCAGCAGCTTGGAAAACATCCTGTTGCAAGAACAGCCCGATCGGGTGCTGCTCCTAGGCGATACGAATAGTGCATTATGTGCGATCTTGGCTGAGCGGATGGGTATTCCGGTAGTGCATATGGAAGCGGGCAACCGCTGCTTTGATTTGAAAGTGCCGGAGGAGAAAAACCGCCGTGTCATAGATGCCGTCTCAACCATAAATATGCCTTATACGCAGCAAAGTAAAAGACATCTGATCAGCGAGGGTTTTCCAAGTGCACGTATTGTGTTAACCGGTAATCCGATCCATGAGGTCATGACTCATTATGCACAGAGAATCGAAGCTTCTGATATTCTGGACCGGCTGAAGCTGTCGCCCAAGCAATATTTTCTCGTGACCGCACATCGGGCCGAGAATGTAGATGATCCTGATTCTCTACAGGAAATTATGTCTGGACTGAACGCCGTCGCTGAGCATTTTGGAATCCGTCTGATCTGCAGCATACATCCCCGCACTCGCTCCAAGCTTACGGAGCAATCCTACCTTCCTATGCACCCACTTGTTGAGTTTCATGAGCCCTTCGGATTTTTTGATTTTGTCCAATTGGAGCAGCAAGCCTTATGTGCCATTTCCGACAGTGGAACAGTTCAGGAGGAATGCTGTCTGATGGGAGTCCCTACCGTAACGATCCGCAGGACGACAGAACGTCCGGAAACGGTGGATTGCGGCAGTAATATCGTGTCAGGTGTGAAGCAGGATAGCATTTTGCGTTGCGTCAAGCTAATGACGGCGCTGAATCGGAATTGGGAAGCACCGGAAGGGTATCGGACACCGGATGTCTCAATCAAGGTAGTCAAATTTTTGCTTGGAGGGAACCTGCATGTTCAATAATAAACGAATTATGGTCACAGGTGGCACCGGTTCCTGGGGGCATGAACTGATTAGACAGTTACTGCCGCAACAACCGAAAGAAATTATCATTTTCTCTCGCAGTGAGTCCGCACAGGTAGCGATGAACCGTGAGTATGAAGATAGCCGCCTCAGTTTTATTATTGGCGATATCCGCGACAAAGATGCGCTAATTGCTGCATGTCGTGGGGTTGATTATATTTTCCATCTGGCGGCGCTTAAGCATGTTCCTGTCTGCGAAGACCAGCCATATGAAGCCCTTAAGACAAACGTCATAGGTACTCAGAATGTGATTGAAGCGGCGATTGTAAACGGAGTCGAGAAAGCTATCTATATTTCCACTGATAAAGCGGCTAACCCATCCAATTTCTATGGCATGACCAAAGCCATTGGAGAAAAGCTATTCGTATACGCCAACCTGCTCAGTTCCAGTACTCGGTTCGTGACGGTTCGTGGCGGCAATGTGCTCGGAACCAACGGCAGTGTTATTCATTTGTTTATGAAACAGATCCAGGATAAGGGCCAGGTGCGTATTACCGATATGAAAATGACCCGTTTCTTCTTCACGCTGCGCGATGCGATTACGCTATTGTTCAAAGCCACAGAGGTTAGTATTGGTGGTGAAATCTTCGTCATGACGATGCCGACCTGTCGGATCATTGATCTGGCTGAGGTGCTGATCAAAGCTTCTGGGAAGCCGAACGTAACGATTCTTGAAGCAGGCATCCGTCCAGGTGAGAAAATCCATGAAATTCTGATGAGCGATTTCGAGAGCCAAACGACGGTTGTTTATGATGAGCAGTATCTGGTCATTCTTCCAACACTGGATATGCCTGAGCTAAAGGCCCACTATAGCAACTATCCTCATGTTTCTTTTAGCAGCTTCAGCTCGGAGAATAATTTGATGAATCAGCAAGAGATCAAGAGTATTCTCGTTCGGGGAGGTTTTCTGCAATGAAGCTGCTTATTCTCGGCGGAAATGGTATGGCGGGACATATGCTGGTGGATTATTTTCACCGTCAGGGCAAGCATCACGTCTTCTATACAACCCGGGATAAGCGAGATCTCGGCGGGCTGTATATAGATGCCGATGATATAGCTGGAGTGGAGAAGCTGGTCGACATCGTCTCCCCCCACTGCATAATTAATGCGATGGGAGTGCTCAACCAATTTGCGGAGTCTGACAAAATAGAGGCTTATCATGTGAATGGCTTCTTTCCTCATCGGCTGCGGCGTGCGGCGGACAATATTCATGCCCGACTCATTCATATTAGTACCGACTGCGTGTTCGAAGGAACACGCGGCGGTTATGTGGAAGAAGATATTCCTGATGGAACCTCCGTCTATGCCATTTCCAAAAGTCTTGGAGAGGTGCGGCAGCCAGGTCATCTGAGCATTCGTACTTCTATAATAGGGCCGGAAATTCGCACAGGCGGGATCGGTCTGATGGAATGGTTTCTGGCGCAGAGAGGACAAATATCCGGCTACCGGCGGGTAATGTGGAACGGAGTAACTACCCTGGAATTAGCCAAAGCTATAGATTCTCTGCTGGATTCCACCGTGTCGGGTCTGATCCATTTAGCGCATCCAACGCCAGTAAGTAAATATGAGCTGCTTCAACATATTCAGGCGATTTTTCATAAAAAAGATGTCGAAATCATTCCTGATGACCTGCATATTCAAGACCGTACACTGGTAAGTACGAGAGAGGATGTTACCATACAGCTGCCAACGTATCCTGAAATGCTTGCAGAACTGGCGGACTGGATGAAACACTCAGGACAGTCCTCATGACAGGGCGGAGACTGTTGATTACCGGAGCGGCTGGGTTTACTGGACGTCATGCTGTTAACTATTTTTCGGCTGCGGGTGCAGAAGTTATAGCGGTAGTGCGCTGTGCAACAAACGTCTCTTTCTCTAATGCCGCTGCTGCCGCTGGAAATTCAGCTGTCTCCGCTGTTTTTCCGGATGACGTGCTGGTATATAACTGCGATTTAAATGACCGACAAGCAGTAGACCAGATGATTAAGAAAATAGCACCTGAGGAAGTACTTCACCTAGCAGGCAAAAATTCCGTGCCGGAGTCATGGAACAATCCATTGCTCTATATGGAGACGAACGTAATGGCCACACTGTACTTGCTTGAGGCAATGCGGAATTTGCCAGCCAGCCGAATTCTGGTGGCTGGCTCCCGCCTGAAGTACAGACCCGGTCTTGCAGCAGGACCGCCGCATCCCTATAGTCTCAGCAAGACGCTGGAGGAGCTAATATCACTGGCTTGGGGGACCATGTTTCAACAGAAGGTTCTGCTGGCAGAGCCCTGCAACCTGATTGGTCCCGGTCCTTCCACCGGTTTTTGCTCATTATTAGCTCAGCATATAGTACGTAGTGAAGCCGCAGCTCTCCTTGACTCTAGCTCTGATTCAGTCACAAGCGCGCTGTTATCTCCGTTCAGGCTGTCTTCCCGCTCCGCGCTACGGGACTTCCTTGATGTTCGCGATTGTATCAGAGCCTATGATTATATATTGCGCAAGGGGGAGAACGGAACGATCTACCGAATCGATTCTGGAACACAACGACAGCTGGGGGAAATTGCGGAACAGCTGCTAACACAATCAACTGCAGCAGTCCCAATGGATTGGGGGCAGGACTCTGGGGGTCAGCATGCTGAGAATCCGGTTAAACCTACTGCTTTGCCATCGGCAATTATACCTGAAGCTGATGTAGCTGTCCTAGGCTGGAGAGCGGAAATCAAACTTACCCAGTCCCTTACGGATATTTTGGAGTATTACCGCGCAAGCAAGGAAGGGAGGCCCATATGACTCCGAAAGTTTCAGTAATTATACCTTTTTACAACTGTCCATATATCGAACAGGCGCTGCAAAGCGTCTTCTCTCAATCCAGAAAAGCTCATGAAATTATCGTTGTCGATGATGGATCAACCATTCATGCTGACCGAATAACACCTTATCGTTCACGCATTCATTATTTGGGCAAAAGCAACGGAGGTACTGCCTCTGCACTAAATCATGGCATTACCTTCGCCTCAGGCGATTATATCGTCTGGTTAAGCTCAGACGACATGCTCTATCGTGACAAGATTAACAATCAGCTCCTGTTTATGGAACAGAACCATCTTCTGATTTCCTATACCAACTTCAATTATATTAACGGGCAATCCCAACTGCTTCAGCTGAATGCCGTTAAACCTTATCCAAATCAGCTGGAGTATCTGCGCAGCTTTCTGTACGGTAATCCCATCAATGGCTGCACAGTGATGATTAAGAAAGAGCTATTTGGAGCCATTGGTTTGTTTGACGAGTCCCTGCCTTACACGCACGACTATGATTTATGGTTTCGGGCGCTGCTGAATGGGTATGCACCAGTCTTTCTGAATCAGTCATTGACCGCCTACAGAAAACATGACGGGATGGGAACTATAAAGCATTCCGATGCTGTGGCAGCAGAGGCGGCAGCAACCAATAATCGTTATAAGACCCAACTCAGAAGTCTGCTCACCTCCATGGGAGGTTGACCTGTTCGCGAGCGCTTTATGCCAAATCCTTTCAGGATAGCTTGATCTTAAGAAGGCCATTCTAATGATTGTTACGCTGCACACATAACAACATTAGAGATGGAGGATGAATTCATGTTGCGATCAAAGATCAGCTTGTCAGTTTCCGCCGCATTGCTTCTCGGCATGGTAAGTATTACGGGCTGTGGAACTAACAATGCGGCGAATACTGGTGTTGAGACCAAGAGTGTAAAGGGGATGCATGACGGGCGTATTGGCATGAAATCCGTAGATGGTGGAATGATTCGGACGAAAGCTGCGGATAAGATGGAGATAAGCCGAGACTTAGCTGACCGCATAGCAGCAATGCCGGAAGTTCGTTCCGCGAACGTTGTACTGCTCGGTAAAAGCGCTTATGTCGCCATAACGCTCGATGAAGCAGCGGCAGGACCTCATGCCAAGAGTACCACACCAAATACTTATGGAACTGGAAATGGGCCTACTGGAATGATGTCAGGTACTGGCAGATCAATGACAGGTAGCGATAGAACCATGGGCGGTACAGGTACTATGGCTGGTACAGGCACAAGGTCTGGAATGATGGGAACCACAGGTGCAATGCCTGGAACCATGGGTGGTGCAGGAACAACAACACCAGGAACCATGGGTGGTGCAGGAACAACGGGTACAACAGATGTTATGGATGGTCGCGGAATGAAGCGCGAAATCGATAGAGGCATAGGCAAAGGAATGAGTACAGGAATGGGTATGGGTACAGGTATAGGAACCAGAAGTACCACTCCAGGCTATAACATGACGGCAACAGAAGCCGATACCGTGACCAAGGAAATGAAGGACAAAATCGCTGCTGAAGTCAAGAAACACGCGCCGCAGATTAATGCTGTATATGTCTCAGCCAATGCGGACTTTGTACAACGGGTTAATGTCTATGCCGAAGAGGCTCGGGCGGGTCATCCACTGAAAGGTTTTGCGGATGAATTCCGCACCATGATTGATCGCATATTCCCGACGCGGAGTGATAAATAATCAGGTTATAAGATAATTCATGTATTCATAAAGGGACAGCAAAAAAACGCAGCAACTTCTCCTGAGGATCGGGAGAGATTGCTGCGTTTTATTGTTAAGCAATAAGTTTTTCCTTAATTTACATCAGTAGCGGTGATTCTGCGGCCACCAATCCATACCTTCTGCAGATTAAGCTCAGCATCAAGCAACAGGATATCGCCCCGCTTTCCGGCTTCCAAAGAACCGATACTGCGCTCCATGCCAAGCGACAAGGCCGGAGTCAGACTGGCAGCGCGTGAGGCTTCCTCCAAGCTGAGTCCAACTTCCTGTATAAGGTACCGGAATCCACGAATCATAGTTAGTGTGCTTCCAGCCAGAGCAGCAGGATTATCTCTAAGGGTGGCGATACCTTCACGTACCACAACAGGTAAATCACCAATCATATATTCACCATCACTGAGGCCAGTAGCGGACATGGCATCTGTGATTAGCAACAGATTATTTTCACTCTTGAGGCGAGCCATTATATTAATCGCCGAAGGATGAACATGAATCCCGTCAGCGATAATTTCCGCGCGTATCCGCTGATCATACATTATAGCGCCTACGGTCCCTGGCTTGCGGTGATGCAGGGGTGTCATGGCATTAAACATATGCACAGCTTGATTTAAGCCAGCGTCTGCGGCAGCAATGACTTCCTCATAAGACGCGTCAGTGTGACCGAGAGCTGCTGTTATGCTGTGTTTGCGTAGCCAGGTAATAGCCTCCAGTGCGCCTTCACGTTCCGGAGCCAAGGTTACTTGCCGGATTAGTCCTGGATATTGCGCCTCCCATTGTTCAAGCCACTCAATATTGGCAGGGACAATATGCTCAGGATTCTGGGCTCCAGACCATTTCGGACTGATGAAGGGTCCTTCCAGATGCAGGCCAGCGATTTGTGCAAAAAGCATTTTGCCTGCAGTACGGAAAGTATTGACCTCAGACAGCACGCGATCAATAGCGGACTTGGCTGCGGTCATAGTAGTAGCAAGCATGGTGGTTGTTCCATGTGAGCTATGGAACTTGGTAATAGCCTCCAGAGATTTCGCATCACAGTTCATGAAATCATGGCCAGCTCCACCATGCACATGCACATCTACGAAGCCTGGAATGAATAGACCTTCTGCCTTTTGTTCGCTGACCGGCCAATGTGCATAACATTCGGGCAGCCAAGCTGCTTCACCGACATAATGGATCTCTTCGGTGGATACCGCGATTACACCCGTTGTAACCAGACCCAGGGGAGTTAGTACTTTACCGAAGAGCAGTTCGCCTGTAGCAGCGGTTGTCTCTGTGTTTATTTCAACCATTTTCCTGCTCCTTCGTCCAGCAGAACAACTACGTTCGGATGGCTTTGCAGCAAGGAGGCTGGACATTGGGTGGTGATTGGACCTTCCAGCGCATTGCGGACAGCCTCCGCTTTCTCTTCACCGCGCACTAAGAGGACAATTTGGCGCGCCTTCAGAATGCCGCCAATTCCCATAGTTACGGCTTGGCGAGGAACATCTTCAAGCTTGTCAAAGAAACGGGCATTTGCTTCCAATGTTTCTTCCAGCAGATCGACCACATGTGTGCCGCTGCTCAGGCTGGCATCCGGTTCATTGAAACCGATATGACCATTGCTGCCAATGCCAAGGATTTGCAGGTCCACTGGACCGTTGTCTTCGAGCATCTTGTCATAAGCGAGACATTCAGCGTCCAGATCCGCAGCATTTCCGTTAGGGACATGCGTGCGGGCTAGGTCGATGTCCACGTGGTTGAATAGATGCTCATTCATAAAGCTCCGGTAGCTCTGCGGATGATCCACAGGCAAACCTACATACTCATCAAGATTATAAGAAGCGGCTTTGGAGAAGCTGACCAGCCCTTTATTATGCATTTCAACTAATTTGGCATAGACTCCGACCGGAGAACTGCCTGTAGCCAGACCTAGCACGGCCTTGGGGTTGCTCTGCAGCAAGCTGACAATAAGATTGGCACCAGTCTGTATGAAATCCTCGTCATTGTGGAACTTTAAAATATTCATTAAGATTGACCTCCTCGTTTATGGCGATAATGTTGGACGTTGAGATAAGACTGCTCCAGCTTGGGAATAAAATCCCCAAAACGGGTGCTGACCATTCCTGTAAACAAAATATCAATAATATGCAGCTGAGCGATACGTGAAGCCATGTCACCACGCCGCATACCCTGCTCCAGTGAAGAGGAGAACAACGGGATGTCGGCTAGGGTGGCTAATCTGCTGCTGCCGTAGGAGGTTAAGGCAATTGTGCTGGCCCCACTGGCCCCGGCGCAGGTTAGCGCATCAATCGTTTCCGGTGTTTCTCCAGAATAGGATATCGCAAACGCGACATCTCCTGCGGAGAGCGTGGAAGCAGAGGTGATCTGCATATGAGAATCGGCAAAAGCGGTACAGTTCACGCCGATGCGGATCAGCTTCTGGTAGAAGTCCTGGGCAACAATGGATGAGGTCGCCATCCCATATAGATCCACCCGCCGTGCCCGGCATAATAAATCTACAGCCGCTTGCAGCCGATCAATATCCAAGAGCGAGGTTGTATCCCGGATGGAAGCCAGATGATTGGCCTGCATGGCCTCCACGATAACCGATAATGGATTGCCGGCCACGATATCCTGGTAGGAACCATCTTGTGGCGCTCCATCACTATGGGCGATTTCGGAGGCTAGCTTTACCTTGAAATCTGGGAAGCCCTTGAAATGGAAGGCTTTGCAAAAGCGTGTGACTGTTGCCGGACTAATGCCACATTGCTCCGCCAGCTCCGTAATGCCCATATGGACAATTTCGCTAGGAGAGGAAAGAATCCGTTCGGCCAGCTTGCGTTCCATCTGGGATAGCTTGGGACTTTCATGCTCTAAGGCATGCAGGATTGGAGACATAAATTCACCTCTTAGTCTAATGACTGATTGAAATTATTTTTATTATTATACACATATACAAGAAAATTATTTTCATATTTAGAATAATGCAAAATGCTGCCGGATGCAATAGTGACTTTTGTAAATGAATATAGATAGCATCCGGAGAAAATGAGTCATATGGGCAGTTTATAGTGGCTAAGCGGACACAGAAGGCGTTATTTCCTGAAAATCCACGAATTTCTAGTGCTGCGGACAGAGAAGCAGCTATTTTAAATATATTGTGCCCAAAAAGCTGATTTCACTAAGATTAACGGAACGTCAGTCCGCTGAAGCTACTTATGAAGCCATTTGCAAGATAATAAGGGATCTGCAGTCCGTTCGTCCTTCTGCGTCTGTTCCGTCGACTTGAGTCTCTAGCATATCCAGTTGCTTTGATTTTCAAGGATTTAAATTCTAAAATCGAATCTCCTTGAGATATTAAATACTGTAACAAATACAGAAATTAGATTACTGCGGAGGCATCAAGAGAGTTTGGAGGTGAAATAAAAACGGCTCCCTTCGCAAATGCTGCGGAAGAGAGCCGAGTGGAGGTTATATTGAAAGGTAAGAATTTATTTTTCTCGAAGAAACGGTTGCTGTCCATATATAGAACGGCACTCGTTTCTTCTTGATGAATGATGTAACATCGCTTTCTCTATTCCGCTGTCCGTGAAATACGCGAAGTTTTGCGGTGCAGCAGCTCCCAGAGAATAAAAGCAAGAACTAGCAACTGAGGCAGCAGTGTTTCCCAGGTTGGAAACAATCCGAGCCAGCTTACCGAGGGCAGTCCTTCCTGTACATGTGCAGGTATCTTACCAGCTACTTGAAGAGAGTGAATACTCTCGCCGAGAAAGCGGAAGACAAGATAATAGATGAGCACTGTAGCTGTACGGAAGAAAGCGGCAATCGGCAGCCGAGCACTTAATGCAATGATTGCGTAACCGATAATTACGAGGATGACCAACGCGCTCCCGATGCCAAGCAGTAGCTGGGAAGTATGTATTGAGGGTGCCATGCCTACATAAAAAATAGTGGTTTCCGCACCTTCACGCAATATAGCCAAGGCGGCAATGGAAAATAGCGACCATAGATTACCTTTGGCCAGCGCACCGTCAACCTGCCGTCCCACATAGTTATTCCAAGCCGCTGCACTAGATTTGCTGTGCAGCCAGCGCCCGATGGTCAGCATCATGATTACCGCAAACAGGCCTGTAATCCCTTCAATCATTTCCCGGGCTCCCCCGGATGCCGCTTGTGAAATTGTGTAGGTGAGCAGGACGGCTAAGCCAATACTGCCGATGAGACCCGCAGCCGCGCCAGACCAGACCCATTTCTGAGTATTCGCAGTACCGTCGCGCTTCAGATAAGCAAGCAGAGCAGCCAATACAAGAATGGCTTCCAAGCCTTCACGCAGCAGGATCAGCGCGGCATCCCAAGCATTGTAGTTAGTCTCTCCGGCCAATGGGGTCAGCTCGGAAAGCATATTGTTCATAACTGCCATCGCTTCAGTAAGCTTTGGTGGAGCAGATAATAGATAGCCAGTTACAGCAGCACTCTCATTCTCAATATTATTATAGACTGCTGGCGAAGCGATCTGTACTTGACCCTCGGCAGAGGGCCAGGCGACAATAAACTGCTCCATAATCACCGCGGCTCCAGCACTGTCTCCGTCAGTAGCTGCGGTGGAAGCTTTCTTCAGGTAGTTAATCAGTCCCTCGATAGATGCGGGTTCACCGGAAGCATTCCCGGTGTCGATTGCTTTGCCCTCACTGTAATCGGCCAGCAGCTGATACAGCGCTGCGGACTCCGATTGCGCCGACTCTGCGCGGAGCGGCTCTGCCTGCAGCGCGATGCGCAGCAGGCTCATCTTCGTCTCCAGCAGGCCGTAGACGGCGGAATTATCCCCCCGGATGTCGCGCTCCGCTGGCTTCCAGCCGTTAACGATGGCGCGGTAAGCCTCCGCTGCCGTCGTCCAATCGGCGCTTTGCGCGGCTGCCCGCGTGCGCTCCGCCGCGGGCAACAGCTTCGCCGCAGCTTCGCGTCCGGCGAGGCCCGTGTCACCGCCTTCGCCAGCGGCGGCGGTGATGTACGCGTCCACGGCT
>LIDZ01008105.1_pt5 | contig 11337 bp, 11 predicted proteins | sample 644651 | NCBI WGS metagenome assembly LIDZ01 (sample SAMN03856242, study PRJNA289617) | food metagenome | isolation source: wine grapes on drying loft during traditional withering process | host: Vitis vinifera cv. Corvina | place: Italy: Gargagnago di S. Ambrogio di Valpolicella | collected 2014-01
AAGTGAAGCGTCCTTTGGGGCGCTTTATTCTGATAGTTCCGGTCTTATACGCCATATAGGAAGGGCATGTGTTGCGGAATTACGTCGTCCATCCTTGGCTAATGTTTTTGCACATGATAATGCGCACGTTTGAAAAGTTTGATTTTTTGGTTGTTGTAGGTATTCTGATTTTCAGGTTCTGTTATAAGGACTGGTTGTGTCGAGGTCGGGTTCATTATATTAATGACATGCAGCCATCAATTTCGAAGCTCTCAGAGTTTATTATAAAAATTACGAGATGATTTTCTACTTCCAAGGGGACCCAGCTTCGCAACGCCTCATCCTTTGAACCTTCAAGCGATGCTGCGCATAGTTCTGCGCCATTAAGCTGTCGCCCTTGAGCTGCCAGGTTGTTGGCTCTGAATTCTATAATGGATTTTAGCGTGTTTTTGTTTTGATCATCATAGGCAGATACTTCTGGAGGTAGCAGAAAGGAAATGTCAGATATCTTTGACTTGCTAAATAATTCGCGTGTGATGGGGTCGCATAGATTCGAAGAAACGTACGATTTGAAGTCGACTTTTTCTATGATGTCTTTAGCGTTCATTTGGATTGAATGCCTTAATTCACGATTGATTTGCTTTAAGTAGTAATCTACTTGCTCTCTAAGCCTAGCCGCAAAAAAGCTCCTGCGGCCAATTTTTTCAAAGCTTGGGTGCACATTTACATGCGTTAGAAAACATACCGAATGGGCTACTCTTATCTAACCAATATTTCCATGTACTGCCCCTGAAACCTCAGGCTCTGCTCGACCTCGTTCACCACCAGCTTCTCAATCGCACCCCACGGCCGATATTTGGCCTGCCAGACGATCTGCCCTTCGGCGTCGGTCATCTCCAGCGGCGTACCGATCTGGTCGGTGTGGAAGTAATAAATCCTGTTCTCCACCTCACCTTCGCGCTGATCAACACGGGCGAGTGGCGCATAGCTGCCGGGTTCGTAGAGGTACAGGCTGCTCTGCCCAGGACTTTCTTCACGCAACATCCGCAATCCCTGCCAGAGAAAGCGTTTCTGGTCGGTCTTACCCTTGATCTCCCACTGTTTGGCGACGCGCCTGCCCAGGCTGTCGTATTGATAGCTGCTGGTGCTTTCCACCTGACTGTTGGCCATGGTCTCGGTTTTGACCAGGCGGTTTTCGCAGTCGTAGGTGAAGGTCTGCCAACGCACGATGCCGACGATTTTCTCGACCAGGTTGCCCCACGCGTCGTACTTGTATTCGTGGTTGCTCCATTTTTTGAGTCGGTTGTCTTTGACGCGGTCGAAGCGGCTGGTGTTGAAGTTCAGCCGGTTGCCAGCGGCGTCATAGCGGAATTCTTCACCGTCGAAGCGTTTTTCGGGGTTGTGTTCAAGCAGGCGGCCGTTGGCTTCGTACTCGTAGGTGACCTCGCCGCGCTGTTTGTCGAGGGTGCGGCTCAGTTCGCCGGCCGGGTCGTATTCGTAGCGGCGGTGGAGCGGGTTGTAGGCGTGCTCGACGTAGCGCTCTGGCTTTATGAGCGGGTTCTGGATCTGTGACAGTTTTTCCGCGGGCAGGGTGGTTGCGTACTGCCAGGTCTTGCGCCCCAGTGCGTCATAGCCGAAGCAACTGGTGAGTTTGCCCTGCGTGCGATAGATCTCGCGGTGCAGGTCATCGCGCTCCATGTCGCTGATCAGTTGGCCATCGAGATTCAGTTGATGCAGGTGGCCGCTGCCGTAATACAGGTGGTTCAGGTGCTGACCGGTGGGAAGGATCAGTGTGGTCAGGTTGCTGAGTGGAGCGTAGTCGTAGGTCAGCGCGCCCTGGTGCGACGATTCCTGTGTGAGACGGCCCAGATTGTTCTACCACAGGTATTTGGATTTGTGGGTTGCATCAATGAAACAGAAAGGAGGCTAACGCGATGTTAGCAGCCCCATCTGCTAGCTTGGTTTTTAAAGAGCTTTGAGGTATAAAAGAATATTGTCTTTCTAAGGTTTTTAAAGTTTTATGTTGGTTGGCTTTGGTTTCTAAATTACCACTAGTTTGTCTTTTGTAAAGCCGACAGGCCAGTGGCCCTTGTAGTAAATATCTACGATTTCCTTCCACTGAACGCCATGACCATAGTAGCACTCAGATATATACTGTCGAAAAGCGAAGCAAACTCCATTTCTGGCAGCAACACTAAAATCATGTGGTCCACACAAAAAAGGATCTTTGCCCAAATTTTTCGTGGCGGCCATAACAGATTTATTTACTTTTACTCTAAGCTCGGTTAGTTTTGTGGATGGTTTAGGTAGTTTATAAAATGGGTCGTCTTGAGTTGGCGATGTTGGGAGCCACTCAACCTCCGCATAGCATCCTTTAAATTCTAGGTTCAAAGGCTCAACAAATACCTTTCGTACGTTCTCTATGCAGATAATGCGTTTTTCGCTAGAGAATGAAACGCCCATGTTAGAGAAAAAATGGCTTTCTTTTATTTTCTTAAGCTCCGCATCGATGTTCATGGTTATAGTCTTATGTCAGTTAAGGTGATAGGGAAAAGTTTTTCGACGTAGTTAAATCTTTCTCTTGAGTCCGGCGCACTCTAGCTGCCGCCCTGCAGACCCTCAAGTGATATTCGAGCTGCGCACGGATCTAAAGTATTAATCCAGGCTGGTATCATAGCTCTTCGATTGCTTTTCTAATCGTAGATAGTAAGAATAGTTCATAGTTTTCAAATATTATTTTTTTGTTGGGTTCTCTTTTGAATGATAGTTCTGTTTCTATTATTGGGTTCTCATTGGGTCCGCTATTGATCGAAGTGTCAATAGAATATATTGGACCGTATCCGGAAGACTGAATAACAACCATTTTTGAATCCGCATCGCCTTGTGAGCGTGCTTTCATTGTTGCAAAAAATACGCTGGGAATCGAAGTGGCTGCTAATCCGCTTTTGGTTGCTCCATAATATGTGTCCCCAGCGAATGATAATGCGCCAAATTTTTTAAGGAATAGCGTGTATGAGTAGGGAAACTTTAACCCCATTTCTTTCTCGAATTCTAGAATTAAGCTATCACTTGCACTTCCTGCAAATGTCAACTCTTCTCCACTTGCATTTATTTCGGATTCAATAGTTTCTAAATAATTCATAGGTGCGTTTCAAAAGTTAAGTGATCTCTTTTCCCAATAGATCTCTCGGTGGAGAGCGCCCGCGTGTTCAGGTGGCTAGGTGAGTCTTAGTCGTAGGTCAGCGCGCCTTGGGCGCAATGTTCTTGGCCAGCCGCCCCAATTAACCTATGGTGTAATGTTAATCAGTTAGCTGGCTATCAAGATAGCTTTCTAATAGCTCTAAATCAAAATTATTGTCTTTAATTATGTTCTTGTTAGAGAGTATTTTCTTAAATAAATCTTTTTTGAGGATTTTTGGATTTTGCATAATAGCGCAATGTATAAAAATAGCAGGGTATGCATAAATATTTGGGGCGTCATTTATGTCTTGAATTGTGCGTTCGCTTGCAATTATGCAACCTGCGATTTTTGGTATGTAATCTTCTTCGATAATTTGTCTGATATGCTTGCTTATAGCGACGGCATCTTCAGGAGTCGGTGTTTTTAATACGCCACCGCTCACCAGTGTGAGTTTTTTGTCTTCTATTTTTAATGTGGTGTAAGAGCTGCACGCTTTGTTCAGTAAGTTGCTTTTATAGGGGGCGATAAAATTTGCGGTGCATTCGAAAATAGGCCCGCCGAAAACGTGCCAGCCGAGATAGTAGCCATTGGCGTTGGTAAGGTGTTCCAAATAAAGCTCGGCAACATATGCTTTTTCAAACTTAAACTTTATTTTGTTTTTAGATGCTAGAATTTTTATTCTGTCTGTGCCGATTAACTTGGAGGGTGTGATGGCTTTAAGCTCTTTTAATACTTCGTTTTCAAATATTTTTCTATTTTCCAAGCTCATAAAATTACCTATATTTTAATATGCTAAAGATCGCATTGTGAGTTGCTCCTTTGCCGCCCAGTTCAATGCCGCGCTGCCCTTTAGTGTCAACTTTAAAAGTCCCTGCAATTCCTCTTGATTGCTTGATCACCCCCCCCGCCTAAGTGAATAGTGGTATTGGCAGGTGTGGACATGTTGTATATGCCTGCTGCTTTTTGGTTTTTTGTGAGCCCGCCTGATCTGTGTTTTACTTCAAATACGTGAATTACACCATTTTTATCTTTGGCCACGAAGTCCGCACGTATTCTGCTACCGTTAACTTTCATTGTCAGTTCTTCTGCAAGTACCTCGTAATTATTGCGCTCAAGATCACGCTTGGCTTTGAGTCGTCCTTTTTCACCACTTGCAGCACTCTTGCACAGACCCCAAGGATCAACCCACCCATTAGGATTAGGCGCATATTGATACAGGTTATCCCCACCACTCAACCCAATCGGATCCTGCGTGATAAACCGCCCAATCTCCGGATCGTAATACCGAAACGTGTTGTAGTGAAGCCCCGTCTCCACATCGAAATACTGCCCCTGAAACCTCAGGTTCTGCTCGACCTCGTTCACCACCAGCTTCTCAACCGCCCCCCAAGGTCGATATTTGGCCTGCCAGACGATCTGCCCTTCGGCGTCGGTCATCTCCAGTGGTGTACCAATCTGGTCGGTATGGAAGTAGTAGACCTTGTTCTCTACCTCGCCCTCTTTCTCATCAACACGGGCGAGCGGCGCATAGCTGCCGGGCTCGTAGAGGTACAGGCTGCTCTGCCCAGGACTTTCTTCACGCAACATCCGCAATCCCTGCCGGAGAAAGCGTTTCTGGTCGGTCTGCCCCTTGATCTCCCACTGTTTGCCAACGCGCCTGTTCAGGCTGTCGTACTGGTAGCTGCTGGTGCTTTCCACCTGACTGTTGGCCATTGTCTCGGTTTTGACCAGGCGGTTTTCGCTGTCGTAGGTGAAGGTTTGCCAACGCACGATGCAGACGATTTTCTCGACCAGGTTGCCCCACGCGTCGTATTTGTATTCGTGGTTGCTCACTTTTTGAGGCGGTTGTCTTTAAGGCAGTTGCCTCTCTCATTTCAGTAAAAATCTACCTTGTCGATAGGTTCTTATAGAGATACGAGAAATATTCAATTATAAAATCAGTCGTTTTTATTATAGATAACTATCTTGCTGCCTTTGTTATCAAAAAAGATACTATTGACCGCGTCGCCAGAGTAGTCAACAAATAACCTAATGCCAGGTATGCTGTTGCTTGAAAAAGTTGTGATCTCCACAATTTTCATATTTTCCCACTTGTAACGATAACTCCAAAATTCCGAATCCGAGTCTATCCTGCATGCCCTAATAGGCAGCCCTTTTTCAAACTCGACAGCCTTCAACCAATTAACTTCTCCGAAATTATTTTTTCTAATAGAGTATCTTATTCCACTGTCTGTCTTTGTTGACTCTATTTCACTGAGTAGCCCCATCCTATCGAAGGATTCGACTCTAGTTAAAGTGTTGTCTAAGAAATAATTTTTATGAACATTCTTTTTGTTTTTTGGTTCGTGAGCTAAAAGTTCGGCAGGCTTCACACCTGACATTTCTAAGTCTAAAGGTATAATAGAGCATGCAGGCCCCTTAGACCAAGAAACCTTATAATCTAGATTAGTATTAAATGAAAAAGCTTTTTGGAAGTCATTATTTTCCAAGTGCTCCAAAGTCAAATTTTTAAATGCTATTAAGTCATCATGGCTCATTGGGGGCTACCTCGCTTTTGGAAACTCTATTCCGTCAGCTAACGATTTTTTAATCATGCTTAGAGAATTCAGGAATTCTTCTCTGGTCTGCGCGCCGGATAAGATTTCAAATATATATTGTCTGTAGGCGTTTCCATGGACTCCGGCGCCTTTGTGTGGCGTTGTATTTGTGCCAGGAATTCTGTCTGACTTGTTGTTAGGAAGCCAAATCCCATTAGGTTTGTCATTGATTTTTATTTTAAAGCCTTCCATCTTTTCACGTAATGCTTTCATCATTGGGTCTTTTGAGTTGGATAGCACAATATGATGAGCATCAAACTTTCCACCGCCCAACGGGCTGCTACCGAGATTTGCTCTTAATAGTCTCGCATCAGAAGTACATGAAAGACCGAACGGATCAACCCACCCATTAGGATTCGGCGCATATTGATACAGGTTATCCCCACCACTCAACCCAATCGGATCCTGCGTAATAAACCGCCCAATCTCCGGATCGTAATACCGAAACGTGTTGTAGTGAAGCCCCGTCTCGACATCGAAATACTGGCCTTGAAACCTCAGGTTCTGCTCGACCTCGTTCACCACCAGCTTCTCAATCGCCCCCCACGGCCGATATTTGGCCTGCCAGACGATCTGCCCCTCGGCGTCGGTCATCTCCAGTGGCGTACCAATCTGGTCGGTGTGGAAGTAGTAGACCTTGTTCTCTGCCTCGCCCTCTTTCTCATCAACACGGGCGAGCGGCGCATAGCTGCCGGGTTCGTAGAGGTATAGGCTGCTCTGCTCAGGACTTTCTTCACGCAACATCCGCAATCCCTGCCAGAGAAAGCGTTTCTGGTCGGTCTGCCCCTTGATCTCCCACTGTTTGCCAACACGTCTGCCCAGGCTGTCGTATTGATAGCTGCTGGTGCTTTCCACCTGACTGTTGGCCATGGTCTCGGTTTTGACCAGGCGGTTTTCGCAGTCGTAGGTGAAGGTCTGCCAGCGGACGATGCCGACGATTTTCTCGACCAGGTTGCCCCACGCGTCGTATTTGTATTCGTGGTTGCTCCATTGCTTGAGGCGGTTGTCTTTGACGCGGTCGAAGCGGCTGGTGTTGAAGTTCAGGCGGTTGCCGGCAGCGTCGTAGCGGAACTCTTCGCCGTCGAAGCGTTTTTCGGGGTTGTGTTCAAGCAGGCGGCCGTTGGCTTCGTACTCGTAGGTGACCTCGCCGCGCAGTTTGTCGAGGGTGCGGCTCAGCTCGCCGGCCGGGTCGTATTCGTAGCGGCGGTGGAGCGGGTTGTAGGCGTGCTCGACGTAGCGTTCTGGCTTTATGAGCGGGTTCTGGATCTGTGACAGTTTTTCAGCGGGCAGGGTGGTTGCGTACTGCCAGGTCTTGCGCCCCAGTGCGTCATAGCCGAAACAACTGGTGAGTTTGCCTTGGGTGCGATAGATCTCGCGGTGCAGGTCGTCGCGCTCCATGTCGCTGATCAACTGGCCATCGAGGTTCAGTTGATGCAGGTGACCGCTGCCGTAATACAAATGGTTCAGGTGCTGGCCGGTGGGAAGGGTCAGCGTGGTCAGATTGCTGAGTGGATCGTAGTCGTAGGTCAGTGCGCCCTGTGGCGAAGTCTCCTGCGTCAGGCGGCCCAGAATGTCGTAGGCGAATTCCAGTTTTTCAGCCGTGACACCGAGTTTTCTGCCGCCGTCGGTGGGTGTGCGCTGAATGGACAGCAGGCGGTCGCTGTCGTCGTAGGTGAAATCCTGACGGGCGTCGTCGTTGAGTCTGGCCAGCAAGCGGCCAATCGGGTCGCGCTCGAAATGCGTGCTGCGTTGTGGTCGCTCACCTTTTTCGCTGTAGCCGATTTCCTCCACCTGAGTCAGGTGTCCGCCGAGGTTGTAGCTGAAACGGCGGGTCAGTTGGTCGATGCGCTTTTCTTCGATCAGCCGGTCGGAGTCGTCGTAGGCGAAGGTGTAGGTGGCGTCGTTTTCATTAGTCAGCGCGGCAAGGCGCAGGGCTTTGTCGTACTGGTAGCCCACGATCAAACCCTTGGGGTCCTGGCGTCTGATCGGCAGGCCACGGGCGTTGCGTGCCAGATGCGTGGTCTGGTCCTTGCCGTTGGTGTGCGTCAGAACCTGGCCGTGGGGGTTGTAGGTGAAGCTCTCGCGGGTGCCGTCCGGATGGTTGATGCTCAGCACTTCGCCGCCGGGTTTGCGTTCCAGTGTGGTGGTGTTGTTCAGGGCATCAGTGACGGCGACCAGTTGATCGCGCTCGTCGTAACGGTACCAGGTGCTCTTGCCCGAGCAGTCCTGAAAGCGTTCGACCTGCGCCAGGTTGTTCCACCACAGGTATTTGGATTTATAGGTCGCATCGATGATGGTGTGCGGCAGGCCATCTTCGCTGTTGAGGTATTCGGTCTTTTGACCCAGCGCATCGATCTCGGCAACCAGATTGCCTTTCGAATCGTAGCGGGCCTTCCAGATGCTGCCGTCGGGGTAGGTGATCTGTTTGACCAGTGTGGTCTTGTAGTGATGCTGATAACGCGTGGTTCGGCCCAGCGGGTCGGTTTCTGCGGTCAGGCGTGACAGATCGTCGTACTCGAAGCCCAACTGGTTACCATCGGGCAGCGTCAGGCCGGTGATATTGCCGGTGTTGTCCAGCGCGATACGGTACTGCTCACCGCCGAAATCAGTGCTGGCGATGACGCGACGGTCCTTGTTGTAGGTCACCTCGGCACGACGCCCCAACACATCGGTTACGCGCGTCTGGCGCGCCTCGAAATCATAATCGAAATGAAAGTGCTCGCCGTCGCTGGTCCAGTGCTCGACCACGCGCGGCTTGCCGTCGAGAACTTCCCAGCGGTATTCGCAACTGAGCCCCAGCGCATTGGCGTGGCGGGTCATCAGGCCATCGGTGTAGCTGAAGTTGCGCACCGAGTCGCCATTGCGGTTGTACACACTGTTCAGCTGGCCATTGTTGTCGTAGCCATAGCGCACCAGCGTCTCGACGGCCTGGTCGCCGACGATCCGCTTGACGGTGCTCAGGCGGTTGGTCACCTCGTCGTAGTGCAGGTGCACACGATGCCCGCCGGTGGAGCAGATGTCGGTCAGAACGCCGTCTTCGCTGCGCACGAAATGCAGAAAATGACCGAGGGCGTTTTCGACGCGTTGCAGGGGAACAGGCTGGTTGTCGTCAGGCACTTCACCAAAGTAGTAAAAGACGTTATCCAGTGTTTGCAGCAGGTAATGACCACCTTCGGTACGCACCAGATACAGCTGTTCCTGTGCGTTGTAGATGCGCTGGTTGTAGTCCAGTGTCACGAACGGCACGCTGCGGCCCTGATTGTCGCTGAGGTACAGAAAGCTGCCCTTGCGCCGCAGGCTTTGTTCCCAGGGCAATACCCAGCCCTTGCCCAGCGCGCTGTCGACATCAAGGTCGCTGGCGTAGAAGCGTGTCCACTCGATCGGCATCAGGCCGGGCAGGCTGAAATCGGACTCGTCGATCAGCAGCTTGCGTCCGGTGGTGGTGTCGACCGGGTTGCCGTGCAGGCCGCCCAGCACTTTTTCGGCCACGGGGGCGACGCCGAAGCGAAAAATGGCGTCCCCGAGAAAGACACCGCCCATGAACTGCAGCGCGCAAGGGCCCGCCGCTTTCAGACCGGCCTGCATGCCCAGCTTGGCAATGCTGAGCACGGCCTTGGCGCCGCCGGCCACGACCAACAGAATGTCCACGGTGTAGCGGGCCGTCGCCGACACTTCGTCATCCACCGGCAGGTAGCGTTGGGTACCGCCGCCGATGAAAACGTTGGGCGAGCCGGTGCCGATCTTCGCCCCGCAGGTCAGCTTGTCACCTTTGCGCGCGGCGGGCTGACCGTTGATGAAGACGTTGCTGGAGCCTTCGGCCACCTTGACGATCGGCGAGTGCTTGTCACACACGGCGGTGCTTTCGATGGCAAAGGCCGCGGGGCGGCCATTGATGAACACGTTGGGCGAGGCAGATTCGATCTGCCCCGCGGGAGAGCTAAAGGCGCTGCCGATACTCTCCCCGATACTGGCGATAGCATTACCGGCCAGGCCGACTGCCATGGCCAGTAAAAAACCGCCGAACCCGCACGTGGCGACGGTGAGCGAGACATACGCCACTGCCGCGATGCCCACGATCGCCCCGAGCACAAAGCCTGCCATCGCTCCGGTGTGTTCGATCTCATCCAGTAACCGCGCTGCCTCGAACATCGCCGTTACTCCTGCGGGCTGCGAGTAGTTGAGGTGCGATCACCTGAAGTGACGCTGATGTTCTGCAACGGATAGTCCATTAAAGCGTGTCCTGTCAGCGATGAAATAGAGTTCAGGGGGCGGTCAGGCCTTCAAGCATGCTGTCGAAATCCAGCAACCAGGTTTTCAGCGCGGGCTTTTCGGAATCAATCACGCAGCCCACGCTCAACCATTGGCGTTCGTTGTGATCAGCACACGGCACGATGGCACCGATAAGGCGTCCATGCCGTTCTTCGAGGCCTACGCGAAAATGAAAATCCAGCGCCAGCGCTGCATTACCCGCCAACAGCGTTTCATAGTGGCGAATGATCTGGACTTCGCCATGCAGTGGCTGCAGCGCCTTGATGGCTTCGGCGAACGCTTCGGCGAGTGTTGCCTCTTCAGGCATATCGCGACGCTGAATGGAAATGACGACAGGCTCTCCGCCCACTTGAAGGGTGGCTTCGATCGCGTTGCACTGGAAACCTTCCGGAAAGCCGAAGTGGAACCCGCCGAAATTGAAACTGCATGGCGCGTCGAGCAACGGCTTTGGAACAGGGATGAGCGCTTGGACACGTTCAAGTGCCTGCTGCGCGGCAGCACGTTCGGCTGCCTCACGCGCCAGGGCTTCGTCAGCCAGTCGGCGCTCGGAGATGCGGTCGTAGAGACTGGTGCGCGTCATATGGCCGGAACCTTGTTCGTCAACATCTACATGTCCTTATGCAGGGCGGCCCCAGTGGCTGCCATTTGCAAGTTGACGATAAGCACTTGCGCGGGAGTTTTATATGTCCTGCGGTTACCCGCTCGCCTGGAAATGTCTGAAAGCCCTGTGTGAAGAAGGCTACGGACACAGTCTACTGTCGAAGGCTGAATCGTTTGACCTTTTCCCAAATGAAAGTTCAGTGTGGGCAGGGCAAAGCTCCAGAAGGCCCCGTGCCGGGCTTTCTGGAGCTTGAGCGGTTGCTTTGAAGCCTATTTCAACGCCTCAACCGCCTCCTCATCCTCCCGCCGATGCGCCCACTGATACAACGCCGGCAACACCAGCAACGTCAGCGCTGTCGACGACAGAATCCCGCCAATCACCACGGTTGCCAGCGGTCGCTGCACCTCGGCGCCAGTCCCGGTGGCGAGGGCCATGGGGATGAAGCCCAGCGATGCGACCAGTGCAGTCATCAGCACCGGGCGCAGGCGGGTGAGGGCGCCTTCGTTGATGGCGTCGTGCAGCGAGTGGCCTTGTTCGCGCAGGCTGCGGATGAAGGCGATCATCACCAGACCGTTCAGCACCGCTACACCCGACAGGGCGATGAAGCCCACGCCTGCGGAGATCGACAGCGGAATGTCGCGCAGCCACAGGGCCATGACGCCGCCGGTCAGGGCGAACGGGATGCCGGTGAAGACCAGCAGGCCGTCCTT
>LIDZ01001683.1_pt3 | contig 11329 bp, 8 predicted proteins | sample 644651 | NCBI WGS metagenome assembly LIDZ01 (sample SAMN03856242, study PRJNA289617) | food metagenome | isolation source: wine grapes on drying loft during traditional withering process | host: Vitis vinifera cv. Corvina | place: Italy: Gargagnago di S. Ambrogio di Valpolicella | collected 2014-01
GGTGCTGAGTGAAACCAAGCTTTGGGATCAGGAAACCTCTGTGCTTCAGGTGACCGACACCACCGAGAAAACCATGACCATCAGGATGCTGATGACCGCACAGAACTCGCCGATCGCCTTTGATTTACGCTGTTATGTGCGTGAAAAGATGATTGAGTTTATTCAGCAGAATTACCCGGAAAGCCTGCCACGGGTGAGAGCGTCACTGACGGATAGCGGGGGTGAGAAGGTTGGGAGAGGGTCGGCAGAATAGGGGCAAGGTGAGAGCGGCAGTTTGAGAGGGTGTGTGCATCCTGAAGGCTGTTGCTCCGTTCTTCTTTCAGGGCAGGTGATGGTGTATTTGTCCGCCTGGTGCCAGGAGCGAACATAATTGTTTTGGCCATATTCTGGTAAGCCCGATGCCTGCAAAAGAAGCTGCAGACATCAGCCTGACTCAGTTAAAAGCTCACCCAAGGATCGCTCGAAACTTTTTCTTTCACCTGAACAGACGGTATGGCCGGGGAACGTAAATCTGTCACGACCGCACCAGTCTGCAACCTGAACCGGCTGGTAATCGCACTTAACGATTTAACCTGCTCCTCCAGTACACCCGTAGCAGCAGCAGAAGCCTGAACCAGCGTGGCGTTCTGTTGAGTCACACTGTCCATTTCGGTTACAGCTGTGCCGATCTGATTTATTCCCTTACTCTGTTCAGAAGACGCCGCCGCAATCTCTCCCAGCAGCGAGGTCACGCCGGTCACATCGCTGATAATTTTTTCTGTCGTCAGCGAAACCTGAGCCACTTTCTGCTCACCCAGACCGACGTTCAGATTGGATTCAGCAATTAACTTTTCAATTTCCCGCGCAGACTGTGTGCTGCGTTGTGCAAGCGTGCGAACTTCGTTAGCAACCACCGCAAAACCGCGACCCTGGTCGCCTGCACGTGCTGCTTCTACCGCTGCGTTCAGTGCCAGAATGTTTGTCTGGAAGGCAATGCTGTTAATCACGGAGGTAATTTCACTGATGGCCATTGCGCTGGTTTTGATGTCTGCCATCGTGCGCACTACTTCCCGCATCGCCGCGCCGCATTCCTAAGCGGTTCCGGAAGCCGCAGATGCCGCGTCGCTGGCGACTGAGGCATTTCCGGCATTGAGTGAAACAGTAGACGAGAGCTCCTCCATGCTCGCCGCGGTCTCTTCGAGCGCTGCCGCCTGTTGCTCCGTGCGGCTGGAAAGACTGTGGTTGCCGTCGCTTATCTGCGTGGTAACGCGGGCCACTTCGCTTACGCCATTGACGATTTCACTGACCATCGTTTTCAGGCCAAGCTGCATATTTTCAAGCCCCTGCAGAAGCCTGCCCATTTCATCGTTGCGGAGATTGTGGAACTCCGATGTCAGATCGCCGGCACCAATGGCTGCCGTTACTTCGCCAGCACGGCGCAGGGGCTTGATCAGCACATTTTTCAGTACCACCGCCACAATGACTGAAGCCAGGATAAAGAGTATGACCGACACACCCGCAGCAGCATAAGCAATGTGCGTATCGGTATCGGCCTGTTGGGTGATGTTTACGGCTGACTGCTTATGTATGGCAATGACCTTATCCAGCGGAACACGGTAAGCCTCATCAAGTGCCACGACTTTTGTACCAGCAAGCATCAGAAAAGTGGGTACATCCCTTTTCTGCAGCGCGGTGAAAAGGGCACCAACGCCTTGCTCAGTGTAATCGTTGTAGCGTGCGGCCAGCTCCCGTGACAGTTCCGCTTCACCGGCCATTTTTGGTGCAGCCTGATAGGCCTGCATAAAGCGCAAGCCGCCATCATAGTAAAATCTCGCCTGGGTCAGCGCGGCGTTAAACGCCTCTGGACTGTTGCCGTCAGCATAAGGAACAGCGGCCAGCAGTGTGGTGCGAGCGGCACGTATCCAGTTAGTCGTGTCAGCGACGCCAAGGGTGGCAGAGACCTCATGGTTGAGATTTTTGAGAGACTCCGCACTGCGATTCAGATAAATCACACTCAGCAATGAAGAAGCAAGAAAGACAAAAAACAGAAACAGTCCGGATAACGTCAGAATCGTGGTGAGACGTGTATTTTTCAGCATGGCAGTAAAGCCTCCAGGTAAGATGTAATACGATTATCGGCCTGGAGCAGCCAGAGATTACTCACGGTTATTAACCACAGGTAGTGGAAAAGTCATGCATAAATTTAAGAGGGCAGGCTTTAATAAAAATAAAATGGCATTTTAAAATTATACTGTTGAATCAGATGGCTTATTTATTTTTTAAGGTTTTCAATATGCAGACTCGCTTAAAAAATAGTGGAAGATAACAATGTTTATTTGAGAGGGAATGATGGAATACCATCAAAAGGGCATCAGACTTTTGCCAGCCGGGATGCTCTTCAGTTCAATTCTCTGCCACTTCCACCCTTTTTCAATTTTGAAAAAAGCCCTTGGGACATAATCGACTGTTCAGAAATTACGTCCGTTTTTCGCTCAGAGCAGACCTTGCCTGGCAAACATGTCCACTGCATGCCAGGAGCGGACCTATCAACATAACTAAGTGATAACAAGAAGCAGAGTGAGACTGTTAGGCTCCCATTAAAATGCAAGTATGGTGAGTAATAGTGTTAAAAATAGCGGAATGACTTTCTCAAAAGGATTCGCGCATGAGCCAGGGACTTTCAACCAGCACTTTATCCCGGTGATTGTCCCCATTGATAATGTGCAGTGTGCTTAAGCGACCCAACTCATAATGCGGTAGCTGGACCGTGGAGAGCGGGGGTAAAAATAAATTTCCGATCCCTACAAGATTATCGTAGCCAAGAACGGCAATATCCTGTGGGATTCGGATACCCTGCGTTAACAGCGTCTGATATACCATAAATGCAATACGGTCATTACCACAGATGACCGAATCAAATCGCGGTTTCCCCTGATCGATATGCGCCAGCAGCATCTCCGGAACATCACGGTAGTGCTCATCGCCATATTGCATATAACAGTGCTCAAGCGTATCAGGATTAATACCGGCTTCACGGCAGGCGCGGTCAAGCCCCCGACGGCGGCGAAGCGTCGCCAGATGGTTGACAGGTAAATGCAGGCAGAGAGGGCGGCGGTACCCCGCTGCTAACAGCGCTTGTACAGCCGTATACTGTCCTTGTTCATCGTCAGGTATATAGCTGGCAACCGGTTCTCCCTTGTTCTCGCAGTTGGCCAGTACACAAGGATGCTCCAGTAATCGGGGAGGGATATCCACTTCACGCAGCCCCATGGTAGTGAAAATAATCCCCCCAGGTCGGTGGGCGAGTAGCAGATCGACAATATCGTCAGGATTATCATCGGTAAACATGTTCACCACGAAGCTGTTCCAGCCATACGCACGTGCGGTTTCTTCGATAGACAGCGTAATTTCTACTGAAAAAGGGGTGGTGACGGTATCCAGCGCCAGCACGCCAATCGTTTTATTCCGGGAGCCGACACGACGAACCTGTCGGGCAGAGAGATCAGGCACATAATTTAACTGTAAGATTGCCTCCTGCACCCTGGAAAGCGTTTCAGGCTTTACGCGTTTAGGCTCATTCAGCGCTCGTGAAACCGTCATGAGCGAAACATTGGCCAGTTTGGCCACATCTTTTAAAGACGCCATAGTTTTCCATTATCTGAATGCATTCGACCCGGTAAAGTGTTGTGAGCAAATGCGAATGTCTGATTCCAGGCACCGAAACCCAGGGTTTTGCAAGTCACACTAAAATATTTGAGCGTGATCTCATCGCATGAATGTTAACGTTAACTTTTGTGATTAACATCGACTATCACATCAAAATCAAGTGTAGGTCAAAAATGTTAACGTTACCATCTTGGGATATTCTTTTTGCGAGATTACGTTGATGAAAAAAAGGCCTACCCGAAGTTACATGTTGCTCAGCGCTCTGCTGTTCTTTTTCTTTGTGACCTGGTCCTCATCAAGTTCACTTCTCTCGATCTGGCTGCATCAGGAAGTGGGGCTAAAAGCATCGGAAACCGGCATTATCTTTTCCGTTTTATCCGTATCCGCGCTCTTTGCGCAGGTGTGTTATGGCTTTATTCAGGACCGACTCGGTCTGCGTAAACATTTGTTATGGTTTATCACCTCATTACTGATCCTCTCCGGTCCTGCTTATCTGTTTTTTAGCTATTTGCTGAGCATTAATATTCTGCTGGGTAGCGTATTCGGTGGCTTATTTATCGGGCTGACGTTTAATGGCGGTATTGGCGTTCTGGAGTCTTATACCGAGCGCGTTTCGCGTCAGAGTACCTTTGAGTTTGGGCGAGTACGCATGTGGGGGTCTCTGGGCTGGGCGGTCGCCACATTCTTTGCCGGGCTACTGTTCAATATCAACCCTGACCTTAACTTCCTGGTGGCCTCTTGCTCAGGGTTAATCTTCTTCTGTCTGCTGGCCCGCTTAAAGGTGGCCGCGCCAGCAAGCATGGAGAAACTCGAAACTGGCGCTAAAAAAGTTTCTCTGGAAGATGCCCTGCGTCTGTTTACTCTACCGCGCTTCTGGGCACTGATATTCTTCGTGGTCGGAACCTGCATTTACGGGGTATACGATCAGCAATTCCCGGTCTATTTCTCGTCACAGTTCCTGACATTACGAGAAGGGAACGAGATGTTTGGCTATTTAAACTCTTTCCAGGTCTTTCTTGAAGCCGCGGGTATGTTTTGTGCGCCATGGCTGGTTAATCGCATTGGCGCTAAAAATGGTCTGATATTCGCAGGAATGGTGATGGCGCTGCGCATGATCGCTTCCGGGCTGGTGGAAGGCCCCTTGCTTATCTCCATTACTAAACTGCTTCACGCGGTCGAACTGCCAATATTGTTAGTCGCCATATTTAAATACAACAGCCTGAATTTCGACAAACGTCTCTCCTCCACCATTTATCTGGTGGGATTTGCCTGCACCAGCTCCATCATTGGCACCGTATTATCCCCGCTGGCAGGCTTTAGCTATGAAAGATTTGGCTTCGCCCAGTCCTATCTGATCATGGGCATTATGGTGTTCAGCACCACGTTTATTTCCATTTTCCTTTTGCGCTCAACTAAATCCTCATCTGAGCCATCTTTTCTGCAGCAAAACGCTGTGTAATGTACTGAGAGTAAAGACGATGACATCCTTATTAGAGCAGGCTGAACAGGTGCTTGTAACAGCACAATCCGGGATTAATCCGCGCTGGTATCCGCGCTATCACCTTGCCCCTCGTGCAGGCTGGATGAACGATCCTAATGGCCTGGTATGGTTTGACGGCTGGTATCACGCTTTTTATCAACATCATCCCTATTCCCTGAAATGGGGCCCGATGCACTGGGGGCACGCACGGAGTAAAGATCTGGTGCATTGGGAACATCTGCCCGTCGCGTTAGCGCCGGAGGGCCCGGCGGACAAAGACGGCTGTTTCTCCGGCTCTGCCGTGGTGGATGGCGATACGCTGGCGCTGATTTATACCGGACATAAATTTCACGGCCAGGCGGACACCGACGATAACCTCTACCAGGTGCAGTGCCTGGCGACCAGTCGTGACGGCATCCGTTTTGAACGGCATGGCATGGTGATTGATACACCGCCCGGACTGCATCATTTTCGCGATCCGAAGGTGTGGCGAGAAGGGGAGTTCTGGTACATGGTTGTCGGTTCCCGCGTGGAGAATACCGGTCAGGTGCGTCTGTACCGTTCCACCGATCTTCGCGAATGGCATGACGAAGGAATTTTCGCCGAGGCTGATGAAGGGATGGGCTTTATGTGGGAATGCCCGGATTTCTTCACCCTGGGAGGGAAGCGTGTTCTGATGCTCTCGCCACAGGGCATGGCGGCGGAAGGGTATCACAACCGCAACCTGTTCCAGAGTGGCTATTTACTTGGGGATTGGCAGCCAGGTCAACCGTTCACCCACAACGCACAATTTACTGAGCTGGACCACGGTCACGACTTTTATGCACCGCAAAGTTTCTTGACCCCGGATGGCCGACGCATTGTCATTGGGTGGCTGGATATGTGGGAATCACCCATGCCCGAACAGCAGGATGGCTGGGCCGGAATGCTCTCGCTTCCGCGCGAGTTAAGCCTTGCCGACGATGAGCGTGTGAGGATGAAACCTGCTGACGAAGTCACTGCGCTGCGTGGCAGCTATTATCCCACGCCCGTCCGCTGCCTGAATAATCAGAAAGTCCTTGTCGCGGCAGATGCCGAAGCAGTCGAAGTACAGCTGGAATGGGATCTGAGCGCATCGACAGCTGAACAATTTGGTATTGCACTGGGCGACGGACTGAGAATTTACGTCGATGATCAGGCCAGGCGTCTGGTATTGGAGCGTCGCTATCCGGAATATTCGCTGGAAGGGACTCGCAGCGTTCCGCTGCCAATAGACAGCGTTCTGTCACTGCGAATTTTTATTGACCGCTCATCAGTGGAAGTTTTTGTTAACGATGGTGACGCTTGCTTAAGCAGCCGAATTTATCCACAGCCGGGCCAGCGCGATATTTCACTGTTTGCGAATCAGGGTGTGGCTTCATTACACGATGCCGGGTACTGGTCTCTGGAAAAATAATTCTCAGTTTTGATATTTTTCTAACGTTGTCAGTTTTTATTTGTGCCAGTCTCTGGCTGGCATGTTCTTGTCTGGAATAATGAGATTGCAAAATGGATGATTTATTAACGCCGCAATGCTGCATTAAAAAGAGAGATAAAAGCATATTAGCGCCAGGGAAACAGACGCTGGTATTAACGGTGGCACTGGTGGCATTTCCTGCAATTGCTGAAGAGTCTACAGAACAGCCCGTAAACTATACAGGAAACTATCAAAGCTATTTTGAGGATGAATCTGAATCGCAAGGGACGCATATATCACCTGCCAATAAAAGCCGTGATAAATTGCCCTTTAAGGCACCTTCATCTTCAGTGGAGAAAGATAAAGAAGCTGAAATTGCGACATCGTCAATACCAGCACCTTTATCCACGTCACCGGAGAATAAACCAGGTGATGTCAAAAAAGTTCATGTGGCTAACCCGGAAGATGTCAGTTTGTTGCGTTTAAGAACGGAGGATCCGCCGGTTCACTGGAACAGTATCGGCCGTAATATGGATGTAGGTGGCCTGCATGGAAATATCGGAGCTCAGATAGAAATTGACGATGTTCGCTGGAGCAATAATAAGAAAAACAGCGGCAAATTTAAGCTTGCCACCATTCAGGCTTTTTTAAGGCACGATGAATTACCTAACTGGTATTTCGGTTTCTGGAATGCCAGAGAAGACAGTTATAAAGGACAGTTCAGTAATCAGGACTATCAAGGCACCAATACCATCAATGAATTTTTTGTGGGCCATATTTTCGAAACCTGGCGAGGTAATATTGGTACGGAAGTTATGGTCGGGTCCGAAACGGCAACGAAACGCTGGAAAAACCGGTTCAAGGTCTGGCAGGACCTGCGACTGTCAAACGAATGGAGCCTGGCCGGATACGCGTATGGCGAATATCAGCCTCAGGGTAATGAACCCGGGAATGGCGATCTTGAGCAGTACATTTTCGAAATTGAGCCAGCCATTCAATACCGCGTGAATCCGGATCTCGGACTCTATTTGCGACCCTATTATTATCATAATCGCCAGGAGCGTCAGAGCTGGGGCGATATTGTCGAAGAAGAATGGAAAGTCACGGCCGGGCTCTGGCGAAACTGGTATCCATTATTAACCTCCCTGTATGTTGGATTTGGCCAGGACAAAATAGATAACGCCAGCAATGCCAGCGAAGTTTTCTATGACGGCCGGTATAAGTTTATCGGTGGCACGCTGAGTTATCCGGTATTTGGTGAAGTGCGATTATACGGTGAATTCAAAGCACAATTTACGAAAGAAACCGGGCTGTGGACATCGACCGGTCACTCATGGAACCCGTTTACCGTGGTTGGCGTGAATTATAACTTCTGACATTCAGGTGTAGCATGAAAAAATTAATAGTTTCGGCATCTGTCGCGCTGCTTGCGCTTGCACTTGGCAATAATCCTGCCTGGTCGCAGCCTTCGAAAGAAACATTACAGAATAAAAGTATCACCCATATTAATGGCTTTTTCCCGCGGGTTGAAGGTTCATTCGTGGGCGACCCTATGCCCGTTTTTAACGATGGCAAATTTGATGTTTATTATCTTAATGATGTCCGCGGCGGCGGCGATCTGGGGGTACATGCTTTTCATCTCTTGTCGAGTGCCAACTTGTACGATTATCAGAACCATTCCGAAGTGATCCCCTACGTTAACGACGTAGACGATCCTGAACTGTTATTGGGAACCGGTTCGATTATTAAAGTCGGCGATACCTGGCATGCCTGGTACACCGCACACAATGAAAATGTGTTCCCGGTTGAGTCTATTATGCACGCGACCAGTAAGGATCGCCTTCACTGGGTGAAACACCCGCAGGACACCATTTTGCCCGGCGGTAACTATCGGGGTAATGATTTCCGGGACCCTCACGTCGTTTGGGTTGAGGAAAAGAAACAATACTGGATGTTAATTACTACGCGCAGTAACGGTCGTGGGGTTATTGCCCGGTACAGTTCAACGGATTTAAAGCACTGGGAAGATCGCGGCGTATTTTTTGATAACGACACTATCACCAGCAATGCCAACCTCGAATGCCCGACACTGGTTTACTTCAACGGACGCTGGTATCTCAGCTTTAGCGACCAATGGCCGTTACGCCTGACACAATACCGGGTTGCGGATAATCCGGAGGGGCCGTGGCGCAAACTGGACAATTATGTGGTCGACGGCTCGGGTTTTTACGCGGGTAAACTGGTACTCAAAAACGATCGGCTGTTTGTTTTCGGCTGGATCCCGACGAAAGCCGGTAACCGTGACAGCGGCAACATTGACTGGGCAGGGAATCTGGTTGCACATGAGCTCACCACAGATGATCAGGGCCGGCTCAACAGTATCCTGCCCCAGGAGCTTCAGAAGGTCATCAGTGAGAATCCTGGCCCGGTGACCACCTTAACGAGCACTAAAACGCTTAAAACGGCCACGTCGTTCGGCCCCTTACAGTCGGCTCTGTACCCGGCCTTGCCTGAACGCGGTGAGTTGAGCGCAACCATCGATGTTCCTTCTGCCGGAATGGTGATGAGCTTTGGTCTGACTGACGACAGAGTCAGTGATGCGATGCTGAACGTTGTGTTCAATAAGAGCAAAGGAAAAGTTTATTTTTTCAACGCGCCGCTCGTGTCGATTCATCAGGCGAACGCGGAATCCTGGGTGGATGTTCCGATCGGGGAAAAAATTGAGTTACGCGTTCTCATTCAAAACTCAATTGCTGTTTTTTATATAAACAATAAAGCGGCATTCAGTACCCGAATGTATTCCATGCAGGAGAAGCCATGGAGTATTAGCCTGCCTCAAAACGACCATTTTCACGCGACGTTGAAAATAAAAGAAATGATTTAACGGGATATTATTATGAAAAACTATCATGCCCTGTCTGTTATTTTTGCTCTTCTGTTTCCCGCGCTGGCGAATGCGAGCATGAGCATCATCAAGGATCCCTCGGGAAAGGTTGTTGCCGCGGACCCGTGGTCCTATCTGGATGAAGAGGTTATGTGGACCTCAGCCCGCTCCTCCAATCCTGCCGGTGGCCGCGTTCATGGCCAACTGAAGATGAAATATGCCATTGAGGATAATAACTGGCGTAACAGCCATTTCCACAACGGGAATGATTCGCTGACGTTTGTGCAAGGTGTGATGCGGCACGATACGTTACCCGGTTGGTATCTGGCTTTTTCTGAGGGCAGAACCACCTACTATAACGGGACGTGGGAGGATCAGTCTTACCTCAGCCAAAACCAGTGGACTCAGTTGATCATCGGCCATGAATATTTTTACAAACGTCTGCGCTATGGCTGGGATGTAATGGGCGGAAGTGCGTCAATCGAGGACCGCTGGCAAGGACGTGTAAAGTTATTTACCGATCTGCGCCTTACGGATAACTTCTCATTCTTTAACTACATGTACCAGCAAATTGATCACCGCCGCAGCGGTGGGTCACAAAATGATCGTGACGTCCGTTCATTTCAGATTGAGCCTGGCGTGCAATATATTATTAATAATACCACCGGCGTCTGGGCCCGCCAGCAATTCGCGTCTGCCATTTTAGACCGGGCACAATGGGGGGATATCGACGAAAAAAGCTGGACCACGTCAGTCGGCGTCTGGCGTAACTGGGGGAAATTATCCACAACGCTCAGCGGTGGGTATGGGCATTATAAGAAAAACAACGCACAGCCTGAAGATGGCGAGGTATTCCAGAATACCCGAAATCGCTTCATGAAGGTGTCGGCGAATTATCCATTGACCCATCGCTTCACCGTGTCCGGAGAAGTGACGGGCTCGTTGATAAAACAGAGCGGAAGCTGGGTTAAGAACGGCGATGCTATTACCACTGAATATAAGCTGATGCTGGATTATAATTTTTGATAATTACGTCTGGATAATACAGGGTGCATAAATAGGTTTTGCACTATTAAAAAACCTGATCTTCCCGCAGGTCAGGTTTAAAAAATAATTTGATTATTATTGAGGTCGTGTCGTGAATATCTGCCCACGCTGGTCGCTTTGAGGATTTTATCAACGCACTCAGCAGGTGATAATTCCGCAGTATCCAGTTGCAGATGTTCTCTCCCCCACGGTTCATAAAAACGATCCAAAACGGCCTGCCAGTCAGGCACTTTTAAACCAGGGATATCTGAGATTCTGTTCTCTACACGCGCACGATGCTGTTCTGGATCCGAACAGAGGATTTCAATTTCCAGAAAGGGAACGCCTGATGATAGTGCGATATCACGAAAACTATCGCGCACCAGATTAAGGTCATTCACCGAGTCAGTGATAACAGGTGATCCCAGTCTGAGATTGTCCCGCGCAAGCTCATAAAGGATGAAATAGCCTTCAGGGCCAATATCCCTGAAAGTTGCTGAACTATTACGCAGAGCCTGTTCAACCGTGTCGACGCGTAAATATACCGCTTTTAATTTTTCAGATAACATTTTAGCGATAGTGCTTTTTCCGCAACCTGGAAGGCCACTAAAGATGTAGAGCATAACGACTCCTGTTTTAACCTGCGCTCCAGTAGTAAAGCAGCCACGTTGGCACATCTATCTGCACGAAGTTATCCCAGCGTATTACAGGTGAATGCCACCCTCTGCCAGCAGCGAACGGTGATGATTCTGCCCGGCTATTCATCTGGCAGTGTTTCAAGGTCTGCTGAGATAATGGCCGGTAGGTTTTGAGTAATCTTTTCTACCGGCCAGTCCCACCAGGCCAGCTTCTCTAGTCG
>LIDZ01014373.1_pt4 | contig 11312 bp, 9 predicted proteins | sample 644651 | NCBI WGS metagenome assembly LIDZ01 (sample SAMN03856242, study PRJNA289617) | food metagenome | isolation source: wine grapes on drying loft during traditional withering process | host: Vitis vinifera cv. Corvina | place: Italy: Gargagnago di S. Ambrogio di Valpolicella | collected 2014-01
GCCGAGCCATGTTTTTCGCGCATACTCCACTTGCAGGTCATTTCCATCTTTTTGATAAAATCGCTTAATGAATAGAAGAAAGCCCCCGTCTACAGGTTCTCGGTGAATGACTTGCATCGATGGATCATTTCGAAACTGTTGAACAGCGTCTTCAGGGGTCTTGCCTAAGGGGATTTGAATTGTACCTTTTAGCCCCATAGCGCGTGACATCCGCCAATCTGCTAGTCCACCCGGTTTATCATTCACAAATACAAATGCGTAGAGCAGAAGGGCAGTAACCACAATCACTCCGGTTATCATCCATGCTATTCTTTTTTTCTTCGTTCGTACTGGCATGCCCCGCCACCTCAATGTATGGGTATATTGCATTCATGAACGTTCGTGCACGGCTTCCGCGTAGTCCAACCCCGACTTATAAACAACATAGGTTCCAGCCATCTTGTCGTGGAGCGCTTGGTTGCGGACCATAAAAATAATGAATAGCCCATCTATGATGAAGACACAGGTCATCAAGAAATTTAGCACAGTAATCTGGTCTGTCCCATGAGAAGCAAAGGTGGTTATCACGGTAAAAAGAAAATTTATAATGTAAAACCCGTATCTGAGCAGCGCCTGAGCTATCGTTGGATAATTCCCTTTTGCATTAATAATTCTTGTTCTCAGCAGCAAACGGCCTGGGGTTCCCCCAAATTTTGAAACTAAATACACATAATAGACTATATAGACTAGCCAAGGGATAATAATAGGTATTTCCGAATGCCAAGTATTCACGAGAGATGTTGCCCAGCGATTAAGTAGGTAGATCGGACCTATAAGTATAGCCCCGTCAATTAGCGAAATCAGCAATCTAGGCCAAAACCCTACGAAGTCATCCTCAAGAAGTTGTTCAACTTTAGCACTGTCCATGTGTGTCCTCCTGTTTCTTTTTCCATATTCAGATAAGCATTTATTCCATTATACCTAAGGATTGGTAATTGATGAATGGTTTTTAATTGAGAATTTGCCCTCAGCAGGTAAAATAACTGCATAAACAGGTCGGCTTTCTCCATGGAACCGGAGTGGCAACCACTCTATAATAAAGCCAAGATCTCTAAGGGAGCCCAAATATACCAAAAGCGCTGCAGCGCAAAGAACATTTGAAAGCGTTTCCCGTAAGCGGATTCTCAACTGAATGAGGAGTGATTGAATGAAAGGTCATGCTTGGAAAATGACGTCGGTAATGTTGGCAGTACTCATTATGGCAGGATGCAGTAATAACGCTGGAAACAACGCGAACAAGAATACAGGAACAAGTACCGGAACAGGGAACACCGCTACTGCGGTCAAAAAAGATGTCACCTTGACCTACCTGGCCAGCCAGGGATATATCAAGGATTCAGAAATGCAGCTGGCCAAGAAATTTGAAGAAGAGACCGGCATTGCCATTGATTATCAGATTGTACCGTCGGACCAATATTTTAATGTGCTGAAAACAAAGCTTAATTCCAAAGAAGGTCCGGATTTATTCGGTGGGCAGAGTGGTCAAAGTGAAATTAAGGTCAACTATAATGTTGCAGAAAATGCGGTGGATCTAAGTGACCAGGAATGGATCAAGCGGATGGACCCGCTGTCCGTGAAGCAAGTGTCATTAGATGATAAAGTGTATGCGCTCACGATTTGGGACACCTCGAATAGTTTTGTAATCGCATACAATAAGAAGATTTTTGCAGAGCAGGGTCTGAGTATTCCTAAAACTTATGAAGAGTTCAAGCAGGCTTGTCTCAAGATTCAGAAGGCCGGCGTTACTCCAATCTATGAGCCGATTGCCGATGGCTGGCATCATGTACTCTGGTTTACTGAACTGGGTCCACGTTTTGAGGAACTGCAACCGAATCTGTACGATGATTTGAACAGCAATAAGGTAAAGTTCTCTGATGATAAGACGATGCAGCTGGCGATGACACAGTTGAAGGAAATGTACGACCTTGGATTCTTTGGTGACAACACATTTTCGGATGTGGGTGCGGAAACGGCCAACAAACTGGGCAGCGGAGAGTTCGCAATGTCTTTGACCGCACAAAGCACGCTTGGTGATATTGTGAAGGCGTTCCCTGAGCAAAAAGCTGAGGACTATGGCTACTTTGTCATTCCGTTAGCGGATAACCAGATTTATTATGTCAATCCGGGTGGTCCAAGTAAATTCATTTATTCCGGTTCCAAGCATATAGACGAAGCCAAACAGTATCTGACTTATCTGGCGAAGCAGGAGAATCTGCAATATATGCTGGATAATGATGATACGATTTTTAACCTCAATTTCACGGGACTGAAGGACAAATATACGGAGCAGCAAAAAGAGATGTTCACCATGTATCCGAAACAGGGTACCGATATGCAGAATTACATTAACTACGTGAATCCGCAGTGGATGGATATCGGTAAGGATATTACGGCCTTGCTGGGAAATGCCGCCAAGCCGGAGGATGTGCTGAAGAATATTGATAAACGCCGGACCGACATGGCAGTCATTGCTAAAGACCCGGATTGGAGTAAATAAATCCAAGACATCTTAGCGGGAGTGGAGATGAAAGAAACTTGCTGAAGAATAAAATCTATCCGTCCTATTTCACTTGGGCGATGCTGGCGCTTTATCTGGTGTTTTTTGTAGTACCGGGGCTGATGGGGATTTTTTATTCCTTTACAGACTGGAACAGCTATTCACATGAAATTAACTTTGTTGCCTTTGATAACTTCAAGAAGCTATTTTCTCTTGAGGAGAACTACCTTGGATTCATCAAAAATACATTGAATTTCACTCTATCGACTGTAATTCTAAAAACCGTGCTGGGCTTAGCCTGCGCCCTCATTCTCAATGAAGGCATCCGAATGAAGGGTTTTCACCGGGTCATGCTGTTTATGCCTTCGATTCTGCCCATGCTGGTGGTTGGCCTGATCTTCAAATCGATTCTGAATCCGGCGACGGGTCTGCTTAATGAATCGCTGCGGCTGGTGGGACTGGATTTTCTGGCTCAAAAATGGCTGGTCGATGTACATTGGGCGTTTAAGTCCATCATTGGTGTCGATACCTGGAAAGGCGTCGGCTATATCATGATTATTCTGCTGGCGGGTCTGCAATCCATCTCGCGAACCTATTATGAAGCTGCAGATATCGATGGTGCTAATGCTTGGATGAAGCTGCGTTTTATCACCATTCCGCTGCTGATGCCTGCGCTGACAGTAACAACTGTACTGAATCTGCTGCACGGACTGAAGGTATTCGAAGCGGTGTATGTGCTGACAAACGGAGGCCCGGGATATGCCACGGACGTATTGTATACGGCGATCTTTAAGGAATTCTCTATGGGCCGCTACGGTATGGGAACAGCGCTCTCCTCCTTGCTCTTTCTGTTCATGGCCTGTGCCGGTTACTTTGTCGTCAGGCTGATGTCGAGGGAGGCGGATAGCGAATGAGAAACTCAAGCCTTACCAAGCTGCTAAGAAACGGAATAGCCTGGCTGCTCAGCCTATTCATGTTCGTTCCGCTCATTCTTATTCTCATTAATTCCTTCAAAACGCAAAGCGAAGCGAATGCCATGAATATGAGCCTGCCTATGAAGCTGCAATGGAGCAATTATTCTACAGTTATTGAACAAGGGAAGCTGATTCAATCTTTTTTTAACAGTACGCTTTATGCTTCTGGCGCGACCCTACTCAGTATTGCCTTGGCCTCTATTGCGGCATATGTATTCTCCAGAAACAAGACGAGGCTGAATCGCTTTCTGTATTTTTTCACCATTATGGGAATTGCCCTGCCGGTTAACTTTGTCACTCTGATGAAGGTTATGCAGCTTACGGATATGATTAACAGCCGAATCGGGATGATTATTGTGCTTGCCGTCGGAGCTGTTCCGTTCAGTGTATTTCTAATTTACAGCTTCGTGAACTCCGTGCCCCGAGAGCTTGATGAAGCAGGGATTGTGGATGGCTGCCCGCCCTTTAAGCTGTTCTACTCCATCATATTGCCGCTGCTGCTGCCGGTTATTGTGACAGTTGGTATTCTGAATTTCATGGGCGCGTGGAGCGATTTTGTCTATTCTTTATACTTTTTGAACAACTCTTCCAAATGGCCGATGACGCTTGCAGTCTACAATTTCTTCGGCAGGTACCAGGTTAATTGGAATCTTGTCTCGGCGGATATTGTGCTTACGACCCTGCCTGTAATTGTCATTTATTTGCTGGGACAGAGATATATCATCTCAGGTATGACGTCGGGATCTGTTAAGGGTTAGGTTTGTCTTTAGGCCCAAGAGAGAGGAGGAGGAGAGTATCTACTTCCATGATTTGAAACCTGAACGTGAATTAAAAATCGAACAGCGGATCGATGCGGACACGAAGCATGAGCTTCATACGCATGATTTGCTGGAGATTAATGTGCTGCTGGAGGGTTATGCGAGGTTCAAGCAAGCGGATCATGATTACAGTGGCAGGCCGGGGGATGTGTTCTTTTTCCGTCCTGGAGAGCCCCACTATAATCTGGCCGAAGACCGAGACACGCCGATTACCTGGATTATGGTGCTGTTCTCCCCTTCGATTGTAAGAATGATACCTGGTGGACAACGGCTGCTGTATCCATTCTATACGGAAGCGGCTACCCCGCTGCTCTCCAGAAACTCTCCGTATGCCCGTTCGATTCAAACCGCCGCCCGTGGGGCTTATGAGGAGCAGCAGCACAAGCTTCCGGGTTGGGAAGCGAAGCAGTTCATGTACTTTATTGATATCCTTTCTAACATCTACCGCCATACGCTGGCAGAGTCGGCAGGCCCGGGGAATTCCAGCGGTGCAGAGGTAGATTCCTCCGTACAGCTGGCTGTTGAATATATTCTGCAGCATATTGCTGAGGATATCGATATGGAAACCATTGCTGAGTTAAGCGGGAGGGGTAGAACACAGCTGTATACCCGGTTCAAACGAGCCGTAGGCGTGACACCTAATCAATATATTAACCGGCTGCGGATGCAGATGGCGACAGATCTGTTGAAGACAACGGATAAATCGGTGACCGAAATTGCTTTTGAATGCGGCTATAATTCACTGCAATATTTCAATAAACATTTCAAACAATACCGCGAAATGTCGCCGCGTGAGTTCCGCAACCGGAGCCGGCAGGCGATCTGATAGAGTGCAGCGGGCAGGAGGTATAGGATCATGGCAGGCAGCAAAACAGACTGGTTCACGCATGACCGTTTCGGCATGTACATACACTGGGGGCTGTATTCTCTGGGGGCGCGCCACGAATGGATGAGATCGCGTGAATTCATGAGTAATGAACAATACGAGAAGTATTTCAAAAGATTTGATCCAGACTTGTATGATCCCAAGCTATGGGCAGATTTGGCTGCGAATGCAGGGATGAAGTATATGGTGGTGACCACGAAACATCATGAGGGCTTCTGTTTGTGGGACACGCAGCTTACGGATTACAAAGCCTCAAATTCTCCAGCAGGACGCGATCTGCTGCGGCCGATGCTGGAGGCCTTTCGCGAGCGGGATATCCGTACGGGCTTATATTACTCCTTGCTGGACTGGCATCATCCCGATTATACAGTGGATGTGAAGCATCCTTTGCGTTATAACGAGGAGTTTGTGAAGGAGAGCGCAGCAAAGGATTTCAGCAAGTATGTCGAGTTTCTGTTCGGCCAGACCCGGGAGCTGCTGAGTGACTATGGAGATATTGATGTATTGTTCTATGATTTCTCGATCGCGGCGGCCGAGGGTTTCGCAGGAAAGGGCAAGGACGAATGGCAAAGCCGTGAGCTGATCGAGATGATCCGCAAGCTGCAGCCACAGATTCTATTGAACGACAGGTTGCAAATGGGCGCGGATATCACTACACCGGAGCAATATCAGCCGCGTGAGTGGATCAAGGTGAATGGAAAAAGAGTGATGTGGGAGGCTTGCCACACCTTTAGCGGCTCATGGGGGTACTATCGGGACGAAGAAAGCTGGAAGAGCGTCGATACCTTGCTGAAAATGCTGATCGATACGGTAGCCAAGGGTGGTAATCTGCTGCTCAATGTTGGACCGACTGGGCGTGGGGAGATTGATGAACGGGCGGTTGAACGGTTGCAGGGCATGGGAGAATGGATGCGGCGGCATAGCCGTTCCATCTATGGCTGCACAGCGGCACCGGATGAATTCGCGGCCCCGCAGGATTGCCGGTTCACGTATAACCCTGAGAAAAATGTGCTGTATCTGCACATCTTCAGCTGGCCGTTCAAGCATCTGCATCTATATGGTCTATCTGGCCGAGTGGAGTATGCCCAACTACTACATGATGCTTCGGAGATCCGCATGATTCAAGGGGAGCAGGAAGTGACCATGGAGGCGGGCGCTTTTAATGAAGGTCGCGCGGCTGACACACTGACGCTGGAGCTTCCGATCAAGAAGCCGAATACTGCCGTGCCGGTAATTGAGCTGTTCCTGAAATAGATTTTATATAGATGGATAGCTGGTCAGACAAGCGGACCCTGTCTCCCGAGAAGGGAGAGGGTCCGCTTAATTGTTGTTGCGTATGGAGGGTGCAGCACACAGCCTAGTAGGTTGTGGACAGCTGCTTCAGCCTAGGTTATGGATCTCAAAATCGAGCGTGAACCCACCGTTGTCCCCACGGTGAATGCGTACTTCTGTCTCTCCGAAGCGCTGCAGCCAGCAATCGGATGTGCCGACATGAGCGGCCGCTGCACTTCTGACTTCATCACTCAGGAAGGTTTCGACCGGGAGCCATAAGCCGCCGTTCGCGAACCGGCGGCTGGTGCGCCATTCCTTTGGCAGCAGCCAAGTGGCAGCAATAACGACAGCGCCCTGCTCGGCACTGGTTCTTGCCGTGAGCAGGGTGTTTGCTGAGACAGAGGAGCCAGCGATGAATATAAGCTGCGGGCGTCCCAGCTCCTGCTCCCGCACAAATCCGTCGAACACCAGCACGTTATTCGCCGGATAGAACAGCGAGTGCATAGGCGGGTTGTGCGGCAGCTTCACGCCGTGGAACAGCGGGAAGTCTGTGTCCGGTATAAGCCGCTTCAGCTCATGTCGGGGAAAGTCATAGCCCGGAATATGCATGCAGCTGCCATGCTGGGGGATGGTACCGTGGCTGATCAGATGCCAGATCTGGAACAGGCTCTGCGAGGCATCCGGCATGACCAGGCTGCGGTTGCCGAAGGGGCGCTCGTTCTGCCCGTAATTGCTATCGTCAGCATAGATAATCGCAATGTCGGGCGAGGCGTCCGAGTGGGACCAAGTCAAGGGATGCTGGGGAACGAACTCGCCCACGAATTGTTGCCAGACCTCGCCGAATGCCGTTGTGCGGAAGCCTTGTTCACTGAACACGGCTAAGGCATCGATATTCTCCGCGAATAGGCGCTCGGGTGCCATATAGTAGCCAAGGCGCAGGGCCGAAGCGAATTCCTCTGGGGAATGGCCGGGAAAGCCTGGAGTGCGAATGGGCCAGCCGCCAACATCCGGTCCCCACAGATCAGCACAAATCCATAGGGGGCGTTTATATTGCTTGGCTGCGCCAAGCGCAGTAGCGAGCTGAAGCGATTGGAAGGACTCCTTCATAATCTTGGGGCACAGGGCCATGCCGCCACGGGCGTGAGCATGCAGCATCATGGGAAAGACATGCTCCGCCACAAGCGGCACGGTTCCCAGCTCTAGAGTAGAGGTCTTTAACAGGTGCTGTACATGCTGGACCTGCCTCGACACCGCGTCAGTAACCTGACTACGCTGTTGTTCAACAGTCTTTGCATCGGTATTCCCCCAGTGGGGAAACCAGCCGTCTTTGCGGTACTGTGCGGCATTGATCTGCAGATGCTCCGGCTCATCATAGAGCAGGCCAATCAGCCTGCCGGTGGCGGCAGCCTCCAGCACATGCTCGTCTGGCACATCATACCGGTTCGTGCCTACAGTCCAGGGTCCGTTAATATTGCCGTATTCATTGCCCAGGCAGAGGTCCATTCCGCTCTGCTCTATATCCTCAAGCAGCTGTTTTTGACCCTCAAGTCCAGGAAAGAGCTGATGCACATAGAATTCAGCCTTCAGCTCTTGGAGCAGAGACAGGAATTGCTGGGGTGAAGGCGGCGGGTCCTGCGCAGGCAGAATCGCTCCGGTGCCTGTCCGCATGAATTTGTCCGAAGCCGCGCCCGCCCAAGGGTCTAGCCAGCCGATGACTGTACCCTGGATGCCGAGCTTAGGGGAAGGTTTTATATTTTGATTGGGTGTGCTTATATGTTTGTTCGTGTTCATGATCGACACTCCTTGCTTCTATATTCGTTAGCACGGTCAGTGTAGCATTTACCCGCCTAAGGAAGCTTCATCTAAAGCAGCGGGAAACTTGCAATCCTGTTCACTCTGCATTGAACAAAATCATAACTTCAGAGGGGTATTCGGAGAAGTTTGCTTATAGAGGGACAGCTATACTTTAGCTGTAGCTTTAGATGAGAAATTCAGAGAGAGCGTAACAAATCCAAGAAATGAAAGGTGAGGACAAGACAATGGAAATTCAAACGGAGAAAAAGATATATAAGCTGGGAGTAGTCGGATTGGGTGAGGGAAGAAGCATCATGTCGGCGTCACTGAACAGCCCGCAGTGGGAGCTGCACACGGTATGTGATCTGAATGAGGAGTTGTGCCGCAAACGCAGTGAAGAATTCAGCTTCACGAACTGGACGACAAGCTATGAGGAAATGCTGCAGAATCCTGAAATTGACGTCATCGCCATTTATACGCCAGATCAGCTGCATCAGCGGCATATTTCCCAAGCGCTGCAAGCGAATAAGCATGTGATTTGCACGAAACCGCTGCTGACCTCACTGGAGGGGGCTAAAGAATTACTGGATCTGGTGAATGGAAGCGACCGCAAGGTATTCGTCGGACAAAGCTCACGTTTCTTCGAGGGCATGCTGCATCAGCGGCGTGATTACGAGGCCGGACGACATGGTGAATTGGAAACGCTGGAGGCCCAATATATTACGGATGCCCGGTGGTTTCTGGAACGGGATTGGAGCCGGCAAAAGGGCTTCAGCTGGATGTACAATTTCATGATCCATGCCGTCGATCTGGTCCGCTGGTATATGCCTGGTGTGACCGAGGTAACGGGCTATGGAAAAATAAGTGCCAACAGCCGCAGCAGAGGAATTGAAGCTTGGGATTCGTTGCGCTTTTTATTGCAGGATGAGGAAGGCCGAATTGCCGAGGTGGCTGGTAATTATACGATGCCAACCTTGGGTGAATTAGTGGAACCGTCGATCAGCTGCCTACTGCGCGGTACCGAAGGAACCTCTCGTGCCGAGTATTCCAAGCTTAGCTACCACACTCATTTCACAGGGGAAGACCCGCAAAGCTACTCGTATGACGATAAAAGAGGCTATTATTTCCGTTTCGAAGGCAATTCGCATCATGCGGGAGAATACCAGAATTATATCGAATATTTCGCCGATTGCCTCGACCGCGGGGAAACACCGCTGCCGGATGCTGCCGAAGCAATTCGTACCCTTGCCTTGATGGAAGCGATGGAGCTTAGTGCACAGCAGGGCGGCGTTAAAGTGAGAATTGATGACATTATGACCAAATACGGGCTGAATTAATACAGCAGCGGAGGTGTAGGCGAGATGAAGCTTCAATATGACAAACCGGCTCGGCTATGGACGGAAGCTTTGCCCGTGGGCAGTGGCCGATTGGGAGCGATGGTCTATGGAGGGGTTGCCCATGAGCAGCTTCAGCTGAACGAGGATACACTATGGTCAGGTGGCCCGCGAGACTGGAACAATCCGAAGGCCAGAGCAGCGCTGCCGGACATGCGCCGGCTGATCGCTGCTGGACAATATGCAGAAGCAGAAGTCTTGAGCAAGGCGGCGATGATGGGCCCTTACACGCAGTCTTATATGCCACTTGGTGAGCTGCACCTGCGTTTCTATCATGGGCAGCTTACAGATGCCTATCGGCGCGAGCTGGATTTGGATCAAGCTCTCAGCAGAGTAGTCTATCGAATAGGCCGAGTGGAGTATGTTCGGGAGGTAATAGCCTCCTATCCGGACGGTGTCATTGCCATTCGTCTTACATCAAGCCTTCCTGGTATGTTGAACTTTAGGGCGGATTTCAGCAGTTCGCTTCCTTCCCGGCAGATGGCGTTGGAAGGGGCAATCTCCCTGAGCGGCTACTGTCCGGAAGATGTGTTGCCCAATTATTATGAAACCGATGAGCCGCTGCGCTTCGGTCCTCCTGACACCACGACAGCCATGTCCTTCGAGGCTCGGCTCAGCGCTTCACTAGAAGGAATCGGAACGGTGAAGATTGACGGCGGTGGTCTTCATGTGTCTGGAGCTACGACGGTGACGCTGCTGCTTGCGGCTTCCACCAGCTATAACGGCTATGACCGCAGCCCGGGATTGGATGGGAAAGATCCGGCTCTAGCGGTAGCTGAAACATTATCAGCTGTGCAAGGCAGCAGCTATTCTAATCTGCTGCAGCGTCATCTGGACGATTATCAGCCTCTATACCGCCGAGTGGAATTTTCGTTGGGAGTAAGTGATACCAACATCCCGGAGGAACTAGCAACAGAGCAGAGAATTGTCCAATATGGAGCAGACGATCCCCGATTGGTGGAGCTTATGTTTCAATATGGCCGCTATTTGCTGCTTGCTTGTTCCCGGCCGGGAACACAACCTGCCAATCTGCAAGGCCTCTGGAATGCTGATCCGCGTCCGATCTGGAGCTGTAATTATACGCTGAATATCAATGCCCAGATGAACTACTGGCCTGCGGAGACCTGTAATTTGCCCGAATGCCATGAGCCTTTTCTGGATTTCATTAGTGAGTTAGCAGAGAACGGCAAGGAAACAGCCCGTGTCAATTACGGCTGCCGTGGCTGGACCGCCCATCATAATTCGGACATTTGGCGGCAATCGGCTCCGGCTGGAGATTATGGGCATGGCAATCCGCTCTGGGCCAACTGGCCGGTAGCGGGGATATGGCTGTGCGGACATTTATGGGAGCATTATAGCTTCAGCGGTGATGCAGCGTACTTGGCGCGAGCCTATCCAGTATTGAAGGGTGCCGCGCTGTTTGCGCTGGATTGGTTGTTCGAAGGAGAAGCTGGATACTTGATTACTTCACCTTCCACCTCGCCGGAGCACCGCTTCCGGCTGGATAATGGCGAAGAACCAGCGCTCAGCCAAGCCTCAACCATGGATATTTCGCTTATTGCCGAGCTGTTCACTCACTGCATCGAAGCGGCGGGTTTATTATCGCTGGATGCTGCTCTAAGTGCGGAATGGGCAGAT
>LIDZ01015366.1_pt29 | contig 11308 bp, 10 predicted proteins | sample 644651 | NCBI WGS metagenome assembly LIDZ01 (sample SAMN03856242, study PRJNA289617) | food metagenome | isolation source: wine grapes on drying loft during traditional withering process | host: Vitis vinifera cv. Corvina | place: Italy: Gargagnago di S. Ambrogio di Valpolicella | collected 2014-01
TGAATTCCAGCGAGCCAATGAGGTAGTCCTTGAGCGGGCGCAGATAACGGCTGTGATACAGCTCCAGAAACCGCGCGCGAAAATCGGGCACATTGACCTTGACCGGGCACTGCCCCGCACATGATTTGCACGCCAGGCAGCCGGCCATGGCGTCATAGACCTGATGGGAAAAGTCCTCGCGCCGCCCCAGGGAATTCCACAGGCGCCGCCCCCACGCCCCCCGTTGGATGGCGTTGTCCAACACATTGACGCCCTGCTCGCCTTGGCGCCGCAGCCATTCGCGAATCAGCGAGGCGCGTCCCTTTGGCGAATGAATGCGGTCGCGCGTGGCTTTCCACGACGGACACATAGCGTCGTTGGGATCGAAGTTGTAGCAGGCCCCGTTACCATTGCAGTGCACAGCCGAGCCATAGTGCTGCCACACGCGCTCATCGATGGTGCGGTCGAGGTCGCCGCGCAGGCTCACCTCATCGACTGCGCTCAGGCGCGCCTCAGGCACAGTGCTCGGGGTGGCAATCTTGCCGGGGTTGAGCTGGTTGGCCGGGTCGAACGCAGCCTTGATGGCCTGCAAGGCCGGGTACAGCTCGCCAAAATAATCCGGCACATACTGCGAACGCAGGCCCTTGCCATGCTCGCCCCACAGCAACCCGCCGTGGCGCTGCGCCAAGGCGGCGACCGCATCCGACAGCGGCCGGATCAACGCCGCCTGGGCTGGGTCCTTCATGTCCAGCATCGGCCGGACATGCAGCACGCCGGCATCGACATGGCCAAACATGCCGTACTGCAAGCCATGGCTGTCGAGCAGCGCCCTGAACTCGGCGATGTACTCGGCCAGATTCTGCGGGGGCACTGCGGTGTCTTCGACAAACGGCTGTGGCCGCGCTTCGCCCTCCACGTTACCCAGCAGGCCCACCGCGCGTTTGCGCATGGCATACACGCGGCTCACCGCCTGGGCGCCGATCGCCAGGGTATGCCCCAGCCGCACCACCGAGGTATCGCTCTCAAGGTGCTGGATAAAGTCGTGTACCCGTTGCTCGACCTCCGCTTGCTCGTCGCCGCTGAACTCGATGATATTGATGCCCAGGGTGGGCGTCTGCGAATCAGCCGGAAAGTACTCGGCTACGCCGTGCCAGACGATGTCCTGCATTGCCAGCATCAGCACTTTGGAATCTACGGTTTCGATCGACAGCGGCTTGTGGGCCAGCAAGGCGTTGGCGTCACGCAGGGCATCCATGAACCCGGCGTAGCGCACATTGACCAATATTGAATAACGCGGGATGGGCAATACATTGAGCCGCGCTTCGACGATAAACCCCAACGAGCCTTCGCTGCCGCACAGCAGGCTGTTGAGGTTGAAGCGACCTTGCTCGTCGTGCAGGTGGGCCAGGTCGTAGCCGGTCAGGCAGCGGTTGAGCGGCGGGAAAACCGCCTTGATGCGCTCAGCTTCGTGCTCGGCAATTTGTGCCGCGCAGCGATACACCGCACCGACGCGATCGGTACGAGCGGTGGCGGCCTGCAAGGCGGCTGCGTCCATGGCACCGCTGTCCAGCGGCGTGCCGTCGAGCAGAATGGTGCGCAGATCCAGCACGTGATCGCGGGTCTTGCCGTAGGTGCAGCTGCCCTGCCCGCTGGCATCGGTGCTGATCATGCCGCCGATGGTGGCGCGGTTGGAAGTCGACAGTTCAGGGGCGAAAAACAGCCCGTGGGGTTTGAGCGCGGCGTTGAGCTGGTCCTTGACCACCCCGCTCTGCACCCGTACCCAGCGTTGCTCGACATTGATCTCAAGGATGTTGTTCAGGTGCCGTGACAGGTCGACGACGATTCCGTCCGTCAGTGACTGGCCGTTGGTGCCCGTGCCGCCACCGCGGGGCGTGAGCACCACTTCGCGGTATTCGCTGCGCGCCGCCAGTTGCGCCAGGCACTGCACATCCGCCTCGTCACGGGGGAACACGGCTGCCTGGGGAAGGCGCTGGTAGATCGAGTTGTCGGTGGCCAGCACGGTGCGCAGCGCGGCGTCATCGGCGATCTCGCCCTTGAAGCCCGCGCGGGCCAGACTGCGCAAAAATGCCTGATAGCGCTGCGGCAGGGTCGATTCGAGGGGCAGATGGGCGATCATGGTTGGGCTCTCAACGGGCAAATGCATTCTATGCAGGGGTCCAGCGGCGGAGCCAGCCCGTGCTTTATAGGGTGATCGCTTGATTTTGCTGGGTTTGGCGGGGTAAAACAAACGTAATTCCCGTCAGCTTTGCATGAGTTTCTTGAATGAACCCCAAGCGCCTTACTCCATCGATGTCCTTGCTGCTGGCCTTTGAAGCAGCGGCCCGGCATTGCAGCTTTACCAAGGCCGCCGATGAACTGGCGCTGACCCAGAGCGCCGTCAGCCGGCAAGTGCAGGCCTTGGAAGCGTCGCTGCAGGTGGCGTTGTTCAAGCGTGACGGGCGCCACATCGAACTCACTGGCGCCGGCGCGCTGTATCAGCAGGAACTGGCCGGCGCCTTGGCACGTATCCGTAGCGCGACCCTGCAAACCATCTCCCGCAAGGCCGAGGGCGATGTGCTGCACCTCGGGGTGTTGCCGACGTTCGCGTCAAAATGGCTGATGCCGCACATGCCGGCATTTTATGCGCAACACCCAGACAGCCTGGTGCACATCCATTCGCGAATTTTCCCGGCCGATCTGTCCCGCGATACTCAGGACATGACGGCGGTGATCTGCGCGGGCTCGGGGGACTGGCCGGGCTTTGTCGCCCATCGCTTGCTTGCCGAGAAGATGGTGGCGGTGGCCAGCCCGACTGCCCTGCCCGACTACGGCAAGATGCGCCCGGCACACTGGAGTCAGCAGCTGCTGCTCAACGTCGTGTCGCGCCCCCATGCATGGCCTGAATACTTCGAGCGTATAGGTTTGCGCGTGGGCGAACAGCTGCGCAACGGCCCGAGTTTCGAGCTGACAGCGCATTTGATTCAGGCGGTGGTGGCGGGCATTGGTATCGCTTTGGTGCCCAGTATTCTGGTCCAGGAGGAGTTATCCAGCGGCGCACTGGTCGCCCTGCACCCGCCTACCGATAGCGGCCGTGGCTACTACCTCGCGTATCCCACCCCCTACCAGGACTTGCCAGCGCTGCGGGTGTTCAGGGCGTGGCTGCTGGGGCATTCGTTTGCCGAGGGCTAGCGAGCATCTATAGTGTGTGCAGGCCTTGCTGGCCCGCAATTCCGTAGGAGCACAGCTTGCTGTCTCGCAATTGCGTGGGACCATGCCGCGCTGGCTCGCAACTCCGTAGGAGCATGCCGTGCTGGCCCGCAATTCCGTAGGAGCACAGCTTGCTGGCGAAGGCGCCCGTCAAGCCACCTAGCGCCATACCAGATGCAAGACGCTCTATCTCGGGCGCCCAGTCGCTTTTCCGGACCAAGTGATGGCACAATGATTTTTCTGCCGCTCTGGCTTCCTGCTGTCTGGAAGCAAAGCGGTTAACCTGTCCGGCAGCCGTTCGCGCTGCGGATCATTCGGTGATTTGCAATGACCACTCGACCGCGTAGAGGCCTTTCGTTTGCCAGGCGCTTGTATCGGCCCCGGGCCATTGGTGCGGGCCTGAGCTTTTTCTGTATTGGCGCCGGTATCGCACCCACCGACCCGCAGTGGTGGACATGGGCCGTTTTGTTTGCCTACGCCTTCGTCTGGCCACACTTGGCTTTTCAGCTGGCCAACCGGGCCAACCAGCCGTTCCGGGCAGAACAGCGCAACCTGTTGCTGGATGGCTTGGCCGGCGGTTTCTGGATCGGCGCCATGGGGCTCAATCTGCTGCCCAGTGCGGTCATCCTGACCATGATCGCCATGGACAAGATTGCCGCAGGCGGCTGGAAGCTGCTGCTCAAGGCGCTCATGGCGCTGGTGTTCGGTGTCGCCGCCGGGCTGCTGATCTTTGCGCCCGCTCTACTACCCATGGCCACCCCGGCACAGATGCTGGCTTGCTTGCCGATGCTGCTGCTCTACCCCCAGGTTATCGGCCTGACCTTTTACCGTGCCACCCAGCAACTGGCCAAAAACAAGCGCATCCTTGCACGCCTTGGCCAGACCGACAGCCTCACGGGCCTGATCACCCATGGCGCCTGGAAAGACCTGCTGCTGCGCGAGTTCACCCGCAGCCGCAGCGACGACCAGCAGGTCACCATGGCGCTGATCGATATCAATCGTTTCAAGCACATCAACGAAACCTACGGGCACAAGGTGGGCGATGCCATCTTGCGTAACGTGAGCGCCACGTTGTCGGCGCATTTGCGCAAGACGGACCTCGTGGGTCGCTACGGTGGAGATCAGTTCTGCGTCATCCTGCCAGAAGCGAGCGCTTCCCAGACCCGGGTGGTGCTCGATCGGCTAAGCCGCGCGGTCAATGAGTTCGGGTACCCAGGGCTGCCGCAATTATCAGTAAGCCTGAGCATCGGTATCGCCTCGTACGGCAAGCACCAGACCACACCGGATGCCTGGCTGCACGAGGCCGACAAAGCGCTGCAAAACGCCAAGGAAGCGGGGCGCAATACGGTAACGGTGGCAGGCTTGCTGGGCAACTGAGATGGGCATGGCCCCTGTGGGAGCGGGCTCTACCCGCGAAGGGGCCAGGCGCAGCGGATTATCTGGCCAGATGCTCATAGAGAATAGTCGCGCCCACCAGCATCAGCACCACGCCCCCCACGATCTCGGCACGCTTGCCAACGATCGTGCCCAGTACCCTGCCCAACATCACGCCAATGGTGACCATGGTCATGGTCGCCAAGCCGATGGCAGCAGACGCCACAAAGATATTCACCTCGACAAACGCCAGGCCCACGCCCACGGCGAGTGCATCGATACTGGTGGCAAAGGCCGTCACGGCAAGGATCATGAACGAGTGCTGGTCAGGCTTTTGCTCGTCGGCGTCATCATCGTGTTTAACGCCGTTGTAGATCATGTGCAAGCCGAGCAGCACCAGGAGAGTAAAGGCAATCCAGTGATCCCAATTGGCAACCCAGCGACTCGCCACGTGGCCGATCGCCCAACCCACTATGGGCGTGATCCCTTCGATCACACCAAAGATCAGACCAGTGCGCAGCGCTTCACTCAAACGGGGCTTATGCAGGCTGGAGCCCTTGCCGATTGCCGCCGCGAAGGCGTCGGTCGACATGGCCAGTGCCAGGAACAAGAGGGAAAATGGATTCACGGTTACGTCCAGTCGGGCTATGAGTCAACGACACTTCCACGCGCCCGACTTTAGGCACGAAAGTGTCGCTGGTCTCACCAACCGGAACGGTGTTCGCACCACGGCATGTTGCCGAGAATGTTGATACGAACGCTTGCACGTTGCTGTGCAAGCAGGTTACTCCCCAACGAAGGCGGCGATAATAGCAGCCTTGAATGAAAAATCCAGCCAATTTTACAAGGCTGGATTGCGCCGGGGGGTGTGTTGCTTAGTTGCTGGCCACCCGTGCGTCGTCACCGGGGCCAACCAACGTCTGCAACGAGCTATCGAACTGTTGCAGCGCCTTGATCTGCAACTGACGCTGTTGATCGATTTGCGCCGCGATCTGCTCGGCGCTCTTGTCATGCACCCACACGGCAGACATTTCCTTCACCCCTGCGCCCTCGGCCTTGCCAATGTATTGCAGGTTGGCGTCGTAAAAAGTCGCCACATAACGCGCCTCGACCTTGGCGTTGCGCTGGGTGACCAACTGACTGTACGTGTCGAGCATCACCGTCACATCCGGACGCGCCTGGACCAACGCATCGAGGTTGTCGTAGACCGTGACCTTAGCGAAAGTTTTTTGCAGTGAGCCCTGCAACCAGTCTATGGCCAGGCGCGGATCGGAGCTGCTGACGAACGCCTCGCGGATCCGCGAATCCAGCGTGCTGCCCGGTGCGCCCTTCTGTGCCATGGCGTGGTAGCGCGAAAGATACTCGAGCGTCCCCACGGTATTTTCGCTGTACAGCACACCCACCGTCTGGGAGGGCTTGAGGCTCACACCGCTCGCTGCGACAGGCAGCAGATGGCAATTGTCAGGCGCAGCCGCTACGGCATTGGCAACAAATGCGCCGGTCAATACGGCGACCAGGGTAAACAGCGTGGAAATCCTCATGGCGGTGTCCTTCACAAGCACGGTGGTGATGTGTCCATCCTCCTCTTTTGTGCAGAAAACGAAACATGCATCGGTTGATGGTCACTATCAATTTTAGCAATGGTGGCGCAGCTGACCCTCCCTCTCAACATTCCTGGCAGGAATGCCGGGATCACCCAAGCGAATTGTCTTTACTGCGGGTTTTCTCGTAGCGTGGGGCCTCACCCACAGGAGTGACCGCCATGCCCGTCTTGCGGCTTTACGCCGACCACATTTTTACCAGCCCCTATGCGCTCTCGGTGTACGTAGCCCTGCGCGAAAAGGGCCTCGAGTTTGATCTGCTCACCCTCGACCTTGAAGCGGGCGAGCAGCACGCGGCGCAGTTTGCCCGGTTGTCGCGCACCCAGCGGGTGCCCACCCTGATCCACGACGACTTCGTGCTGTCTGAATCCTCGGCCATTACCGAGTACCTGGACGAAGTATTCGCCCAAGCACCGCTTTATCCCCGCGAACCGCAGCAACGGGCGGTTGCACGACAGATTCAGGCGTGGCTGCGCAGCGATATGCTAGCGCTTCGCCAAGAGCGATCGACCCTGGTGGTGTTCTACGGGCAGCAGGGTGCACCACTGTCGGCCTCCGCCAGCGCGTGCGTCGGGAAACTGATCGACGCTGCGCTCAGCTGGCTGGGTGACGGTCGCGATCATCTGTTCGAGCAATGGTCGATCGTCGACGTCGATCTGGCGCTTATGCTCAACCGGCTGGTGCTTGGTGGCGACCCTGTTCCGGCGCCATTGCAGGCTTATGCGCAACGCCAATGGCAACGGCCCGGCATCCAGGAATGGTTGGCATTGGAGCGCGCACCGCTGTAGTCAGGTATGCGCCTGCACCACCCACTTTACCTTGGCCAGCGCGTCGCTCAAGGTGGCGAGGCTTACCGAACCCAGGGCCAGGCGCAAGGCGTGGGGCACGTGCGCCGAGGTCGCAAACGGCTCGGCGGTGGAGACGCAAATATGCTCGCGCATCAGCGCCATGGCGATCTGATCGGCCCGGGCATCTTCCGCCAGCGGCAACCATAAAAAATAGGAAGCTGGATGGCCTTGGCTAGGCAGCCCCTGCAGAATCCGCGCGGCCAGCGCCTGGCGCGCTCGGGCGTCGGCTCGCTTTTGCGCCTCGAGCACTGCCACGGTTCCATCTTCCAGCCAGCCTGTAGCGATCGCGCTCAGCACCCCTGCGGTGTTCCAGGTGGTGGCGCGGATGCTGCGCTCCAAGGCGGCGATCAGTGGCATAGGCGCGGCGACGAAGCCGACACGCAAGCCGGTGGCAACACTTTTCGAAAAACCCGAGACATACACGGTCAGCTCCGGCGCCAGAGCCGCCAGAGGGGGTGGCGCATCGTCGGCCAAAAACGCGTAAGCGCCATCTTCGATGATGTGCAGGCCGTGCTGACGAGCGATCGCCACCAACCGCCGACGCGGCTCGACAGGCATGACCCAGCCCAGCGGATTGTGCAACGTAGGCATGCTGTACACCGCCCGCACCGGGCGCCGTCGGCACAGCGTATCGAAGGCGTCCAGGTCGGGCCCACCAGCGGCAATGGGAATAGCCACCAACTCCAGGCGCAGCGCCTCGGCCAGCACCTTGAAACCGGGATAGCTCAGGGCGTCGACCGCCACCACATCCCCAGGTTTCAATAGCGCCATAAGAGTTACAGCCAGGCCGTGCTGGGCCCCGTTGACGATCAGCACCTGCTCGGCAGCCACGCCAAGACCGCGGTCCAACAGATGCCGCGCGACGGCCGCGCGTTCGTGCAGCCGTCCGCCATGGGGGTGGTAGCGCAGCAGCGACTCGATATCCCCCGACAGCGCCAATTGGCGCAGCGCTGTGCGCAAAAGCTCGGCCTGTCCCGGCAGGGAGGGATAGTTGAAGTTGAGATCGACCATACCAACGGCGACATCCTGCTGATCGATGCCCAGCCCCGGCGGCAAGGCGATCTCGCGCACGAATGTGCCGCGCCCCGTTTCACCACTCACCAGGCCCAGCGCTTCCAGCTCGGCATAGATCCGGCTGGCAGTGGCCAGCGCCAGCCCTTCACGTGCGGCCAGCTCCCGATGGGTGGGCAGCCGTGAGCCAGGCAGCAGATGCCCAGCGCGTATCTGTGCGGCAAACGTATCGACCAGGGTCTTGTAGCGAGCGCGGGGCATACGCCAGTGTATCCATGACAATTTTTTGATTGTGCTGATAGTGGCGCCTAGGATCGGCTCCTGACAACCCCCTCCCATAGCGCGAGTGATCATGGAACAGACCACCCAGATACACGGTTCTCCACTCAGCCAGCGCACCCGCGGCTGGATCAATGGCCTGATTGGCGTGTTGATCTTCAGCGGTTCGCTGCCAGCGACCCGCCTGGCCGTGCTGGAATTGGATCCGGTGTTCCTCACCGTGGCACGCGCCACCCTCGCCGCGCTGGTCGCGCTTTTGCTGCTCGGATTGTTCAAGTCACCGCGGCCAGCGCGTCGCCAAATAGCGTCACTGGTCGTCGTCTCCTCTGGCGTAGTGCTGGGCTTCCCACTGCTCACCGCCCTCGCCTTGCAGCACGGGAGCGCTGCGCACTCCATCGTGTTTCTCGGGCTGCTGCCGTTGTCCACGGCGCTGTTTGCCGTGCTGCGGGGCAGCGAGAAACCGCGCTTGGCGTTCTGGGTTTTTTCGTTGTTGGGCAGCCTGCTGGTGGTCGCCTTCGCCCTTGCACAAGGGCTGAGTGCAGCGCCGCAGGGGGATGTGCTGATGCTGCTGGCAATCGCTGTGTGCGGGCTGGGCTACGCCGAAGGCGCCCAGCTGTCGCGCGCATTAGGCGGCTGGCAGGTGATCTGCTGGGCACTGGTATTGGCGCTGCCAGTCATGGCGCCACTCACCCTCGCACTGCTGCCCTCCTCCGTGCAATCGATCAGCGCACAGGCCTGGTGGAGCTTGGGCTACGTCTCGCTGTTCAGCATGCTGATCGGCTTCGTTTTCTGGTATCGCGGCCTGGCCCAAGGCGGAATCGCGGCCGTGGGCCAACTGCAATTACTCCAGCCATTTTTCGGCCTGGTGCTGGCGGCAGGCTTGCTGCACGAGCACATAAGCCTGGCAATGATCGGCGTTACCGTGGCCGTCATCGCCTGCGTAGCCGGCGCACGGAGATTTTCGCGATAAGACTGCGCCAGCGAGGCGCCTGAGGGCTTACAACTGCGCCTCGATCGCCGCCTTGTCGACGATCGACCAGACGCGCCAGATCTTCTCGTGGCGAAATTCATAGAAGACGTTTTCGGTGAAGTACAAGCGCTTGCCCTCCACGGCCAAGCCGAGAAACTCACCTTGGGGCGAGCAATCGAACTCCAGGCGCGCGGCTATGCACGGCGGATCGCACATCAGCAGGCCGATGTTGAAGTGCAGATCGGGGATATCGGCGAAGTCCTTCTCGAGCATCTGTCGATAACCGTACACCCCCAGCAGCCGCCCGTTGTGGCGCACATCATCGTCGACGAACTGCCCCAGATTTGCCCAGTCCTGGGCGTTGAGGCAGGCGATGTAGCCACGATAACGGTCAGCGAGTGCGTGCTTGAGCATTCATGGATTCCCTTTTCCAGGCCAAGCCAAGGTTGGCGATCAGCCCATGCCGGATCAATATCGCAAAAATGCCTGCCCTGCGCATCGCCGTTCGTCGTGGCTCGGCCGGCCCCAGAGGGCGGTGCCTGGAACCGTTCACCACATTACTTGGCGGTAATCACCGCCAGCTTGGTGATCCCGGCTTTTTCGATCGTGGCCATGGCCTTGGCAACGATGCCATAGTTGACGCCGTCGTCGGCCTGCAGCTGAATCCGCACGTCCGGGTCTTTGGCCTTGGCGCCCTCAAGACGGAACTGCAGCTGGTCGAGCTGGATCTGCTCTTTGGCGATAAACAACTGGCCCTTGTCGTCGATGCTCACCACCACCGGATCTTTTTGCTCGACCGGCGCTACGGCATCGGTTTTGGGCAAATTGATCGGAATGGCGTTGGTCAGCAGTGGCGCGGTAACGATAAACACCACCAGCAGCACCAGCATGACGTCCACCAGAGGCGTCACGTTGATTTCGCTCAGTACCTCATCAGTGTCCTGGGTAGAAAAAGCCATCTCAAGACGCCTCCTTCACAGTACGGCCAGCGCCGCTGGCTGCTGTCTTGTGCGCTGCGGGATGGGTGAGCACGCGAAACTGGCTCTTCTGCGCCAGGCTGTAGAAATCGTGGGCGAAGTCGTCGAGGTCCGCGACGGTGAGCTTCAAACGACGCAAAAAGTAGTTGTAGACCAGCACCGCCGGTACAGCCACGGCGATACCGACCCCGGTTGCCACCAGCGCTGCGCCGATCGGGCCAGCGACAGTTTCAAGGCTGGCCGAACCTGCGGCGCTGATGCCCTTGAGCGCCGACATGATGCCCCACACCGTGCCGAACAGCCCGATAAACGGCGAAGTGCTGCCCACGCTGGCAAGGATGGCCAGGCCGGTTTCGAGCGAGCGGCGCTCACGCACGATCTGCTGGCGCAAGGCGCGCTCCAGACGGTCCTGATGATTGATGGCCTGGCTCAGGTCAGTGGCCGTGCCCTCAGGCACTTGGATGGCGTTGTAGCCGGCCGCTGCCACTCGGGCAGCCGCCCCAGGCTGCTCATGGGCAAGGACCGCTGCCGAGTCGAGACTGGAGGCCGCCCAGAACTGTTTGTGGAACTTGCGATCCTGCACCTTGAGCCGCGCGAACTGCGAGCCCTTGAACAGGAACAGCCCCCAAGTGGCGATCGAGAAGAGAATCAACAGCCAGATGACAGCGGATTCGATGGAAGCGAAAGGCGAAGCGATAAGTGTCATGGGAGTACGTCCTTGCGGATTCATGGGTTCGGTGGTTGGCGGCGCTCCTTTGGTGGTGGTTGCCCGCGGCAAAGCTATACATTTGGGGGCATGCCCCGGCGTAGCGGTCAAAACCTACTTGAGCTTGAAATCTATTGGCACGCTGACCCAGCCGACCTGGGCGACGTCACCCTGTTTGGCCGGCACGAAACTCCACCGTTTGACGGCAGCCAGCGCAGCCTCATCAAGCTGGGTGCGACCGCTGCTTTTCTGGATCTGGATCTCTCCAGGCGCACCACTGGCCAATACCTGCACCCGTAGCAGCACCGTGCCCTCCCAGCCGCGGCGCATGGCCAGGTCAGGGTATTGCGGCGCCG
>LIDZ01002273.1_pt4 | contig 11277 bp, 6 predicted proteins | sample 644651 | NCBI WGS metagenome assembly LIDZ01 (sample SAMN03856242, study PRJNA289617) | food metagenome | isolation source: wine grapes on drying loft during traditional withering process | host: Vitis vinifera cv. Corvina | place: Italy: Gargagnago di S. Ambrogio di Valpolicella | collected 2014-01
TATCTTACTCCAGTTGCTTTATCACCTATCCGCCAGTTAACGACGATGAGTGGGAACGTGAGAACTGGTATCACCGCATCGCGACGCTACTGGTGCAACTGTATCATAGAGGCATTGTCCAGCGCGTCTGGGCAGATCCTGCCTTGTTGCATAGTATATTTAGCGCCATTCCGCGCGGTGAGCGCCTGATCTTGTTGAGTGACGAATTGCCTGCACGTGATGAGCCAGCGCCGGATAACGATGTAATGGCCGAGTTGGCAGAGTTGGTACTTCCCACTCAAGAGTCCTGCGCCAATGGTTACCTGCCGCCTTTCAACCCAGCACCATTACAACTGACGCTGATCCCGCATGATATGCCCGATCCTCACCATCCTGGCGGGGCGCATTACGTTCTTCTCGATAATCACAATTGGATCACCATCGAACAACTTCAAAGGAAACTAGACAGTGTCGATTATCAATAATGCCCATGGTGGCAGCCAGTATGCCGTGCTGGCCGCATTTTATCAGGTGCTGAAAGCCAGCCCGAAGAACCAACTACCGCGTGAAAAGCTGATGGCGCTCTGTGCACCGGAAACATTGCAAACCGGCGACTCACAAAATGCACGTGGTAAAGCGTCTCAGGAATTAAGAGCATGGCTGGACTTGGGGTTACTGACGGAAGAAAAAGTAGAAGAGACAACACAAATCAGTTTCAACGCGAACTATTTCAGCACAAAAAGTATGCCGCTGCGCCAGGCTGCGCGCCGCTGTTTACAGGCTCAGGAAAATAACAGTGACCTGAGCTCACGCGATGAACGCGCCGTCGACCTTACCCTTTTGGCTGCGTTGCTGCTGGCGCTGGATGTCTATCAGAACGCAGAAATCAAATCGGGCAACCTTGAAGTGCTGGTGAACACGTTTATACCTGATTTTCGTATCAACAGTAATGAAATTGCTGTCGTTCCGGGGTATCTCAGTTGGCTGGGCTTTGCTCAACAACTCACTCGCGACAGTTACGCCATTGACCCCACCGATTCTATTCGTGAAGAGTTACCGTTCCTTATGCGTGTTGGCGAACAACTTTCCATCGGCGAAGTGCTGCAACGTCTTAATCGGGCGCTCCCGGTGCTAGATGGTGGCAGTTATCGCCAGCAGGTCGAGGAGCGTATCAGTCTGTATGGCTGGCACTCTCTTAGCCCTAACCGCCTTTCCACCTCGCTGTCGCGTGCGCTGCTGCGGCTTCAGCTTTCCGGAGTAATCAACATGAAGGCTGAGTCTGACGCCAGCGGCGCAATGCAGTTAACCGGCCGGAACGGCAGCGTGCTGCGTACCGTAACCCATCTGACCTTAAATGATGTGGGAGTCCACTAATGCCACAACTACAGAGCTACTGGCCCAGCGAGCAGAACGTTACTGCCTGCATCCTAACCGAGGCTGAGTCACTGGCTGACAGCCAGTTGCTGGCGGTGCATGAACCGATGCGTCTCGACCGCATTGAGTTTCAAAGTGGTAAGGTCACGCAGGTGGGAGAGGGGGCGTTGCTGGACTTTCTGCTTGAACATAACCGCCCGCTGCCGCTAATTGGCGCTTCCGGCGTGGGGAAATCCCACTTGGTACGCTGGGTTCATGCTCAGCTCAAACGTCGTGAAGATCATGCGAAATACCACATTATCCGCATCCCCAAAAATGCTTCTCTGCCACGTGTACTTGCCGCCATTCTGGAAGGTCTTGACGGCGAGGAGTATCAGAGTATTCGTGAAAAGGTTAACGGAGTTGGAAAGCAATTAATCCCCGAAAACGTTGCCGAACATATTGCTCTTAAATTGCGTCAAGCGCTAAACGCAGCATATACAGATGCCATTGAAGAGCTTCGCCAAGAAAAAATGGGAAAAATTCAGCTGGAAGAAAGCAGAAAAAAGCAGCTGGAAGAAATTCAACAACACGCAGCATCATCCCGACTGCCCGCGCTGTTTTTTGACAGCGTGATGACGCAGTATTTCACTGCTCCTGGCGCCTGTCTTCACAATATAGCGCAGCGCTTCTGCCAGGGAGCTAATGACGACAGTATTGCCAACTTGCGGTATGAAATGTCTGCGGAAGACTTCACCTTCAACGTACTGGACTTCAGGCAGGTTTCACCAACAGTGCTTCCCTACCTGCGCAACCAACAGTTGCTTACCAGTGATGAAAAAAAGCAAGCAGCGGCTCGCGTTGTCAACGTGGTGCGCAGCCAGGCGTTAGAAGACACCTTCGTCGAACTATTTAGCTTTAACCGGGCCAATTTCCAAGATCTGATGCGTATGATCCGCCGACAGCTGCTGGCAGAAGGTCGCGACCTGATCCTTCTTGTGGAAGATCTTACCGCCACCTCGGCGATTGAAGATGTCCTGATCGCCTGTCTGATAGAGGAAGATGAGTACGACGGCAAAAAGGTTTTATGTACTCTAAGATCGATTATTGCGGTTACTGAGGGTCACGATAGCTTTAAGCGCCTACGTAATACACTAGGCACCCGCGCCCGCTACGAATGGGTGATCCAGCAACATGCCAGCGAAAACGATGTCGCACTGAAAAAACGCGTTATTGACTTTTGCGGCCGCTATCTCAACGCTGCCCGTCACGGCGCTGCTGCTCTGGAAACTTATCACCTCCAGCAGGACGCGCAGTGTTATCAGGAGATTCCTGTATGGCAGGATCAGGAGGTGCTGGAGAACGAATCTGCTGCGCCAGCGCTGGCCAGTTTTGGCAGCACTAGCATTGGTCATCCGCTGTTTCCCTTCAACCCAGCAGCCATTGGGCAGTTGGTAGAACGACACTGCAAAGTTAAAGAACAAGGCCTAGTGTTTATCCCGCGTAATATTTTGCATGAAATTTTGCGCGAGCCACTGAAAAAGTATCGCCAGAATTATCTGGACGGGCAGTTCCCGCCATCACAATTTGCTGAGATTGTATGTAACCCGGCATTACAGCAGAGGGTACGCCTGGAAGGCCTCAGCCAGCCTGAGCGGATTAATTCACTGCTGGCTGTTTGGGGGGGAAATAGTACAAACCTGGCAGGTCTTACGCCCGCCATCTGTAAAGAGTTTGGTCTGCCGGATGCGGCAGTACTGTTGGGGGGCGGTGGAACGCCACCGGAACCAGCACCGGAACCAGCACCGGAACCAGCACCGGAACCAGTACCGGAACCTGTACCAGTACCGGAATCAGTACCGGCACCACCATCACCACTTGATGAATGGAAACTCGTGCTGGATAAATGGCACCAGAGCAAGACGCTCGAGCAAACCAGAGCCCGCGACATTCGTAAGTGGCTCCTGGAAGCGCTGAATGCCCGTATCGACTGGTCAACTGAGCTTATCCAGACCTCTCTCATGGCCAGCTCAGCAAAAACTCAGGGTAGGATCCACTTGCCCGGCGTGCTTGTAGGGAATCAGTCACATCCGCTGGTGAAGCTTGAAGATACTCCTGAGTTGCGTAGCGCCTGTCTGGCGATGGCGCACTTCAACCATTATCAGAGTTGGGATTATGACGGCAGTGAGATCGACTACGCCGCCTTTCATAGTTTCATGGATTGCATTGAGCACGAAGTAAAACTCAAGGTGTTGCAGGAAGAACGCGATGAGCTTTCTAGTATCATTAACGATCTGCAGTTAAGTGGTTCATTCCTTGGGTTGGATGGATTATCAGCATCCCATCCGACCACGCTGGTGCAGGCACTGTTAACGGGACCGCAAGTCGCAAACAGCAACCATCCACTGCTGGATGAGTTCTTAACCCAAGCGCGCTACACCGTGATTGATGAGCATCTGAAACGTCGCGAGCGTTTAATCGCGCTTACGGCGGCGAAAAAACCGGGTGCTCAGCCGTATGCTATTAACGGCTTAATGCTGGTGGAGGCGTCTAAGAAACAACTGCCAGACGCTGGCAAACAACCGGGCAAGATCCATGAAGTCAAAAGTAAGCTCGGTGGCTACCGCACCCTGCTATTGAAGACCCAAGAGAGCATCACTGAACGCCTGAGCGACGGCAACAGCGCCAGCCTGGCAGCGGTGAACCTCTGCGACACCATGAAGGAGATAGTCGAACTGGCGAATAGCGCGGACGTCGCCCGTCCAATGGGTGAAACTGTACCGGTACTGCTGAAGTTGCTGAAGAACTGGAAAGATCCAGAGCTGAAAAAACTGATCAGACAACTGGAAAAACTGACGTTGCCAGCCGATAACTCGCACATGTTGATGAGAGAGATCCTTGCCATCAATGGCGAGCAGTTTGAGGCGTTTCGACAGTTATTAGAGATTTGGGGCAAGTTCGAAGACGCCACCGACAAGTATGTGCAACAGCGTATAAGCGATAAGGGCGGAGACCAAGTTGAGGATGCAGAAAACCAAGTTACAGATACCCTGGCAAACCTGGCTGAACAGTTAACGCTGCTGGAGGCGGACTTATCATGAGTGAAGTAAACATCAATGACGTGGTAACTCCCGTAGCCAGCGTACCGGAAGAACGCGGTATTTTTGCACGGCGCAGCGGTGATTTTAAAGCACGCCTTCAACGCTACCAACAAATGGAGAAAGCTCAGGATATCCGCGATAACCTGCTGCGGATAGCAAAAAAAATCGATACTCCGACTCAAACACTAGCACAGGCCCTCTGTAGCTATAGGGTGTTAAGGCAGGTCCACGACGATGAAACGGGTAAGCCGATTGTTGGTCCGTTTGACCGTGCGACTTTCGGCAATCCACAAATCCTGCTGACGGCCTTTTGCCAGCAGTACGCGACGCATAAACATGATGTTGAGCAAGAGGGTGAACTTGCCCTGCTTACTCAAGAAATTAGGCGCTTAGCCAGCGAACTCAGCACGCACACCACCGCGGCGTGGGTTAACTATATTCGCGGATTAAAAGCGCAGTGGGAAGTGGATCAGAGACTGTTCAGTAACTTGGCGCATCAGGAAGGACAACGAAAAGTACAACAGCACTACAGTGATCTCGTGGAAAAGTTCACCAGCAGTAGCCGGGGGCTGCCGAAAACCATTGAAGAATTTGAGACGGTGAGAGACCTGCATGAGAAACTCTGCCAGCAACGCGGAGCACTTAAGCTGGATGTGCCAGAAGAGGTCAATCTCTTCCTCAAAGCCGTAGCCGGGCAAGGTGCCACGCTCGATATGTTGACGCCTAATGTACTCAGTTGGCTGACGGAAGAAGACGACCCGACGCGCTATCGCATAAGACGCCTGTAAGGAGCCGTAGTTTCAATGGAACAGATTATTCGCGCAGTACTTGATGGGCTGGAGTCGCAGGAGGCGGTACTCCTCACTTGGGGTAACACACAAGGTTTTTTCACTGAGACCGAGTTCCGTAATACTATTTCTCAGGTCTTACAGAACCACCCGCTCGAGGCCAACGGCCTAACTAGTTTTGGCATAGCGAAAGTTATGATCGATCGTGGATTGCTACTGCGTCACCAGCAAAATGGTGTTTCGGTGTTTCGTACCCGCATGGCGGAGGCAGTGCGCCTTTACAGCCAGTTGCGCCAGATGTTTCCTAAGCACGGCCTTAATAATAACTGGCGTACCGCATCGACGTTGGTGTCCGACTATCGCTTCTTACGCCGCCAACGCAAATACCCGAAGCGTAACCAACAGGCTGCTGAAGTTTTGCAGCAACTTGATGAAATAACTGGTTTTACCTCTACGCACCGCCAGTTACTGTCGGCCCTGCTCAGCCATTCGAGCGGAATGTACAACCTCGCCTACTTTCAACAAGAAGCCTGCAAAAACGTACTGCGCGGATTGCAGCAGAGCCAGCACCGCTCGACTGCTACCATTGTCTGCGCCGGAACTGGGACTGGTAAAACTTTGGCGTTCTATCTGCCTGCTCTGACCTTTATCGGCAGTGAACTGGTCGCCAAAAGAAAAGATGCGGTAAAGGCGCTAGCAATTTACCCTCGCAATGAACTGCTGAAAGATCAGTTTATCGAAACGCTGCGTCAGGTACGTAAACTGAACGGTTTGCTGGAAGAAAAAGGCGTGCGCAAAGTACGTATCGCCGCTCTTTTCGGCATGGTGCCGCTAGATAAAGACGCGATTTATCGTGACTACATGAAAACGGCTTGGAGCCGGCATCGTGACGGCATGTCCTGCCAGTATATTCCCTGCCCGACGGATGGCTGTCGTGGCAAAATGGTCTGGCGCACCGCTGATCTTGAAAACAGCTTTGAACGTCTGCATTGCGATAGCTGTACGCAGACCATCGAGCCTGATGAAGTGATCCTGACGCGTAAGCGTATGAAGATCGAACTGCCAGATATTTTGTTTACCAGCACCGAAATGCTGAATAAGCAGATGGGCAACCCGTTTCTGGCATCGCTGTTTGGCATCGGCAAAAATGTCGTCCCGCCATCGATGATGCTGCTTGATGAGGTGCATACCTATTCCGGCGTCAGCGGTGCACAGAACGGCATGCTGATCCGCCGCTGGCGGCATCTGTCCGGTGCTACACCGCACTTTGTTGGACTGTCCGCAACGTTGGAGCAGGCGACGCGCTTTATGGCTTCGTTAACCGGCTTGGAAGAGTACCTAGTGGCGGAAGTTAGTCCGATCGAAGACGATATGGAGACAGAGGGCGCGGAGTATATGCTGGCTCTACGTGGCGACCCGGCGTCCCGCTCTAGCCTTTTGTCCACCACCATTCAGGCCTCCATGCTAACCAGGCGTATGCTCGACAACGCCGCAGTGCCGGTCAGCAACGGTATGTACGGCACGCGCAGTTTTGTATTTACAGATGATATTGACGTCATTAACCGCCTCTATTTCCAGCTACTGGATGCCGAGGGTCGTTACTCGAATGGCAATATCAATGCCAAAAAAGAACCGCTGGCGATGCTGCGCGGCGATGCGCCAAATGAAGAGAAATTTACCTTTGGTCAGCAATGGCCGTTGGCTAAAATGATTGGCCATACACTCGATTCTGCTGACCGCAGCAACGTTAAGCGCACCTCTTCGCAGGATGCTGGCGTCGACCATGCTGCGGATCTGATTGTCGCTACCGCGTCACTTGAGGTCGGATTTAACGACCCGAACGTCGGTGCCGTTATCCAGCATAAAGCCCCGCGCGATAATGCCCAATTCCTGCAGCGTAAAGGGCGTGCTGGACGTCAACGAACCATGCGCCCGTGGACCGTGGTTGTGCTGTCCGACTATGGCCGTGATCGCATGGCATTTCAGTGCTACGAAAACCTGTTTGAGCCGGTACTAAAGGCGCGCCAACTGCCGGTCGGCAACAGTTACGTACTGCGTATGCAGGCGGCCTTTGCCACTATGGACTGGCTCTCCAGCCGTAACGAGTATCTTAATCAGTGGAATCGTGGTATCTGGGATGACCTATCCGTCCCGCAGGACAAAGGTAAGCCATCTGAAGCTCAGTCAAAGCTGGCCGATCTGATTGAAGACCTTCTGAACAGCCAGAAAACCCAGCAGGAGTTTAACTCATGGTTGGCTGAAGCACTGGGGATTAAGGACGAAAAACTGCTGCAGTCATTGTTGTGGCAACCCCCACGCGCGATTATGACCGCGTTTCTTCCTACGGTACTTAGAAGACTGCGCTCCAACTGGTCGCGCCTTGGCATTGAGCAGGCCGATAACTGCCGCAAAAGCACGCCGATGCCTGATTTTATACCGTCCGCGTTGTTTAACGACCTCTGCCTGCCGGAGTTACAGATTAACCTGCTAGGTGAAGTCGGTCAGGAACCCGATGCGCACAGCATGCCGATTTTGCAGGGGATGAAAGATTTTGCCCCGGGGCGTATCAGCAAGCGCTTTGCCATCAAAAACATTCGCGAATGCCACTGGCTAGTGCCGAAAAAACTCGAGCTGAAAGATGGTTCGCATCCATTCCCGATTGATGATTACTGCCCGCCAGACAAACGGGAGTCCATGCCCGATTGTCACATTACCACTCGCACTGGCATGCAGGTTATCCCTTGCTTCCGCGCCTGGGAAGTGACTGCCAGCACGCCACCAGATGACCTTAAACTGAGTGAAACCTCAAACGCGTTTCTTAACTGGCACAGCGAGATCCGTCCACCTCAGAACGGCATCCCTGCGGAAGTGCCATCCAACAATGCCTGGCAGGATATTTTCCAGCAGGTGGAGTTTTACAGCCACCAGCAGCACTGTCCGATCGAAGCCGTGCGCTTTGCCACCGGATCACGTGCCAATATTAAATTCAGCGACCAGCGTGAAGACCTGCAGATTGACTTCAAATTTGAACACCAAGGCGAACCCGCTGCGTTTGGCTTCTCGCTGTGGGTAGATGCGATAAAATTCCAGTGTCGGTTACCTAATTTTGATCTCGCTAGCATCAGCAACAACCGTGAACTGGTGGCCGGATTGCGCACAGCGCGCTTCCTGTATGAAGTCAGCCACGACGAGGCAATCAGTGTTAATACTTTCCTCGGCGGTTGGCTGGCAGAAACTGTCCTGGCAGGTATTGGCAGCGAAGCAGTATTGAAAAACTGCACCCCGGAGCAGGCGTTCCGCGCAATGGAACACAACAGCGCAGGGATCGCCTTGATTGACGTTCCTGCTCGAATCTTCCAGACGTTGTATGATGCGCAGACCGGTGAAGAGATAGAGCAGGATCTACAGCAAAGCTTGCGTGAACTGTTGTCCCAGGCTCCGGTGATGGCAAGAATTGCCGACTGGGTGGAACTGCTGTGGCAACCGCTGGATAACACCTGGTTGGAGTGGTTGACCCTCAACTTCACCAACACACTGGGTGCGGCGCTGCTGCAAACCGCTATGCAGTTGTGCCCAGATGCCGACGACAACGACCTAATCCTTGACCTCAACGGTGGGCCGGTGCGCACTGCGCTGCTCGCGCCTGACCAGCGCGAAATCTGGCTGTCGGAAACCACCGTGGGCGGTGGCGGCATCATTGAGAAGATCCAACAAATTTACCGTGAAGATCCGCGCAGTTTCTTCGAATTGTTAGACTTTAACCTCAGTCCAGGCAACTACGAGACAATGGACAATAATGTCTGGCATCTGCTGCAAACCATGGTAAACCCGGCATCATCCCTGCCTGCTTGTATGAATGCAATGCGCCTTGCTAACAATCATGCCAGCCAGGTTCAGGCGCAGCGCAACTTGCTGGGAGAATTGCAGCGCAGCGGCTTTATGACCAGCCACAGCTTCCTGTCGGCGATCAACACCCGCCTATTGCGGCCGGGGACCGATGCCAGCAGCGACGTCTTTTTACTGCAACTGCAACAGGATTGGCGACTGCAGGAGCAGCGACTGGGCATTGAACTACCACAGCGTGTCTATGCCTTTACCTGTAGTCAGTCCAGCGCGCTTGACCAGCAACTACAACAAGCGAGCCAAGGGCAGCACAACTTGGAGAGTTGGCGTTTAAATACCTGTAATGGCCTACTGTGGCCACGCGGCCATACCATTCGTGATAGCTGGCTAACTTGGTACAACCCTTACAGTTTTGCCGGGCCAACCGAGCGCCTCCTGCTGGCCCATGTGGTTCAGCACAGTTGTGCTCAGGTGGCGCTCAGCCAACCAGACTGGATGCAGCAATGTCACCAGCATCTGGAAAATAATGGCAAATGCGAGTTAATGGCCGAACCGGGCGATGCAATAAATGAGGCCATCGCTACTCTTTTAGTCACCCCAGTAGAAATGTATGGGTTGTTCTTCTACCCGCGCGTCAGTGCCCTGCGCCGCCACAACAATGACACCTTCGCCATGATTGAAATTCCGGAGGCGATCCAATGAATACCCGTCGTATCTTTAAATCCAGAACCTCACGCCAGAGTGAAGTTCTTGATGTACTCAGCTCCTTGTTGGTTGCGGAGATCGCTCAGCCCAGCGCGGAATTGTGGATTGTCTCGCCGTGGATCACCGACCTCGACCTGCTGGATAATCGTACCGGCCGTTTCGACTACCTCGAACCAGCCTGGGGACAGCGTCAGGTGCAGACCTCAGAACTGCTGGCGCGTGCGGCAGCCAACGGCGGTACGCTTAAAGTGATGACCAACAAGACCCAGCATAATGCACGCTTTATTCGCCAGTTAACCGAACGCGTCGCCAACTACGGCATGCTGGATAACCTGTACATTGGCCAGAAAGAGGTGCTGCATACCAAAGGGTTCCTCGGAGATCATTTCTTCCTAAGCGGCTCGATGAATCTGACGATCGGCGGGATCGTGATCAATGATGAACAGATTAACTTGACCACAGACAAAACAGCCATCGTGCAGGCGTTGTTGGTGTTTAACGACTTTTACCAACCGGCACAGGGAGGTGTGCAATGAACAGCGCTGATAGCGAACAGTTCATGCGAACCTTTTTCCATAGAGAAAACAATATCATCTCTTGGGAAAAAATCGCGGGTGGACTGCTAGAAGCATCAACCCAACAGCGGTTGACGCCCTGGCTTGACGATGTCCGCAACGGATGCTTCCCAGTGATCCTGCCGCGCGTAGTGAAGGGCAGCAACGATAAAGTCACCTGGTATGCAATGGCCGATGAGGAACGAGACTATGCGGAGTTGCGCGAGTTATTAGACGCGCACGTTGGCACCTCGTGGTCTGACTTTAACCGCCAGCGCACGAGGCTGGATCCGAGCGACCCGGTGGAAAAAGCGTTGATCGACCACTATAGCGATAGAGTATATAAATTTAGCTCGCTTTCTCAGTCGAGGATCCCGGAGATTTTCAATGGCATAGAGCGCTTGCGCCAACAGCTCGCCAGCCGCCCGAGTCATCAGCTCACACTTCTGCGCCCGCGTGGCCGTATTCTGCGTGATATCCGTGCCACCTTGCGCCGTCGTGATGTGCCGCAGACTCGCCTCTATCTGCAGGAACTAGGTGAAGCTGGTGGCATAGGCCATATTAACGAACTGTTTATCGAACTGCGTTGCATGGCTCTGGAAGGTGACGCAAAAAGCCTGCTGGATTCGACTCAGTTGCGGCAGGTCTTGGATATTCCGCACCCGTTGGTGTTGGCTGAAGAAGTGATGACAGTCTTCTATCAGCAGTTTCTGCTGAAGTATGAGCAGTTGAGCGACCTCGTCACCCAACGACAAGCATTTAATAATTTGCTGGTGAAGAATGTACCGCGCCTGTTCCAAGTGACGCAGGGTATCAACACGCCATCGGCGATCAAAAGTATCCTACTGTGGTTACTTTCTGACACACAAAGTGATCCGGCAAGACTGAGGGAACAGGCACAACAAGTGGTTGCCGGTATGAAGGGTGCAACAGACGATGACCGACACTGGATCC
>LIDZ01000656.1_pt1 | contig 11271 bp, 16 predicted proteins | sample 644651 | NCBI WGS metagenome assembly LIDZ01 (sample SAMN03856242, study PRJNA289617) | food metagenome | isolation source: wine grapes on drying loft during traditional withering process | host: Vitis vinifera cv. Corvina | place: Italy: Gargagnago di S. Ambrogio di Valpolicella | collected 2014-01
AAAACGCCTAACCTTGGTAAAAAATCTCTTACCGAGATTAAAGATGTGCTGGCTTCGCGTGGACTGTCTCTGGGCATGCGCCTGGAAAACTGGCCACCCGCTAGCATTGCTGATGAATAAACCGATCACAGGTTAAGGTTTCACTGAGAAGGATAAGGTCATGCGCCATCGTAAGAGTGGTCGTCAACTGAACCGCAACAGCAGCCATCGTCAGGCTATGTTCCGCAACATGGCTGGCTCTTTGGTTCGTCACGAGATTATCAAGACGACCCTGCCAAAAGCGAAAGAGCTGCGTCGCGTAGTTGAGCCGCTGATTACTCTTGCCAAGACCGATAGCGTAGCTAATCGTCGTCTGGCATTCGCCCGTACTCGTGATAACGAGATCGTGGCAAAACTGTTTAATGAGCTCGGCCCGCGTTTTGCGAGTCGTGCAGGTGGTTACACTCGCATTCTGAAGTGTGGCTTCCGCGCTGGTGACAACGCTCCGATGGCTTACATCGAGCTCGTTGATCGTCCAGAAGCTCAAGCAGAAGCTGTAGCAGAGTAATCTGTTGCACTACGGAAAAACCGGGCTTGCCCGGTTTTTTTATGTCTAAAATTCCCCTCCGCCCTTTCAAGCGTTATCCTTACCCCTTCCAATTCATATAGCGAGTCCCCTATGTGGCTTATTGACCAGCTGGTAGAGCAACATATCTCTGAAGCGCAAAAGAACGGTGATCTGGACGATCTGCCTGGCAGTGGTAAAAAGCTTGAGCTGGATGATGACAGCCATGTTCCAGCTGAATTGCGTGCGGCCTATCGTCTGATGAAAAATTCTGGCTATCTACCACCTGAACTTGAAATGCGCCGCGAAGCGGTCGAGCTTGATCACCTCCTTGCGGGGCTGGAGTCCGATGACCCTCGGTATGATCAACACGCGAAACGTCTGGTTCTACTGGAATTGAAACTCAAGCAGGCGGGAATGAGCACTACGTTCCTGCGCGGTGACTACAGTAATCACGTTCATAAGCGGTTCAAAGGAGAAGAGTGATGTTTAAAATTGGGCAACTGGCTAAGCTGGCCGATGTCACGCCAGATACCATTCGCTACTACGAAAAGCAGCAGATGATGGATCATGAAATCCGAACCGAAGGCGGATTCCGTCTTTATAGCGATAAGGATTTGCAGCGATTGAAGTTTATTCGTTATGGCCGACAGTTGGGTTTTAGTCTTGAAGCCATTCGGGAACTGCTGTCGATCCGTGTTGATCCTGAGCATCATACCTGCCAGGAATCTAAAACCATCGTTCAGTCTCGCTTGCAGGAAGTCGAAGGAATGATTGCTGAATTGCAGAATATGCAGCGATCACTCCAGCGTTTAAATGATGCATGCTGTGGGACTTCACACAGTAGCGTTTACTGCTCAATCCTTGAGGCACTTGAGAAGGGGGAAATTGCAGCAGCAGATTGATTTTTTATTCAACGGGTTCTATATTCATGCCGTCATTCATTAAAGGAAAATCAGATGTCAGGTTATCAACATAAGAAAGGTGTCATTCGTGACAATGCGATCGAAGCGTTACTGCACGATCCATTATTCAAAGTTCGGATAGAAGTGAATCAAAAAGGTAAAGGCAGCTTCCGGCGCAAAGACAAACACGCGAAGAAGGGTAACTGGGAGGCCAGTGGTAAAGACAGCTTTACCACTGGCCTTCTGCTTTCAGGGCAAAAAAAAAACCGCCAGGGGCGGTTTTTTTACAGCCAACGCCAGAATTATGGCTGGCCGTTCTGCTGCTTGAGCAGATCGCGAATTTCCGTTAACAGCGTTTCTTCTGCACTTGGTTTCGCCGCGGGTTTTTCCACTTCTTTTTTCTGATACAACTTGTTCATTACCTTGATCGCCATAAAGATTGCGAAGGCAACGATCACAAAATCAAATACCGTCTGAAGGAAAATACCGTATTGCATCACGACCGCTGGGGTTTCGCCTTCTGCAGGCTTCAATATCCAGCTGAACGATTTGAAATCTACTCCACCAATCAGTAACCCTAGCGGTGGCATAATGATATTTGCCACCAGAGAAGAAACGATCTTACCAAATGCTGCACCGATTATGACACCGACCGCCAGGTCGACAACATTGCCGCGCATAGCAAAATCGCGAAACTCTTTGAATAAACTCATTGTTATCTCCTTTCCTGTGCCAATTGTTAAGTCTAACAAACGATTGGTTTTTTTCCACGGTGATGAGTGAATAAATGAATTATCACCGGAATAAAGCAGCCGGCAGTAAAATCCACCGGCGAGAAATTACAGGAAGAATGGACTCGGCTGGAAGAGGCGTTCAACATCGGGGACAAACTTCTTGTCAGTAAGGAACATAATGACGTGATCGCCTTGCTCTATCCGCAAATTATCATTGGCGATCATGACATCATTGCCGCGCACAACTGCCCCGATGATGGTACCTGGAGGCAGTTTGATATCATTAATCAATCTGCCCACCACGCGTGACGTGGTTTCATCACCATGAGCGATGGCCTCAATGGCTTCTGCAACACCGCGGCGTAATGAGGAAACCCCGACGATATCAGCTTTGCGTACGTGCCCGAGCAATGCAGAAATAGTCGCCTGCTGTGGTGAGATGGCAATATCAATCACGCTGCCCTGTACCAGATCGACATAGGCTTTACGCTGGATTAGCACCATCACTTTTTTTGCGCCCATCCGTTTGGCGAGCATAGCCGACATGATATTGGCTTCATCGTCGTTGGTGATGGCAATAAACAGATCAATTTGATCGATATGTTCTTCTTCAAGCAGTTCTTGATCTGAAGCGTCGCCATAAAACACGATGGTGTTTTGTAGCTGCTCTGCCAACTCTGCCGCACGTTGTTGATCGCGTTCGATCAGCTTAACGCTGTAATCCTTTTCCAGCCGCTGGGCGAGTCCAAAGCCAATATTACCGCCACCAACGATCATAATGCGTTTGTACGGTTTTTCCAGACGCTGGTATTCACTCATCACCGCCCGGATATTTTGGCTGGCAGCGATAAAGAAGACTTCGTCGCCCGCTTCTACAATCGTTGATCCTTGCGGACGAATTGGGCGATCCTGACGGAAAATAGCCGCTACACGTGTATCAATGTGCGGCATATGCTCACGCATAACGGCAAGCGCATTGCCGACCAGCGGGCCGCCATAATAAGCCTTGACCACCGCGAGACTCACTTTACCCTCTGCAAAGTTCACAACCTGCAATGCGCCTGGATACTCGATCAACCGGTAAATGTTATCGATCACTAATTGTTCTGGCGAAATCAAATGATCGATTGGGATCGCTTCCGGGACAAAGAGTTTTTCCGCATCCCTGATGTAGTCAGGAGCACGAATACGGGCAATACGATTGGGTGTGTTAAACAGGGAGTAGGCGATCTGGCAGGCGATCATATTCGTTTCATCCGAATTGGTCACCGCAACCAACATATCGGCATCTTCGGCACCCGCTTCACGTAATACGCGAGGATGGGAACCGTGCCCCTGGACGACACGCAGGTCGAATTTATCCTGCAACTGACGGAGACGGTTCGAATCAGTATCTACGACGGTAATGTCGTTGTTTTCACCAACCAGGTTTTCGGCGAGGGTGCCACCGACCTGACCGGCGCCAAGAATGATTATTTTCATTTTGCTTTAGTCTGATTCGTTGGGAGTCAACCCGGCCGGGAATCTGCTCGCGGCCGGCGCAGTTATCGTTTTAGTAATTTTGCATAAAAGAAGCCATCGCCATCCTGTGGAGCAGGGAAGACCTGCAGACCCGGTTGGTTGGCATTGCCTGTATCAGACAGCATGGCATCTTCATGGCGTTTAAGGAAAGCGGCAACCTGCAGATGATTCTCTTCCGGCAGGATAGAGCAGGTTGCATACAGCAATGTGCCGCCAGGTTTTAAATGCGGCCAGATAGCATCCAGGATCTGCTGCTGCAAAGCGGCAAGCTCCGGGATGTCACGATCGCGGCGTAGCCATTTAATATCAGGATGACGGCGAATAACACCGGTTGCCGAGCAAGGGGCATCTAACAGAATGCGGTCAAACTGTGTGTCGCCACACCATGTTTCTGGAAGGCAACCGTCGCCGACCTTTACCTCTGCCGTCATATTGAGACGCAGCAGATTTTCGTTAATCCTGGCCAGACGTTGCTCATCAATATCAACCGCCAGCACAGTTGCCTGTGGTGCTGCTTCCAGAATATGCGTTGTTTTGCCGCCCGGAGCGGCGCACAGGTCGAGAATAGATTCGCCATTTTGCGGATCCAACAGCGCCACGCATCCTTGTGCAGAAGCATCCTGAACCGTCACCCAGCCCTGATCAAATCCCGGCAGCTGTGACACCGGGCAAGGCGTCTCCAGTCGTAAAGCATCTGCATGCAGTGGGTGCGGCTCGGCTTCTTTGCCTGCTTCCTGTAACAGCTTCAGCCAGGCATCCCGGCTATGGTGTTGGCGATTAACACGCAGCCACATTGGCGGCCGCTGATTATTGGCCTCAACGATGGCTTCCCAGTTATCCGGCCACGCACGCTTCAGTCTTTCCAACAGCCATTTCGGATGCAGGTATTTCTGGTCGCCTACGTTCATCTGCTGCACCAGTTCATCCTGCTTACGCTGGAATTGACGTAATACCCCGTTTATCAATCCCTTAAACTGCTGACGTTTCAGGGAGATTGCACCTTCAACAGTTTCTGCCAGCGCGGCGTGAGCGGGAATACGGGTGAAGATCAGCTGATAAAGGCCAACCATCACCAGGAAGTGAATAGTACGTTGTTTGCCCGTCATCGGGCGTTCCATCAATTGGCCAATAATCCATTCCAGTTGAGGAAGGGTACGCAACACGCCATAGCAAAGCTCTTGCAGCAGCGCAGCGTCTTTCTCAGCCACGGATTTCTGCGCAGCAGGCAGCACGTTGCTGAGCGACTGGCCTTGCTCGACCACTTTTTCTATAGTCTGGGCAGCAATGCTGCGCAAATTGGTATTTTTTTTCATAGGGATCGCAAGTCAAAATCAGCCCGGCAATAAACCGGGCGAGGCATCAGGCAAGAATATTGCCCGGCGTGAACCACTCTCGGCGGGAGTTCAGCAAATCCTGCGCTTTCATCGGCTTTTTGCCGGCAGGTTGCAGTTCTTCAATGTTCAGGACACCGTTGGCGGTAGCAACCTGAATGCCGGTTTTATCGGCCTGAACGATCATGCCAGGTTGGTGATCTGAGTGAGGCAATACGGTCGCTTTCCAGACTTTAACTGGCTGGTCATCGACGGTGAAATAGCTTACAGGCCACGGGTTGAAGGCACGAATACAGCGTTCCAGCTGGGCTGCCGAAAGGCTCCAGTCCAGCTTTGCTTCTTCTTTGCTGAGCTTCTCAGCATAGCTGACCAGCGCTTCATCCTGCACTTCAGGCTTCGCTGTGCCGTCAGCCAGCTGCGACAGTGTAGCCAACATACCTTCAGGACCCAATTCCGCCAGCTTGTTGTAAAGCGTTGCGCTGGTATCTTCAGGCCCGATTGGACAAGCAAGCTTATACAGCATATCGCCCGTATCCAGCCCGACGTCCATTTGCATAATCGTCACGCCGGTTTCGCTATCTCCCGCCCACAATGAGCGTTGGATCGGCGCAGCGCCACGCCATTTCGGTAGCAGCGAACCGTGCACGTTGATACAACCCAGACGTGGCATTGCCAACACCGGGGCTGGCAGGATCAGGCCATAGGCGACCACCACCATCACATCCGCATGTAAATCGGCAACCATCTGCTGGTTTTCTGCAGGACGGAGGGATTTTGGTTGAAACACCGGGAGATTGTGTTGCTCCGCCAGCTGTTTAACCGGGCTGGCTGTGAGTTTATTTCCGCGGCCTGCCGGACGGTCTGGCTGCGTGAAAACGCCAACAACGTTATGCCCGGAAGACAACAGCGCGTCTAAATGACGCGCTGCAAAGTCTGGAGTGCCGGCAAAGATTATATTCAGGGCTTCGGACACGCTTTTCCCTTATTCAGGCTCGTTTTGATCGCGAGCAGTCTGGCGATAAAGTTTTTCCAGCTTCTGGCGGATACGCTGGCGCTTCATTGGCGACAGGTAATCAATAAACAGTTTACCGACCAAATGATCCATTTCGTGTTGAATACAGATAGCCAGTAAACCATCTGCTTCCAGCTCATAGCTGTTACCTTCACGATCCAGCGCGCGGATTTTGACTTTTTCAGAACGGGGAACCAGCGCACGCTGTTCAGGAATGGAGAGGCAGCCCTCTTCAATTCCCGTTTCGCCGCTTTTTTCCAGCATTTCCGGGTTAATGAGCACAAGGCGTTCTTCGCGATTTTCAGAAACGTCAATCACGATAATACGCTGATGGATATCGACCTGAGTGGCCGCCAACCCGATACCTTCTTCGGCATACATCGTTTCAAACATATCATCGACGATGCGCTGAATATCGGCATTCACTTCTTTAACGGGTTTCGCAACGATGCGCAGGCGCTCGTCAGGAAAATGTAATACCTGCAAAACTGACATAACTTTCCAGATCTGTGTTCAAGGGATTAGATATTTATCTCTCTTATTGTAGACATTTCGGTCGGTGATTGACAGCATTCCCGCTACGTTAGCCTTAGGGACTTTTCAGTATTCACAGGGATGCATCATGACACCAACGGAGATTTGGTTACGCCTTTCAGGCGTCGCAGGCATTCGCAATCATCAACGATTAAGGATTGTGGATTGCTTGCTGCAAACGGCCAGTGTGGCAGAGCAAGAGCTAAGCCACGCTGGCTTGACTGACGAACAACGGCAGGCTTTTCTCAACTATGATCCTGCAATCCTGGAGGAGACCCTTCTTTGGCTGGATGAGCCTCACCACCATCTGCTGACATGTGATAATTCTCACTATCCTGAACGTCTGAAAAATATCGCCTGTTATCCGCCCCTACTTTTTATTGCGGGCAATCCGGATATTTTACTGACTCCGCAAATTGCTATTGTGGGGAGCCGAAGGTGTTCGCCTTATGGCAGAAACTGGGGAAGTTACTTTGCCCAGACGTTAGCGTTAAGCGGCATCACCATCTCCTCTGGGCTGGCTTTGGGAATAGATGGTGTTGCTCATCGTGCGGCACTGGAGGTGGGAGGAAAAACGCTCGCTGTATTAGGTAGCGGCCTGAACCACCTTTATCCCCGGCAGCATATCTCTTTGGCAAAGGAGATCATCGAGAGTGGTGGGGCGGTGATCTCTGAATTTCCTTTATCCACTTCACCGATAGCTCACAATTTTCCACGGCGTAATCGGATCATCAGCGGTTTGAGCCTCGGCGTATTAGTTGTGGAGGCGACACTAAAAAGCGGCTCATTAGTGACCGCAAAACTGGCATTAGAGCAAAATCGCGATGTGTATGCTTTGCCTGGCGCTATAGGCAATCCAGGAAGCGAAGGTACTCACTGGTTGATTCAGCAGGGAGCTTTATTAACGGCACATCCCCATTCCATCCTTGAACAGCTGCAAAGTGACCTCAAATGGTTGTCCGATACGTCAAATTCAACAATATATTCACATCAGCAGGGCAATAGTCCATTGCCATTTGCTGATGTGTTGGCTAACGTAGGAGATGAGGTTACACCTGTTGACGTCGTCGCTGAACGTGCCGGCCAACCTGTGCCAACCATCGTAGCTAAGCTGCTTGAGTTGGAGTTAGCAGGATGGATCGCAGCTGTACCCGGCGGCTATGTCCGATTGAGGAGGGCAAGCCATGTTCGACGTACTAATGTACTTATTTGAAACGTATATCCACAACGAGGCAGAAATGCGCGTTGATCAGGATAAATTAACTGATGATTTAACCGATGCCGGTTTTCATCGTGAAGATATTTATAATGCGTTGAACTGGTTGGAAAAGCTCGCAGATTATCAGGAGGGACTTGTCGCTCCGATCCTGCTGGCCACCGATCCGCTGTCTATGCGTATCTACACCGAGGAAGAGAGTCAGCGTTTAGATGCTAACTGTCGGGGCTTTATTTTGTTCCTGGAGCAAATTCAGGTGCTGAATCTTGAAACCCGAGAAATGGTAATCGAACGTATTATGGCCCTCGATACTATCGAGTTTGATCTTGAAGATCTCAAATGGGTGGTGCTGATGGTGCTGTTCAATATCCCTGGATGTGAAAACGCTTATCAACAGATGGAAGAACTTCTTTTCGACGTCAACGAAGGAATAGTGCACTGAAGATCGTCTTCGTGTAAGAAATGTTATGAATAAAACAGCGCTTTTCGCTGTGCGAAAAAATGAACCCTGCCCCCAATGTGGGGCAGAACTGGTTATTCGCTCCGGCAAACACGGCGCTTTTCTCGGCTGTTCACATTATCCCGAGTGTGACTACATTCGCCCCCTGAAAAGTCAGGCAGAGAGCAACATTGTTAAAGTTCTGGAAGGACAACTCTGCCCTGAATGTCAGTCGGAACTGGTTTTACGCCAGGGACGATTCGGCATGTTTGTCGGTTGTAGCCACTACCCGGAATGTGAACATACTGAAGTTATCGATAAGCCCGATACCACTACGCTTGCCTGCCCCCAGTGCAATCAAGGGACGCTGGTCCAGCGCCGGTCACGCTATGGCAAAACCTTCCACGCATGCGAACGCTATCCAGATTGCCAGTTTGCGGTGAACTTCACGCCAGTCGAGGGTGAATGTGAGTTTTGTCATTTCCCTCTTTTGATAGAGAAAAAAACGGCTCGCGGTCTTCGGCGTTATTGCGCCAGCAAAGCCTGTGGTAAGCCGGTAACATCAGGAACCAGCAGTGAAGAATGAGTCCGTCCCAGGTTCTGTAGAAGCCTGTATTTACCAACTTCGGCAGAATGCCGTCATTGCCTATCCTACCGAGGCTGTTTTTGGCCTGGGGTGTAATCCCGACAGTGAGTCAGCGGTAATGGCTTTGTTGGCATTAAAGCAGCGGCCTGTGGAGAAAGGGCTGATCCTTATCGCTGCAAATTATGCTCAGCTTCAGCCCTACATCGACGATTTCGGCCTTACTGATGCGCAGAAAGAGAAGATGTTCGCCTCGTGGCCGGGCCCGGTTACCTGGGTGATGCCTTCGCGCACCTCAACACCTCGCTGGCTGACTGGCCGTTTTGATTCTCTGGCAGTCAGAGTCACTGACCATCCTGATGTGCAGCATCTCTGTTTGGACTTTGGTAAACCGCTGGTGTCTACCAGCGCGAATCTAACCGGACTGGAACCCTGCCGTACTGCTGCTGAAGTTCATCAGCAGTTTGGTTCTGACTTCCCGGTCTTTCTGGGAAATACTGGGGGTCGGCTGAATCCGTCAGAGATTCGGGATGTTTTAACCGGCGAACTTATTCGTCAGGGATAACAGGAAATACGATGCTCACCTTTGCCGTTTTCGGAAATCCGATCAATCACAGTAAATCACCGCGTATTCACCAGCTTTTTGCTGAACAAACAGGCATCCCTCATTTCTATGGTCGCATCTGTGCGCCCGTGGATGGGTTCATTGCTTCCTTATCAGAGTTTATGGCGCAGGGTGGCAAAGGAGCCAACGTTACCTTGCCATTCAAAGAGCTGGCTTACGAACGGGCTGATGAGTTGACCGAACGTGCCTCACTCGCCGGCGCCGTCAACACCGTGAAAAAACTGGAGGATGGTCGTCTGTTGGGTGACAACACCGACGGTATTGGTTTGCTGACGGATTTGGAACGACTGAATCTGATTAAAACAGCCGATCGTATTCTGTTAGTGGGAGCTGGAGGTGCCGCTCGTGGCGTGATCCTTCCTTTATTATCGTTTGGCTGTTCATTGACCATCACCAACCGTACGTTATCTAAAGCGCAGGTCCTCGCTGATGTCTTCCAACACGCTGGTGGCATTCAGGCGAAAGCGATGGATCAACTTGATGGCGAACACTTTGATTTGATCATCAATGCCACATCCAGCGGGATTGGTGGAGATATTCCGGCATTGCCTGCATCACTGGTCTCTGAGCAAACCCGCTGTTACGACATGTTCTACCTGGCTACGGCGACACCTTTTCTAAACTGGTGCCAGCAACATGGAGCTGTGGCTATGGCAGATGGTCTGGGAATGCTGGTGGGGCAAGCGGCTCACTCATTCTTTTTATGGCACGGCAAGCTACCCGATATTAGCCCGGTCATTGCGGTATTAAAGGCAGAACTCAGCGCGTGAATCAGGCTATCCAGTTTCCCGACAGGGAATGGTGGGATGAATCAGTAAAGGCCGTGTGTTTTCCGGCCATGGTGAATGGCTTCCTGTTGACCTGTGCGATCAGCGGCGAAACGATGGTTCGCCGCTACGGTAATGAGCAGGCAATACTGCCGTGTTTCCTTACCCATCGTTGGGATCTGGAAGACGAAGCGGAAGCCTCTATTAAAGATGCGCAAGAAAACGATCAGGGTTGGGTCTGGCTTTCCTGAGCAAGGTAGTCATCTTTCCAGCCGACATAATTATTCGAAGAGTAGAGAAGGCCTGCCACCTCGGCTTCTGTCAATTTGCGAACTTGTTTAACAGGGCTTCCTAAATAAAGGTAGCCACTCACCAGACGTTTACCCGGTGGGACCAGACTTCCGGCACCAATCATCACATCGTCTTCTACTATTACCCCATCCAGCAGAATAGATCCCATTCCTACCAATACCCGATTGCCTATGGTGCAGCCATGCAACATGGCTTTATGGCCAACCGTGACATCTTCCCCGACGATAAGCGGATTGCCTTCAGGGTTATAAGAAGACTTGTGGGTAACGTGCAAAACACTGCCATCCTGAATATTGCTGCGTTTGCCGATCACGACACGGTTCACGTCCCCGCGGATGGCAACCAGTGGCCAGATACTGACATCGTCCTGCAAGTCCACTTCGCCTACCACCACGCTAGAAGCATCGACCATTACGCGCTGGCCGAGCTGCGGGCGGGTGTTTTTAAACGATCTTAGGTTCCCTGACATAACTACCTCTCTGCAATAGGATCCCTGAAGGGTAGTGCGGCAGGGGGCAAACGTTCAATAACAGTCGATGATTTTGCGGAAATTTTGTGCGGATCGTCTGAGATCTCAGCGGAAAGCGTGAAATTCCAGCAACCAAATAGAAAGATCGAAAAAAGCCTTGTGCTCTGAAATGGGATCCCTATAATGCGCATCCACTGACACGGAACAACGGCTTACGAGTCACCGGGTCAGAGGTTCAGGAAGCTGAATCGCCGGAGAAAAACTTCCCAAAAAGAAGTT
>LIDZ01000738.1_pt1 | contig 11268 bp, 9 predicted proteins | sample 644651 | NCBI WGS metagenome assembly LIDZ01 (sample SAMN03856242, study PRJNA289617) | food metagenome | isolation source: wine grapes on drying loft during traditional withering process | host: Vitis vinifera cv. Corvina | place: Italy: Gargagnago di S. Ambrogio di Valpolicella | collected 2014-01
GGAGATGTTATTTCATTAGATACTTTTGGAGCATCAGGAAATGCAGATACATTATTCAAACAGTTTGGATTTACTATAGAAAATGTTGTAGAAAAGGCAATAAAAGTTGTAGCTACTAAATAACCCAAGTAAAATGATAATAAATATATCAAAGCAGATAACAAAATAATTATATAAATTAAGAAAAGTGTGAAATAAGAAAAAAGTAATAGAATAATAGGAGTAAGTTTTGCATTTGGTAAAATCGTTTATTTGCATGACTTGCTTCTATTTAAAAGTGAATTGATTTAGTATATAGTTAAGTAAACGGTTCAAACAAAATTAATATATATATGGGAGGTTTTTTTATGAGTCTAGAAATGAATGATGTAAAAAATGCCATCATAGATGGTAAAACAGCACTTGGTATTGAATTTGGTTCAACTCGAATTAAAGCAGTTCTAATTGGTGAAGATAATGCACCTATCGCTTCCGGTAGCCATGATTGGGAGAATAGATATGTTAACAATATCTGGACTTACAGCTTAGAGGATATTTGGACGGGGTTACAGGATAGTTATAAGAAGATGGCTGAGGATGTTAAACAACAATATGGAGTAACCATTCAAACTATAGGAGCAATTGGATTTAGCGCCATGATGCATGGTTACATGGCTTTCAACAATGATGGAGAGATTTTAGTACCATTTCGTACATGGCGTAACACTATTACTGAAAAGGCTTCAGAAGAATTAACAAAACTGTTTAGCTATCATATTCCTCAAAGATGGAGTATTGCGCATCTTTATCAAGCTATCTTAAATGAGGAAGAGCATGTAGATGATATCACTTTCCAAACAACTTTAGAAGGATATTTACATTGGAAACTAACAGGTCAAAAGGTTTTAGGTGTTGGTGAAGCATCTGGAATGTTCCCTATTGATATAAATACTAAAAACTATAATGCAAGTATGATTCAACAGTTTGATGAATTGATTGCTTCTAAAAATCTTTCATGGAATCTTGGGGACATTTTACCAAAGGTTTTAGTAGCGGGTGAAAATGCTGGTGTTCTTACAGAAGAAGGAGCAAAACTTTTAGATGTTACAGGACAATTAAAAGCAGGTATTCCACTTTGTCCTCCTGAAGGTGATGCAGGAACAGGAATGGTTGCAACTAACAGCATCGCAAAGCGTACGGGTAATGTTTCTGCTGGAACATCTGTTTTTGCAATGATTGTACTTGAAAAGGATTTGTCAAAAGCATACGAAGAAATCGATCTAGTTACAACACCTACGGGTAACCTAGTAGCTATGGTTCACTGTAATAATTGCACTTCTGATCTAAATGCATGGGTTGGATTGTTTAAAGAATTTGCAGAAACAATGGGTGTAGAAGTTGATATGACGAAGTTGTTTGCAACTCTATATAATAAGGCACTTGAAGGAGATTCAGATTGTGGTGGCTTACTTTCTTATAATTATTTTTCTGGTGAGCATATAACGAATTTTGAAGAAGGACGTCCGCTTTTTGTACGTTCATCAGAAAGTAAATTCAACCTAGCTAATTTTATGCGTGTTAATTTATTCACAGCATTAGGCGCATTGAAAACTGGTTTGGATATTCTTCTTAAACAAGAAGGAGTAAATCTGGATCAGATATTAGGTCATGGTGGCCTATTTAAGACTAAAGATGTAGGGCAAAAAATCATGGCTGCTGCTATGGATGTTCCAGTTTCTGTTATGGAAACTGCTGGAGAAGGTGGAGCATGGGGTATTGCATTGCTTGCATCTTATATGCTCAACAAAGGGTCGAATGAGACATTAGATGATTATCTCACAAACAAAGTATTTGCAGGAAAAATTGGTACAAAGATAGATCCAGATCCTAAGGATGTTGAGGGTTTTAACGAATTTATGAAACGCTACACCAAGGGACTTGCTATTGAAAGAGCAGCAGTAGATAACCTTAAATAAATATTTAGTATAATACAATTATGAAGGGGGCTGTCGCAAAATGATTAAATTTTAATCAGGAACGAAGCTCCTTTTTGCTCGTTAAAAAAATCTCTTAATAATTGGAAAGCTATTTAAAATTTAACAAATACAAATGAGATTTAGATGTATGTACAAGATTTGTATAAAACAACAATATTCTACACACAATATTAAAATATTACTAGACAATAGTTATTTATTAAATAAAAAAATAAAAGAATGAAAAACTATTGATTATATAATGAAAACGTTATATAATAAAAACATCAAGTACGTACAACACCTTAACAAGTATTATTTCATAAAGCTATAATATATTAAGGACTTATAGCATGTTTTATTAAATGGATGTGACGATAAGTAATGAAGCAAGCTAGTACTTAGTTGGTGTAAGTAGGCTGGATATATAAAGAAAGGGGAAATGGAAGTCTTTAGTCCAGTAAGAAAGCAAAAGAATATTGCTGTACTTACAAGATATATATCGTAGAATATATATTACATTTTTTGTATTCAAATTAAAAGAAAAGTGTAAATTGAATATGAAATAACAATATCGATTAGATTGGAGAGAGATTTAATGAATGAAAAAAATGTTACTTTATGTAATAAATTATTATATTATTTAATAGCACCTTGTTTATTGATATATTTCGTTATGATTGATATGGGATTTCTTACTTCTTCTTTAAATATTCTAGTAATATTTGGAATATGTATTATTTTAGGTGTAACTATACCAATGTTATATAAGAAAAATAATAAGGAATATAAGTTTACTGTTAGCAGCTCATATGGAAAGATTATGGCTATATTAGTTATTTTTGAGTTATCATATAATTTTTATAAATAGATATGATAATATCTATTTTTAATCAAATTGAAGATAAAAAAGAAAAAAATATAAGTCTAAATGAAAAAAATAGATGCTTTTATTAAGATGTATATTATCTTTTAGTCTATTTTAATTTATCATCAATAACAATGATTAAATGGAACGAAAGAATATATAAATTTAAAAATTAAATATATAAAAATTATAAAGGGGAGAAAATTATGAAGAAAAAATTAATGGCAATGTTACTATCAATGACACTTTTAGGATCATTAGCAGGATGTGGTATATCAACTACTGCTCCGGGAGGGGCTGCAGATTCTAGCTCTACAACAAAGACTGATGGGGGCTCAACAGCTGGAAAAACAATTGGAATTCTAATGCCAACTAAATCTTCTGAACGTTGGATAAATGATGGAAACGATATGGTAAAGTCATTAAAGGCTCTTGGCTATTCTACAGATCTTCAATATGCAGAAGATGTTGTAGAAACTCAAGTGGCACAAGCTGAAAACCTAATTACAAAAGGAGTAAATTGCCTAGTAATTGCAAATATTGATGGCGACTCTTTAACAGATGTTTGTAAAAAGGCTAAGGATGCAGGAATTCCTGTTATTGCTTATGATCGTTTGATTAAGAATACTGAAAATGTAGATTATTATATTTCTTTTGATAATACCCTTGTAGGGGTTCAAGTTGGTCAATATATTGAAAAGTCATTAAATCTAAAAAGTGCAGGAAGCAAATCATATAATATAGAACTATTTGCAGGTTCCCCAGATGACAACAATGCACATATGTTATTTGAAGGTGCAATGAGTGTACTTAAACCTTATATAGATTCTAAAAATTTAACTGTAGTTTCAGGGCAAACCTCATTTGATGAAGCCTGTACATTGAGATGGGATGGTGCTTTGGCACAAGCAAGAATGGAAAATTTATTAACAGCGAATTACTCAGCTGGCAAGAAAGTTGATGCAGTATTTTCATCTTTCGATGGCTTAAGCCGTGGTATTGTAGAAGCATTAAGAAGTGTTGGTTATGGATCTGCTGATCTTCCATGGCCAGTAATTACAGGTCAAGATGCAGAAACAGCTTCTGTTAAATCTATTATTGCAGGAGAGCAAACACAAACAATCTTTAAAGATACAAGAAAATTATCAGATCAAGCTGTTAAAACAGTTGATGCAGTTTTAAAAGGAGAAAAAGCAGAAGTTAATGATGAAAAAACTTATAACAATGGAGTAAAGGTTGTACCATCTTATCTATGTACTCCTATTTCTGTGGATATTAAAAACTATAAAGAAGTCTTAATTGATTCAGGATATTTAAAGCAGGAAGATCTTGATAAAAAATAATTATACTACAACAATAATAGTGGCAATTTATTGCTACTATTATTCAAATAAGGAGGGACGTAACATATGTTAAAGGATAATGATATTATTCTTGAAATGATAAATATAACTAAAACATTTCCAGGTGTCAAAGCATTAGATAATGTTAATCTAAAAGTACAGTCTGGAGAAATTCACTCTCTTTGTGGAGAAAATGGAGCAGGTAAATCTACTTTAATGAAGGTTCTAAGTGGAATATATGCTTATGGAGAATATGAAGGAGCTATTTTATATAATGGGAAAGCATGTAAATATAAAAATGTAAAAGATAGCGAAACTGATGGGATAGTTATTATACATCAAGAGTTAGCTTTAAGTCCTTACCTTAGCATAGGAGAAAATATTTTTATTGGAAATGAAGTTGCAAAAAATGGAATTATAGATTGGCATGAAGTAAGAATTAGAACTAAAGAATTACTCGAAAAAGTTGGATTAAAGGAAGACCCAGACACTATCGTTAATTCACTTAGTGTTGGAAAACAGCAATTAATTGAAATTGCTAAAGCATTATCGAAGAACGTAAAATTATTAATTCTAGATGAGCCAACAGCATCATTAAATGATGATGATAGCGAACATTTATTAGATTTAATGCTAGAGCTAAAAGAACAAGGTATCACATGCATTTTAATTTCACATAAGTTAAATGAGGTTTCTAAAGTGTGTGATTCTATAACTATATTACGTGATGGAGCGACTATTGAAACTTTAGATGCATCTGGAGGGAAAATCTCAGAGGATAGAATTGTTAAAGGTATGGTAGGTCGTGAACTTACAGATCGTTACCCAAAGAGAACTCCTAAAATTGGAGATGTATCGTTTGAAGTAAAAGATTGGAATGTTTATCATCCAGACTATCCAGATAGAAAAATGGTTGATAATGTAAATATAAATGTAAGAAAAGGTGAAGTAGTTGGAATTGCTGGACTTATGGGTGCAGGAAGAACTGAGCTTGCAATGAGTATTTTTGGTAGAACATATGGACAAAATATTTCCGGTACTATTATGAAAGATGGTAAAGAAATTCATACAAAAACAGTTAAGGATGCAATTGATGCAGGTATTGCTTATGTAACTGAAGATAGAAAAGAAGCGGGTTTAAATTTAATTGATGATATACGTCACAATATCACGATAGCTTCTTTAGGAAAAATTTCTAATAAAGGCGTTATAAATGAACATGTTGAAATGTTAGCATCAGAAGAATTTAGAAAATCTATGAAAATAAAAACTCCAAGTGTATTAGAAATTACAGGAAATTTAAGTGGTGGTAATCAACAAAAAGTAATACTTTCAAGATGGATTTATGCAGAACCAGACTTATTAATCCTTGATGAACCTACGAGGGGGATTGACGTTGGAGCAAAATATGAAATATACACAATTATAAATGATTTAGTAGCTCAAGGAAAAGCTGTTATTGTAATTTCTTCTGAATTGCCAGAAGTTCTTGGAATAAGCGATAGAATTTATGTTATGAATGAAGGAAAAATTATAGGAGAATTAGATGCAAAAGATGCTACTCAAGAAATTATTATGGGTAAAATTGTTGCAGCAAAATATAAGGGGGTAGTAAAATGAGCGAAGCAAAAATCGTGAAAAATAATAATGATCAAGAAGGAAATAAAAAAGTCACAAAGAGTGGATCAAATAAATTTATGAGAGAGAATGGTATGTTTATTGCATTGTTGGCAGTAGTAATTATATTTCAAGTTTTAACTAAAGGAATTATGTTAAAACCACTTAATATAACTAATTTAATTCAACAAAATGGATATGTACTTATTCTTGCAGTAGGTATGCTACTTGTAGTTATTGTAGGTACTGTTGATCTTGCAGTTGGTTCTGTTTGTGCCTTTCTTGGAGCAGTAGCAGGGGTTGTTATGGTTAATAAAGGAATGAACCCTGTAATATCTGTTATTATATCACTTATATTAGGTATAGCTGTTGGAGCTGCTCAAGGATACTGGATTGCCTATAAACAAATTCCAGGCTTTGTAGTAACTTTAGCTGGTCAATTAATATTTAGAGGACTTACAATGATAATATTAAATGGTAAGACAATTGCACCATTTCCAACATCATTTGCTAACCTAGGATCGGGGTTTCTACCTCCACTATTTTACTTGCAAATGAGTGCAACAACTTATTTAGTTGGATCATCAATAATTATTGGTATTTTATTATCAGTGATTATGGTATTAAAAAATATACAAAGTAGAAATAACCTTCAAAAATACAATTTTGCTCTTGAAAATAAGACATCGTTTATTGCTAAAAATGTTGCTATAGTTGTAGTAATTATTGCTTCAACTTTTGTATTAGGATCTTATAAAGGAATACCTAATATATTGGTAATCGCGGGAATAATAATAGCAATTTATTCATTTGTTACTACTAAAACAGTATTTGGTAGACAAGTATATGCTGTTGGTGGTAATAAAAAAGCAGCAGCTCTATCAGGTGTAAAGGTTGATAGAACTCAATTTCTAGTATTTGTAAATATGGGGCTATTGGCAGCTGTAGCAGGACTCGCTTATGCAGCTCGTGTTAACTCAGCACAACCAAAAGCAGGTGTCAATTTTGAATTAGATGCTTTAGCAGCTTGTTACATAGGTGGTGCATCTACAGCTGGTGGTACTGGAAGAATCATGGGCGCAGTTGTCGGTGGACTAGTATTAGGAGTTCTTAATAATGGTATGTCGTTAATGGGCGTAGATAACAACTGGCAACAAGCTATTAAAGGATTTGTATTACTATTTGCTGTAGTATTTGATTTATATTCAAAGAAAAAGAAATAAATATTCATAGAATATATAAAATAATATGTGTATCTATAGCAAAACATATGTTGAAATAATATAATGTAAATTATGCATATAGTGACAAGATATTTGTTGCAATACTATTCATATTTATAGATGTATCAATTATGCTATAGAACTATCAGCATTCTAACAATACATATCTTTTAAAAAATAATTTTATTAATAAAGATAACTAAGTGGATAAAAGAATTAATTATGTTTAAACTAAGAAAAAGTAGTGTGTATAAGAATAAAAAGACAATATAATAATGAAAGCAAGTTTTGCAATAAATAATTTTATAAAATGCAAAACTTGCTTTTATTTTGTATAGGAATATTAATGTGTAATCATATTATAATTTGATATTAAATAATAGTTTAATATATATTAATATAAGAAAAAGAACTTTTAATAATAATAGAATTAATATATAATTCGGTAGACAAACAAGATTAACTAAATTGTATATTAATTATAGAAAAATCAAGAGATGAAATATATAAAGTATACTTTATATAGAAATATGGAGGAATAAAATGGAGACCAGAATAATAGTAGACAGTTGTATTGATTTTAATAGTGAGATTTTTGGAAATGAAGATTATATGGAGAGAATTCCGTTTAAAATCATAATAGATGGTGAAGAAATTGTAGATAAATACTTAGATACAAAGCTGCTAATAAGGAAAATGAAAGCAAGTAAAAATAAAATATCAACAGCATGTCCAGCACCAAATGAATTTCTAGAAGCTTTAAAAAATAGTGAAAATAACTTCATTGTTACTATTTCTGGAAAATTAAGTGGTTCATATAATAGTGCTCTTCTAGCTAAGGATATGTTAAAAGAGGAATCACCAGAGATCTTCGTTCATGTTTTTGACTGCAAGACGGCAGCATCAGGGGCTGATTTAGTTGTTTTGAAGATAAAAGAATTAATAGAGGAAAAAATACATAACAATAAAATTGTAGAACAAATTACTGAATACATAGATAATATGAAAACTTTATTTGTATTAGATAAATTAGATAATTTAGTTAGAAATGGAAGAATAAGCAGTGCGAAAGCACTGCTGGGGTCTTTACTTCAAGTTATACCTATTATGGCTGACAATGGTGATGGAGAGATCATACTTAAAGAGAAAATAAGGGGAAATAAAAAAGCCTTTAATAGATTAATTGAAATTATTGGAGAAGAGGATATAGATTTTAGAAATAGAGTTCTTGGAATAGCCCATATAAATGCAAAGGAAAAAGCTGAAAGAATTAAAGAAGAGATTAAGAATAAATATAGATTTAAAGATATTATCATTTTTGAAGGTGGCGGGCTTAGTACAGTTTACGCTGATGATGGTGGAATAATAGTTTGTTATTAATTTGATATATAGGATAATCGAGGCTTTGCTAGAAGATTAAATTTATGTTAGAATAATAGTATAATCTGACTTTGAGAATAAAATTAAATCAAAAAGAAAGATTTATAAAAACGAAATCGTTCTGAAGTATATGAGGGTTAGTCCCAAATAATAAGGCGGTATTATAAGATAGTTCTGAATACACTATCTCTTTGCCTTTTTGGCATAGAGGTTATTTTTTTGAAAGGAATAATAATATGGATACAAGAATTGCATTAATTGGAATTATAGTAGATAACATTGATTCTACAGAAAAATTAAATAGTATTTTGCATGAATATGGACAATATATTATTGGTAGAATGGGTATACCTTATAGAGAAAAAAATGTAAGTATTATAAGTGTAGTTATTGATGCTACCAATGATATTACAAGTTCATTGTCTGGAAAATTAGGTATGATAGAAGGTATAAGTGTTAAAACAGTTTATTCTAAGACGGGAAAATAGTTTATGCAATATGGCAATTCAAAAAAATATAAGTAAATAATTAATACATTAAATAAATAGATTTATCTTATGAACACCTTTAGTCTGTTATTTTCTTTCATGTGGCTTAGAGACATCCCAAAAGGTAACGAAGAAAAATTTAATTTATAGAAGGAAGAGATAAATATATGTATAATGTGAAATCAAAAATAGCAACAGAATTTATTGATGAAGAAGAAATTCTAGAGAGTCTTAAATTTGCAAAGAAAAATAAGAACAATAAACAATTAATTAATGAAATATTAGAAAAAGCCAAGGAATGTAATGGTCTTTCACACAAAGAAGCAGTATTACTACTTGAATGTGAATTAGAAGATGAAAATGAAAAAATGTACAAACTTGCTAATGAAATTAAGCAGAAATTTTATGGCAATAGAATAGTTATGTTTGCTCCATTATATCTTTCTAATTATTGTATAAATGGATGTACGTATTGTCCATATCATCATAAAAATAAACACATAGCAAGAAAGAAGCTTACACAAGAAGAAATTAAAAATGAAGTAATTGCACTTCAAGATCTTGGACATAAAAGACTTGCACTAGAAACTGGAGAAGATCCAGTAAATTCTCCAATTGAATATGTACTTGAAAGTATAAAAACAATTTATAGCATAAAACATAAAAATGGTGCTATTCGAAGAGTTAATGTAAATATTGCAGCTACAACAGTAGAAAATTATACAAAGTTAAAGGACGCAGGGATCGGAACATATATATTATTTCAAGAGACATATAACAAGAAAACATATGAAGAACTTCATCCAACAGGACCGAAACATGACTATGATTACCATACAGAAGCAATGGATAGAGCAATGGATGGTGGAATAGATGATGTTGGAATGGGAGTATTGTTTGGATTGAATATGTACAGATATGATTTTGTTGGACTTCTTATGCATGCAGAACATTTAGAGGCAGCTAAGGGAGTTGGGCCACATACACTAAGTGTACCCAGAATAAGGCCAGCTGATGATATAGATCCAGAAAGTTTTTCTAATGCAATTTCAGATGATATATTTGCTAAGATAGTTGCAGTACTTAGAATTGCAGTACCATATACAGGTCTTATTGTTTCAACTAGAGAGTCACAAAAATCAAGAGAAAAAGTATTACATCTTGGAATTTCTCAGGTTAGTGGAGCATCATGTACAAGTGTCGGCGGATATGCGAAAAAAGAAAAAGAGGAAGAAAGTTCAGCTCAATTTGATGTAAATGATGATAGAACATTAGATGAAATCGTAAATTGGTTACTTGAACTTGGATATATTCCAAGTTTCTGCACTGCTTGCTATAGAGAGGGAAGAACAGGAGACAGATTTATGAGTCTTGTTAAATCGGGGCAAATTGTTAATTGTTGTCAGCCTAATTCACTTATGACTTTAAAAGAATATTTAGAAGATTATGCTTCAGAAGATACGAGAATAAAAGGTGAAGAAGTAATTAAAAATGAAATTCCAAAGGTATCAAATGAAAAAGTTAAGAAAGTTGTATTAGAAAATCTTAAAGAGTTAAATAAAGGAAAACGTGACTTTAGGTTTTAGTGATATTTAAAATGGGTTAATAATTAAAATTTAAAAAAATAAATAGAGAATAATGTGTTATACAGGGTTTGAGTAATTCAGATAACACATTATCCTCTATTTTTTATGATAACTAAAACAACAAGTCAATTTGTAATGAAAGCATAGTAGAAGAATTTTAAACCATTTCACTTTTTTCTTCAAGTTTTTCATACATTGTATCCTGTTGTTTAGTAGTAAATTGAAAATATATTTCTGTATTGGAAACAGATTTGTGACCTAACCACCATTGTAGTTCTTTAATGTCCATATCAGATTCAGCTAAATGGACAGCAGTAGTATGTTTAAGCGCATGGAAATGATGTTTTGATTTATCTTCAATTCCAGCGATTGAACAATACTTTTTTGTAAGGTAATCTAATGTTTGTCTTGAAATTGGATTATTTTTTTGGCTTGTGAAAATAATTTGAGAAGTAGAAACTATACCATTTTCGCTTATATATTTGTCCAAAGCATTTCTTGTTTTTTCATCAAGCCGTAAGGTATTGTTATTACTTCCTTTCAATCGCTTGCAGTATAATTCACCTTTTGACATATTATAATCTTGAAATTTTATCAATGGTATTTCTGAAACTCTAAAACCACATCTATAAGCCAATCTAAATATTGCTAAATCACGTATTGAATGTGAACTATAAGAATCTTCAATTGAATTAAACAGTGATATTGTTTCTTGTTGTGTAAAATATTTGATTTTAGTTTCCGTAGATGTTCTCACATATATTCCCCTTTATAAAATAATGGTACATTATAAATATTTTGTCTTATT
>LIDZ01014916.1_pt2 | contig 11254 bp, 11 predicted proteins | sample 644651 | NCBI WGS metagenome assembly LIDZ01 (sample SAMN03856242, study PRJNA289617) | food metagenome | isolation source: wine grapes on drying loft during traditional withering process | host: Vitis vinifera cv. Corvina | place: Italy: Gargagnago di S. Ambrogio di Valpolicella | collected 2014-01
CTATTAATAGAACGCCTGCAAGCCGGTTTGCGCGCGGCCCAAAATCAGCGCGTGCACATCGTGGGTGCCTTCGTACGTGTTGACCACCTCAAGATTGACCAGATGGCGGGCGACACCGAATTCATCACTGATGCCGTTACCCCCAAGCATGTCCCGCGCCATGCGGGCGATATCCAGCGATTTACCGCAGGAGTTGCGCTTCATGATGGAGGTGATCTCTACCGCCGCAGTGCCTTCATCCTTCATGCGGCCAAGGCGCAGACAGCCCTGTAGCGCCAGGGTGATTTCGGTCTGCATGTCGGCGAGTTTTTTCTGAATCAATTGCGTGGCAGCCAACGGCCGACCGAACTGCTTGCGATCAAGGGTGTATTGGCGCGCCGTGTGCCAGCAGAACTCTGCCGCCCCCAAGGCGCCCCACGAAATACCGTAGCGTGCAGAGTTGAGGCAGGTGAACGGACCTTTGAGCCCGCGCACATCCGGAAAAATGTTTTCCTCGGGCACGAACACGTTATCCATAACGATTTCGCCGGTGATCGATGCTCGCAGCCCGACCTTGCCATGAATCGCCGGGGCGCTCAGCCCGGCCCAGCCTTTCTCCAAAACGAAACCGCGGATATCGCCAGCATCGTCCTTGGCCCAGACCACGAACACATCTGCAATCGGGCTGTTGGTGATCCACATCTTGCTGCCGCTCAGGCGATAGCCGCCTTCGACCGCCCGCGCACGGGTCACCATATTGCCCGGATCGGAGCCGTGGTCCGGCTCGGTCAGACCGAAACAGCCGATCCATTCGCCAGACGCGAGCTTGGGCAGGTATTTCTGCTTTTGCGCTTGCGTACCAAATTCGTTGATGGGAACCATGACTAAAGACGACTGCACGCTCATCATCGAGCGATAACCAGAGTCGACGCGCTCCACTTCCCGAGCAATCAGCCCATAGCACACGTAGTTAAGGCCGCTGCCACCATATTGCTCTGGAATGGTAGCGCCCAACAGCCCGGTTTCTCCCATCTCGCGGAAGATCGCCGGGTCGGTTTTTTCATGGCGGAATGCTTCGAGCACACGTGGAGCGAGCTTGTCCTGGGCGAATTGCGCGGCACTGCGCTGAACCATGCGCTCTTCATCAGACAACTGCTGATCGAGCAGCAGTGGGTCGATCCAGTTGAAGCTTGCCTTGTCTGCCATGTGCATGTCCTCGAGCCGGTGGATTCATGCCATGAGCCTAGGCCGCTCAGACCCACCCGGCAAACGAGGATTTTGCAGCCTGTTGTGATAGTTTCTCACTCCATAACGCCAATAAGCCCCAATCAGCTCCCGCTGTAGTGAGATATCGGTATATGCGACGCAAGATCCCCAGCACCACAGCCCTAGTGTGCTTTGAAGCCGCAGCACGTCACGAAAGTTTTACCAAAGCCTCGGTGGAGCTGTCGTTGACCCAAGGTGCGGTATGCCGCCAGATCGCCAGCCTTGAAGACTTTCTGGGGGTCGAGTTGTTTCGCCGCTCCAAGCGCGGGGTCAAACTGACAGAGGCGGGGCTTTCCTATAGCCGAAGGGTTGCTACACAGCTTGATGCCGTGGAGCGTGACACCTTGTCGGTCATGGGCCAGCAGGGTAGCAATGTCCTGGAACTTGCCGTGGTACCCACATTTGGCACCCAGTGGTTGCTGCCCCGCCTCAAGCACTTTCAGGCGCTGCATCCTGATATCACTGTCAACCTGACCAACCGTACGCGGCCGTTCCTGTTTGCCGACACCGAGTTCGATGCCGCCATCTACTTCGGCGATGGCGACTGGTCGGGCACCCAGGCGCATGCGCTGATGCAAGAGGCTCCCGTGCCGGTCTGCAGCCCGGCGACGCTGGCAGGTAGCGCAACCCTTAGTTGCGATGAGCTGGCACGCATGCCTCTGTTGCAGCAGACCACCCGGCCTTATGCGTGGCGCCAGTGGTTCGGCTCCTTGGGCATGAATGTCTCGCGGGACATGACGGGGCCCCGCTACGAGCTGTTTTCGATGCTCGCCCAAGCGGCAATGCACGACATGGGCGTGGCGCTGATACCGCCGTTTCTGATTACCCGAGAACTGGAGGAGGGCAGGCTGCAAGTCTGCAATCCCCATGCATTGACCAGCGATAAGGCTTATCAGTTGATGATTCCTGAACGCAAGGTGGAATCTGCGTCGCTGCAGGCTTTCCGTGACTGGTTAGTGGGCGAATCTCGGCGTTACGACTCGCACTAATCGTGTAGTGCACCACCAGATATGCCTACAGATGTAAGTATTTGACGCCTCCAGGACATCTGTGTATGCGGGCCCGATTAGGCCCTTTAGGCCATATTACTCGCGGCCTGCAGAGGTTTTATCCGCGACTTTCTGCCGCACTCCCAGTAGGCGGTCGAAAATGACCCATTGCAGCTGCAACCCCCTGAAAGCCTTGTAAATAAAGGCTATAGCCTTGCGATGTGCGTCAAAGCACCACAGCGAAATATGTAGTAAAGATCCACGCCTCTTACATATGCTGTTGAAAGCGTCCTGATAACCCCTGCAAAATGCCGCGCCCCGCCGTATTGCGGCGTACGGGTACGGTTCGCCCCAGCCGCGACTTGCTGCCAAACCAGCCCTTTGCAACGAGCTCGATCAACAACAAAGCGGCGTGCTGGGTACTCTAAAAAGATCACGGAGAAATGACGTGCACATTGGTGTTCCTCTCGAAACACAGACGGGCGAGACACGGGTGGCCGCTACCCCAGAAACCATCAAGAAATTGATCGGTCAGGGGCACCAGGTCACAGTCCAGAGCGGCGCAGGCATCTTGGCCAGCGTTACCGACAGCGCCTATGCAGCAGCCGGCGCCACTATCGGCAACTCGGCCGAAGCCTATGGCGCGCAACTGGTGTTCAAGGTCAATGCGCCCTACACCAACGAGCTGAGCCTGATGCAGCCCGGCACGGTGCTGGTCGGCATGCTCAATCCGTTCAGCAACGAGGTCATTTGCCGCATGGCCGAGCGCGGTATTACCGCCTTTGCGCTGGAAGCAGCGCCACGCACCTCCCGCGCACAGAGCCTCGATGTGCTGTCATCGCAAGCGAACATCGCCGGCTATAAAGCCGTGCTGCTGGCCGCCCATCACTATCCGCGCTTCATGCCGATGCTGATGACCGCTGCCGGCACCGTCAAGGCAGCCCGCGTGCTGATCCTGGGAGCCGGAGTGGCGGGGCTGCAGGCCATCGCCACCGCCAAGCGCCTGGGCGCGGTGATCGAGGCCTCGGACGTGCGTCCGGCAGTGAAGGAGCAAATCGAGTCCCTGGGTGCGAAGTTTCTTGATGTTCCGTATGAAACCGACGAAGAACGCGAATGTGCAGTCGGCGTGGGCGGTTACGCGCGGCCCATGCCAGCCAGCTGGATGCAGCGCCAGGCGCAAGCCGTGCACGAGCGCGCCAAACAGGCCGATATCGTCATCACGACGGCGCTGATTCCCGGGCGCAAGGCGCCTACGCTGCTGAGCGCAGAAACCGTGGCCGAGATGAAGCCCGGCTCGGTGGTCATCGATCTGGCCGCACTGCAAGGCGGCAACTGCCCGCTGACCGTGGCCGATCAGGTAGTGGTGCACAACGGCGTGACCATTGTCGGGCCGACCAATCTGCCCGCACAGGTGGGTGCCGATGCTTCGGCGCTGTACGCCCGCAACCTGTTGGACTTTACCAAGCTGCTGTTCGACAAAGACGGCAACCTGACAATCAACCTCGAAGACGACATCGTCGCCGCGTGCCTGATGTGCCGCGACGGTCAGGTCATCCGCAAGAACGGCTGAGGATAATAACAATGGAAGACATGCTGATTTCCCATGGCGTCTACAACCTGATCATTTTCGTGCTGGCCATCTATGTTGGTTACCACGTGGTCTGGAACGTCACCCCCGCGCTGCACACACCACTGATGGCCGTGACTAACGCGATCTCGGCGATCGTCATCGTCGGCGCCATGCTGGCTGCCGCACTGACCGTTACCCCGTTGGGCAAGACCATGGGCACCCTGGCGGTGGCGCTGGCTGCGGTCAACGTATTCGGTGGCTTTTTGGTCACACGTCGCATGCTGGAAATGTTCAAGAAAAAAGCTCCCAAAGTGAAGGACGAGGCTACCAAACCATGAGCATGAACCTGGTAACCCTCCTTTATCTGATCGCTTCGATCTGCTTCATCCAGGCACTCAAGGGTTTGTCGCACCCGACCACATCACGGCGCGGCAACCTGTTCGGCATGCTCGGCATGACCCTGGCGGTGCTGACCACGGTCGGGCTGATCTACAAGTTGGGCAGCGAGATCGCCACAGCGGGCATCGGCTACGTGATCGTCGGCCTGCTGGTCGGCGGTACCGTAGGCTCGATCATGGCCAAGCGCGTCGAAATGACCAAGATGCCCGAGCTGGTCGCCTTTATGCACAGCATGATCGGCCTGGCCGCAGTGTTCATCGCTATTGCTGCAGTCGTGGAACCGCAGTCGCTGGGCATCGTCGCCCAGCTGGGCGATGCCATCCCGGCCGGTAACCGTCTCGAGCTGTTCCTTGGCGCCGCGATTGGCGCTATTACCTTCTCCGGGTCGGTGATCGCCTTTGGCAAACTGTCGGGCAAGTACAAGTTCCGCCTCTTCCAAGGCGCTCCGGTGCAGTTTGCGGGGCAGCACAAGCTCAACCTGGTGATCGGCCTGGGCGCGCTGTTTTTCGGCCTGACCTTCATGTTCACTGGTAGCTATGCGGCTTTCGCCATCATGCTTGCCCTGGCCTTTGTGCTGGGCGTGCTACTGATCATCCCGATCGGCGGTGCCGACATGCCTGTGGTGGTGTCGATGCTCAATAGCTACTCGGGCTGGGCAGCGGCGGGTATCGGCTTTTCGTTGAACAACTCGATGCTGATCATCGCTGGCTCGCTGGTCGGTTCATCCGGCGCGATCCTGTCTTACATCATGTGCAAGGCCATGAACCGCTCGTTCTTCAACGTGATCGGGGGTGGCTTCGGTGCTGTGGCCGAAGCAGGGCCGGCGGGGGCCCAGGAAGCCCGCCCGGTAAAAACCGGTTCGGCCGACGACGCGACCTTTTTGCTGACCAACGCCGACACCGTGATCATTGTCCCGGGCTATGGCCTGGCGGTCGCCCGAGCCCAACACGCGCTAAAGGAGCTGACCGAAAAACTCACCCATCACGGCGTAACCGTGAAGTACGCCATCCACCCGGTGGCCGGCCGTATGCCGGGGCACATGAATGTACTGCTCGCCGAGGCCGAGGTGCCTTACGACCAGGTATTCGAGATGGATGACATCAATTCCGAGTTCGGCCAGGCTGACGTGGTGCTGGTGCTGGGCGCCAACGACGTGGTCAACCCGGCGGCAAAAAACGATCCCAAATCGCCGATCGCCGGCATGCCGATCCTGGAGGCGTTCAAGGCCAAGACCATCATCGTCAACAAGCGCTCGATGGCCAGCGGCTACGCGGGCCTGGACAACGAGCTGTTCTACCTGGACAAGACCATGATGGTGTTTGGCGACGCGAAAAAGGTCATCGAGGATATGGTCAAAGCGGTCGAATAATCCCGGCGCCCCATTACCCGACCAACCACAGACCCGGCTCCTGGCAGCCGGGTTTTTTTGCGTTTTCAGTAAGGGTGTTTTACATCCAAGCCCCGTAATAGAGCCCCCAACTTCGACCATGGTCGCGGCGCCATGGCCGTGCGCTTTGCATAGACTGCGCACTTTGTTCCGTGAAGCCGAGATAATAATCATGCACCGTGATCGTATCCGCCTGGAGTCCTTGCACAGCAAGGTCATGACCGCGACGCAAGCCGCTGCCCTGATAGAAGATGGCATGACCGTCGGTATGAGTGGTTTCACCCGCGCCGGGGAAGCCAAGGCAGTGCCCCAGGCCTTGGCCGATCGCGCGCGCGTCACACCGCTGAAGATCAGCCTGATGACCGGCGCCAGCTTGGGCAATGACCTGGACAAGCAACTCACCGAAGCGGGCGTGCTTGCCCGGCGTATGCCTTTTCAGGTCGACAGCACCCTGCGCAAGGCCATCAACGACGGCAGTGTGATGTTCATCGACCAGCATCTTTCGGATACCGTCGAGCAACTACGCAATCGCCAGATCAAGGCGGTCGACCTGGCCGTGATCGAATGCGTGGCCATCACCGAAGAAGGCCACCTGGTGCTCAGCACCTCGGTGGGCAACTCTGCCAGCTTTGCCATCTTGGCAAAACAGGTGATCGTCGAGATCAACCTCTCGCAGCCCCTGGACCTTGAAGGCCTGCACGACATCTACATCCCCAGCTATCGCCCGACGCGCCTGCCGATTCCGGTACTCAGGGCCGATACCCGAATCGGTAACACTGCGGTACAGATCGACCCGGCAAAAATCGTCGGTATCGTCATCAGCCACCAGCCTGACTCGCCGTCTACTGTGCTGCCCCCTGACGACGAAACCAAAGCGATTGCCAGCCACTTGGTGGAATTCTTCAAGAGTGAAGTGCGCGAAAATCGCCTGACCAACAGCCTGATGCCACTCCAGGCCGGTATCGGTACCATTGCCAATGCGGTGATGCATGGCCTGATCGACTCACCTTTCAGCGACATGACCATGTATTCCGAGGTGCTGCAGGACTCGACCTTCGACCTGTTCGACGCCGGCAAGCTGGCCTTTGCTTCGGGCAGCTCCATGACCCTATCGGCGAGCAAGCACGAAGAGGTGTTTGCGGACTTCAACCGCTATAAATCTCGCCTGGTGCTGCGCCCCCAGGAGATCTCCAACCACCCCGAGGTGATCCGCCGCCTGGGTATCATCGGCGTCAACACGGCGCTGGAGTTCGACCTGTACGGCAACGTCAACTCTACCCACGTGTGTGGCACGCGCATGATGAACGGCATTGGCGGCTCAGGTGATTTCGCCCGCAATGCGCACTTGGCGATTTTCGTAACCAAGTCGATCGCCAAGGGTGGAGCTATCTCCAGCGTGGTGCCCATGGTCAGCCATGTCGACCACACCGAGCATGATGTCGACATCCTGGTCACCGAGCAGGGCCTGGCGGATTTACGCGGGCTGGCACCCAGAGAGCGGGCGAGGGCGATCATCGAGAACTGCGTGCACCCGGACTATCGCGAAGCACTCAATGAGTACTTCACCAAGGCTTGCGCGGCAGGCGGGCACACGCCGCATATCCTGCGCGATGCATTGGCCTGGCACATCAATCTGGAGGAAACCGGACGAATGCTGGCAAGGTGAGCAAACAGTTGGTGGATTGATCAGCGCTATCTGTATCAGTCCACCCCTTGCACAGATATCTAATTTAAAAAACTGTTCTACTGTACCGGTGTTTAACCTCTGATTTTCAGCCTTAAAACAGGAAATTCACCTTCCCAAGCACTTTTTCGGTGCGCACCCATACAGTTGCCCCGTTTTTGATCAAAACAGTCCTCTAAAACAGTTAACTGAGCCCTCACAATACAGTTGAACTGTGCCTTGGGAGAATGCGCGCCAAGGCGGATCATTAGCACCAGACAAACCACTGACCGAACCCGCCACAAGCGGAAGGATGTACACCATGGAACGCACCGTTAGTTCCGACCTGCTTTTCAAATCAAACACTGCAAGCGCTTCGACTTCTGCACCTCTGCGCGTTCTCGCCAATCTGATGCTTTGGCAGCGCCGTATCGCCAGCCGCCACCAATTGGCTCGCCTGGACACTCGTCTGCTGGCTGATGCCGGTATCAGCGAATCCCAGCGTGCTGAAGAGCTGAGCAAGCCTTTCTGGCGTTAAGCAATACCCGCTGGTCCAGGACTGCGTGTCCCCTTCCAGCACCCCAAATTCCGAAAAACCGCCGCAGGCAACTGCTGGCGGTTTTTTTTGCTCTAAAAAACGCCGCAACATAACCATTGCGGGCAGACCAATACAGTTTTGTCCTGAGCAGATTTTACAGGTACAGCTGATCGCGCTGGTATTGGTCTGCGCCAGCGGCTCTAATAGGCAGGTACAAAAGTCGGCCCCAAACCTGGGGCAACTCCGCCGCTCGTTGGCCTTTGATTCAGGAGAACCTCCATGTTCCGTTCCCGACTGCTCGGCGTCGCACTGTTGCTGGCCATGCCACTGGCGGCCAGCGCCTCCAGCTTTGTCGTCACCACCGATTCGATCGTGCGTGGTCTCAAAGCGTCGTCCGACACCACTACCGATCTGTCGTCGTCGCTGCGTGACAAGAAGATCGTGCGTGATGCCCGCGATGATGCGGCCAGCTTCGTGGCCACCCAGGGTGACATCCGTGGCGTGAAGCTTGAAAGCGCGTTGGCTTATATCCGCGCGGAAAAACCTGAACTGCAGGCTAGCGATGCGCAGCTGGCGCAGGCGATTCTGGCGATATAAGGCTGCCCCCAAAGCCCCTTCGCGGGCATAGCCCGTTCCCACTAGGCTGCTCCAGCCCCTGTGGGAGCGCGCTTTGTCCATGAGGGCTTTATCTGCCGCACAGATGAAGCTTTTGCCATACACCACCCTCCCTACCGTCACGCTCTGGCCCTACGGCCCCGCTTTGCGCTAGCCTGTGCCGCCCCTGAACCACAAATCGAGACTCATGCGTTATCTGCTCCCGCTTTGCTTGTTCGGCGCCTGGACCTCTGCGGCCATGGCCTTCGACACCACCACCCAAGGCGTGGTCATGACTGGCTATGTCACCAGCCAGGTCACCACAGCACCCTTTGATCGCAAGATCATCTTGCGGGCCCGCGACGATGCGGCCGCTTTTGTCGCCACCGACGGGCAGCTGCGCGGGGTACAATTGGAATCGGCGTTGGACTACCTGCGCGCACGAAGCACAAAACTTCATGCAAGCGACTTTGAACTGGCGCAGGCAATTCTCGTCCAATAGCCACTTCATCTGATCTGTATCCGGAGCACTACAATGCGTAAATCGCTTATTGCCGTCACTCTAGGCCTGCTTTGCGTGGCCGACATGGCCCAAGCGCACACCCTCGTTGCCACCAGTAACATCATTGTCAACGCTTCGCGCCGCAGCATTAACTTCACCTCCGACACCACCACCTCTATTCGCGATTCCAAAATCGTCCGCGAAGCCAAGGACGATGCCGCCAGCTACGTGGGCAGCAACGGTGACATCCGTGGCGCCCAGCTAGAGGCCGCTTTCTTGACCTTGCGTGACCGCGTCCCAGAAGCCCGCAATGCCAGCGATCAAGACCTCGCCGAAGCCATCCTCGCGCTGTGAGGCGTCTCTGGGCCTGGCTGACGGTCTGTGCGCTGCTGCTGTCGTGTCACACCGCCTTCGCCGCCCTGCAGCTTGATCTTCAGACCCAGGGCCTGACGCCGGCACAGATCCGCGCTAGCCAGGCCCTGCTCGACGACGCCCTCAAGGCGCTGCCTCCCAGCTTTATCGAGCGCCTGGATCGGCGCATCGCGGTCGGCTGGACCGACCACATGCCCGACGATGCCTATGGCCAGGCATCGCCGGTGTCGAGCCTTGACCTCAATATTCGCCAGCTGCCCAGCCTGGTCGACGGCAGTGCGGCCACCGAGCAGACCGGCCGCCCCCATGGCACCGTACGCGAAGAGCTGCTGGCCACGGTATTGCATGAACTCACCCATATTTATGACCGCGCGCGGCTGTGGTCCGGCGACCAGCGCCTGATGATCAACCGCTGTGCCCGACGCAATGCCAGCCTTGGCGATATCGGCCTGCCCGCCGAGTGTCGTGGCCAGACCGCACGGCGCTTCACCCTTAGCGACGACCCGCGGCTGCTGGATCTGGCCGGCTGGCCGCAGTACGTCGGCCGCCGTGGCGAACGCGAAATCCAGAACCACCAGGTCGCCCGCAGCCCCGATCTCTACGAAGCCAGCAGCCCCAAGGAATTTATCGCGGTCAACATGGAGTACTTTCTCCTGGACCCGAGCTACGCCTGCCGCCGCCCGGCATTGTTCGAGTACCTGCGCAGCCATTTCGACTGGGCGCCCGCCTATCAAGACGCCTGCCCAAAGGCTTTGCCTTACCTGAACGCCGGCAGCGACTTCGCCAAGGAGCCGCTGGGCCATATCGACCCCGAGCGCGTCTACGAGGTCGACTACCTGCTGGCTGAGGCAAATCAGAACTGGGTCAGCCGCTGGGGCCATAGCATGCTGCGCCTAGTGATCTGCGCACCCGGGCGGCCTCGCGGCCCGGACTGTCGGCTGGACCTGGACCAGAGCGTGGTGCTGTCGTATCGCGCCTTCGTCAACGACGTGCAGCTGTCGACCTGGGGCGGCCTGATGGGTCAGTACCCTTCGCGCCTGTTCGTGCTGCCGCTGTCTCAGGTGATCGACGAATACACCAAGACCGAACTTCGCAGCCTGGCCTCGGTGCCGCTCAAACTCAGCCGCAGCGAAATCGAATCGCTGGTGCGCCACGCCGCCGAAATGCACTGGAGCTACGACGGCAGTTATTTCTTTGTGTCCAACAACTGTGCCGTCGAGAACCTCAAGCTGCTGCGCAGCGGCACCGGGAACCCCAAGCTCGGTGACCTGGACAGCATCGTGCCCAATGGCCTGCTGCAAGTACTCGAATCGCGCGGCATGGCCGATGGCAGTGTGCTGGACGACCCGAAGGAAGCCTTGCGCCGCGGCTATCGTTTTGATTCCTACCGGGATCGCTACGCGGCTATGTTCAAGGTACTCAGGACCCATCTGAATATCCCCCAGGCCACGGTCGAGAACTGGCTTGAACAACCCGCCACGGACCGCCGCGCGTGGTTTGCCAAGGCTGACCTGCGCACCAGCGCTGCGTTGCTGCTGCTGGAACAGGCCAGCTATCGGCGCCAACTGCTGCTGGCCCAGGACGAGGTCAAGCAGACCTACCTCGGCAAGCGCGGCTTAAAGGATGGCGGCATGGACAGCGCCAACAAGACGTTGCAGGCCATTTTGGCCAACAGTGGCTTTCTCAGCCGCCCGGCGGAGCTGCTGGGCGCCGACGGCTACGGCCTGCCGCAAGCGGCGGAGATGCAACGGCTACAGTCCGAGAGCAAGCAGCGCCAGGAGCAATTGCTGCGCTTGAGTGGCGACCTCGATGTAGAAGTGCGCAAGTTGCTGACTCCTGAGCGCGAGGCTGAGCTCACCGCCAACGAGGACAACCTCAAGCAGATCGGCGAGCACCTGCGCGCCCTGCACAAGGCAGCCGGCGGCCTGCAGTTGTAACGGCCAGAGTCCATCAAGGCATCTTCGCCAGCAAGCTGTTGCTCCTGTGGGAGCGGGC
>LIDZ01010087.1_pt4 | contig 11249 bp, 9 predicted proteins | sample 644651 | NCBI WGS metagenome assembly LIDZ01 (sample SAMN03856242, study PRJNA289617) | food metagenome | isolation source: wine grapes on drying loft during traditional withering process | host: Vitis vinifera cv. Corvina | place: Italy: Gargagnago di S. Ambrogio di Valpolicella | collected 2014-01
CAGGTCGATCAGCCACTGCAGGGTTTCCGGCAGGCTTTCCTTGTCGGTGATCTCCGGCACTTCGTCGTTGTGACGCTCGACGTCGGTCACCTGAATCACCAGCATGGCGTGGTGCGCAGTCAGCGAACGGCCGCTCTCCGAGAAGATGTGCGGATGCGGCAGGCCCTGCGCGTCGCAGAACTCCTTGAGCATCCCGACCACGACACCGGCGTAATCGTCCATGTCGTAGTTGATCGAACTGGCGTTGCGCGAATGCGTGCCGTCGTAGTCCACACCCAGACCGCCGCCGACATCAATGTGATCCACCGGCAGGCCGAGGTTGCGGAGCTCGCCGTAATAACGAATCGCTTCCTTGAAACCGTGCTGATAGTCGGCCAGGTTGGCGATCTGCGAGCCCATATGGAAGTGCAGCAAACGAATGCCCTGATCGAGCCCTGCCTTGGTGAAGCGCTCGACGACCGACAGCAACTGCGCGGCGGACAGCCCGAACTTGGACTTCTCGCCACCGGTGTCGGCCCATTTGCTGGAGGCCAGGGACGACAGGCGCACGCGCAGCCCCACTTGCGGCGCGACCTTCAGCTCGGCGGCTTCTTCGATGACCAGTTCGACTTCGGACTCTTTCTCGATGACGATAAAGACGTTGTGGCCCAGCTTCTGCCCCATCAAGGCAAGACGAATGAACTCGCGGTCCTTGTAGCCGTTGCAGACGATGGTGCCGCCCTTCGGCGCCAAAGCCAGCACGGCCATCAGCTCAGGCTTGGAGCCGGCTTCGAGGCCTATGGAAACGTTTTGCGTGGCGATGATGTTTTCCACCACCGCTTCCTGCTGGTTGACCTTGATCGGGTACAGCGCGGTGTATTTGCTCTGGTATTCCAGGCGGGCGATGTTTTCGTCGAACGCACCGGTCAACTGACGCACGCGGTCCTGCAGTATGTCAGGGAAACGCACCAGCAGTGGCAGGGACAAGCCGCTTTTGCGCAGCTGATCGACCTGCTCGTAAAGATCGATGGGCGAGCTGGTCGGCCCGTTGGGGCGAACTTCAACGCGGCCGGCTTCATTGATTGCGAAATAACCGGCCCCCCAATGACGGATCCCGTAGACACTGCGGCTGTCTGCCACGGTCCATTGGCTGCCATCGTCTTTGCGTGTGCGTCGTACGGACATCAAAGTCCCCTATAGAAAAGTCATAAAGCCCCGGCCTGACCGGCTGGGCGCAGTGTAGAGCGTGGAAATGACGGTTTGGCGCCTGCTCGCCTGTGGGGCAATAGACCCGCATTGCGCAGCAGAGTTTGCATGGATGACTGCGGCCAGACCGACGACAAAATCAACGGGCTCGAAACAGACGGCTCAACCGCCCGACTTCTTCGCCTTGAAACCCTGTTTGACCAGCTCGGCCAACAGCGTGTCGACGTGGTCACCCTGGATCTCGATCACGCCATCCTTCAGCGCGCCGCCGGTGCCACACCGTTGTTTGAGGGTCTTTGCCAGGTCCTTGAGCGCGTCTTCGGCCAGCGGAACGCCGGTGACGGTCGTGACGGTCTTGCCGCCGCGGCCTTTACTTTCACGGCGCACACGGGCGATGCCATCACCTTCCGGGATGAGCGTGCTTTTGCAGGTGCAGGCGTCGACAGGCTGACGGCAGTCGGGACAATGCCGACCGGCATCGGTTGAAAATACCAGGCCACCGAGGGCGGCGAAGGATGCGGCTTTTTTGGCCACCGGCAATCCTCTTCTTGAGGAGCGAAGTCTGGCCGACGGGAGCCGACCGCGAAGCCCCACTCAGGCAGGGGCAGCGCTACCGGATCGCGAGGGCAGTCCGGCGTGAAAAGTCGCGCAGTGTAACGGCAAAAGGCGCCGATGCTAAGTGCAAATATGCGCCAATTTACGGGACATTTGCGACGCCTTCCAAATAGCGCTTCAACGCGGCCAACGAGTCCGGGCAGTAAGGCTTTTCAGTGGTTTCGCGCAGTACTTGATCAATGCTGAGAAAGCGCGCTTCCAGCACTTCTTCCGGCTGCAGCTTCAATGGCCCGTCCCAGATCGCCGAGAACACGGCGCACCACAGGCGGTTATCCGGCTGATCGAAGAAGAACCGCTCGTGAGCCGCAAGCGCCACGCCGGAAACGCCCAGTTCTTCCTCCAGTTCGCGCGCCGCCGAGAGCTCGTAGCTTTCATCGGCCTGCACCATACCGCCCGCCGCCACATCCCAGTAGCCGGGATAAATGGCCTTGCTCAGCGTGCGTCGGTGCACACACAGCTCGCCAGCCGAATTGAACAGAAGGATATAGGTGCCGCGCCCGATGAGCCCGCGCTCACGCAGATCTGCCCTGGGTAAAGAACCGAGGGGTTGGTCATGACGATCAACCCAGGCAATCAACTCGGCATCGGAGGCCGCACGGTGGGCGGCCTCTTGATCGGAAATACTCATCGATCAGCCTTGGGACAGCAGCTGACGCAGGTCAATCACCGCCGCGTTGGCACGCGACAGGTAGTTGGCCATGACCAGCGAGTGGTTGGCGAAAATGCCGAACGGGCTGCCGTTGAGGATCATCGGGCTCCAGATCGGCTCTTGCGAAGCTTCCAGCTCACGAATGATCTGACGCACGCTGACGGTCGCGTTCTTCTTCGCCAGAACATCGGCGAAATCGACCTCGATCGCGCGCAGCAGGTGCGACAGCGCCCAGGCCTGACCACGTGCTTCGTAGAAGACGTTATCGATCTGCATCCATGGGGTTTCAACGATTTCTTCGTCAACCTGCGGCACTTCGCCCGGCTTGACCGTAACCGTGGATTGCGCCTCGGTTTTCAGGGTGCTGTTCAGTTTGACCCGACCCACGCTGGCGGAAAGGCGCTGGGACAGAGAACCCAGTCGCGTGCCGACGTCGCCTAGCCAGTTATTCAGATTGTCGGCGCGAGTGTAGAACAGAGCGCCCTTTTGGTTCGGGTCAGACAGGCGCGCCTGATAGCGGCTCAGCGCAGCGATACCGTCACGGTATTGAGACTCGCTCGAAGGCAGCACCCAGCTTTTGTTGTCGAAGTTGAACAACGGCTCGGCACGTGCCAGGTCGCCATCTTCAGCGGACTGTGACTGCGAGCGGGCGAAGTCTTTACGCAGGGCACGGCTCAGGTCGCGCACCTGGACCAGGACGCCATATTCCCAGCTCGGCATGTTGTCCATCCACAGGCCGGGCGGCGAGCGATCGTTGGAAATGTAACCGCCCGGCTTGTCCAGCAGAGTGGAGGCGACGGTTTTGAGGGTTTCGACGGTGGTGTAGCCCAATACCATCTGCTTGCCTTCGCTTTGCGCGGCGGCCTGGGCTTGCTGCTGGACCGGAAACAGGGGCGGTTCGCTGCTCCACCAGATGCCGAGCACCACAGTGACCACCAGGTAGATACCCACCACGGCCCCGACGGCGCGACTGAACAACAGGCCGCCCCAATAACCGCGAGGCGCCTTGCCCATCGGTTTTTCGTCAACGCGTTCAGTTCCCGCGCTGCCCGAGCGCTTCTTCCAATCCAGCATGGCCTTGTCCTTTCAATCACGGAATTCACTGCTTCTGACCGCAACCTTACAGCAAGGTGCGTTTGGCAGGAATGCGATGGCAGGTGCAATTGTTGAGCAACTGAGTCGAGCGCCTTCCCGGCCGGCTTTAGCCGGGAGGAGGCGGATGCTGAGGCCATCAGGGTTACGCTTTATGGCACCTCATCCATTCTCTTACCGTCCGCAACTACGGGTGGTCTGCATGGCCTGAATCGAACCAACTGGTCCGTACACTCAAACGGGTTAAAAGCTGGAAATTTGACGGATAAAATCGTCAAAAATCACGAGAAAATGACTTGCGGCATCCTTAGCCGCAGAAAGTAGTGCTAGCATAGCGCCACCACTTATATCGGGGTTTCCCCTATAAAGAAGTCAGGACATGACCGAAGCAGAAGATCCGAGCCGCGACCGGCTCAGACACCACTTTGCCCAGCGCGTTATCCATCAGGCTCGTCAGATCCTTGAGGTGTGGCAGCGCCTGCAGCAAAGTGAATGGTCGGCAACGGACATGGCTGAACTCACCGAGGCCAACGAGCGGCTGCTGCGGTTTGCCGAACGCTTCGAGCAGGCCGAACACGTGCAACTCGCCACCGCGATTAACCTGGCATTGCTCGACGTCGAGGCCAATCGCGGTCGATTGAGCAGCGCCCTGATTACTGACCTCAACCGTCTGATGCAACGCTTGTCCCATACAGGCCTCAGGCATGGCGACCGTCTTGAGCAAACCGCTCTGCCGCCCCTGCGCAAACCGATTTACATTGTGCTGGAGGACCATGAACGCGGCGAGCGTCTGGCCAAGCAACTGGAGTTCTTCGGTCTGAGCGCGCAGTCCCTCGCAAGCGTCGACACCTTCCACATGACGATGGCCGAGCGCTTGCCTGCCGCTGTCGTCATGGACGTCGACTTCGGTGGCGCAGGCCAGGGCCTGAAGCTCGCCACCCAGATGCAGGAAGGACTCGAGCAAAAACTCCCGCTGCTGTTTTTCAGCCATCACGAGACGGACACGCCCACGCGCCTCGCCGCCGTGCGCGCCGGTGGAGAGGAATTCCTGACCGGCACGCTCGAAGCGTCAAGCTTGCTGGAGAAGATCGAAATCCTGACCCGAGTCGCGCAGTACGAACCCTACAAGGTGCTGATCATCGACGATTCGCGCGCCCAGGCGAAGCACACCGAACGCTTGCTGAATGGGGCCGGAATCGTCACCCGTACCCTGCTCGACCCCATCAAGACCATGGCTGAGCTGGCCGAGTTTCAGCCTGACCTGATCATCCTCGACATGTACATGCCCGGCTGCACCGGCACCGAGCTGGCCAAAGTGATCCGCCACAATGATCGCTACGTCAGCGTGCCGATCATCTACCTCTCGGCTGAAGACGATCTGGATAAACAGCTGGACGCGATGAGCGAAGGCGGCGACGACTTTCTCACCAAACCCATCAAGCCTCGCCACCTGATCACCACCGTGCGCAATCGCGCGGCACGGGCGCGCAACCTCAAGGCGCGCATGATCCGCGACAGCCTGACCGGCCTGTACAACCACACGCACATCCTGCAATTGCTTGAAGATTGCAGCTTCCGCTCGCGGCGAGAGAACAAGCCGCTGAGCTTCGCGATGCTGGACATCGACCATTTCAAGAAGGTCAACGACAGCCACGGCCACCCCATGGGCGACCGCGTGATCAAAAGCCTGGCGCTGTTCCTCAAGCAAAGACTGCGCAAGACCGACTACATCGGTCGCTATGGCGGTGAGGAGTTCGCCGTGGTCATGCCGGACACTGATCTCGCAGCGGCCCACGGCGTGCTCGACGAAATTCGCCAGCGCTTCGCCGAAATCCATTACCCCGCGGAGCCTGTGGATCTGTTCTGCACCTTCAGCGCCGGGGTGGTAGAGATCACCGAGGACGACGACGCGCTGATGATGGCCTCGCAAGCAGACGAAGCGCTGTACCGCGCAAAAAAGGCAGGCCGCAATCAGGTGCACGGGTTAGAAGTACATGCAGCAGCGGTGTCGCCCCACAGCAAACACACCCAGCCGGACAGCGTTTGACAGGTTGCGTCCTGCATCATTTTCAGACCGAAGTTCAGACCGAAGAACTCTAGCCCTCCCTGCACGCCCGCAGCCACTCCGCTATCATGCGCGGACTTCTGTGATGCGAGACCGCCATGCGCCGCCTGCTTTGTCTGTTACTGCTGATCTGTGCCCTGCCCGCCGTCGGCGCAAGCTTTCTGGAGAACAGATCGAGCACCACACTGGGCGGCGCAGCTGTCGACAACAGCAAGGATTTTCTGCCGGTGCGTCAGGCGTTTCAGTTGAACCTGAGCGACACCAGCCCAGAGTCCATCAAGCTGCAGTTCGTCGCCACTGAAGGCTATTACCTGTATCGCCATCGCTTTCAATTTCGCACCGAGCCCGCCGACATCGGCCTCGGCGCCGCGCAACTGCCAGACGGCGAAAAGAAACACGATGAGTACTTTGGCGACGTTGAGGTCTATCACGGCATCCTCGACGTCACCCTGCCGCGCAAAACCGGAGACACGCGGCCCTTCACCCTTGTCGTCACCTATCAGGGCTGCGCGGACAAGGGCCTTTGCTACCCGCCGGAAACAGAGCGACTGAGCATCGGCGGCGCGGGCCCTGCAGCGTCCGATACCCCCCTTGCCGGGAATGTCACCCACGCCGAGTTCAGCTGGAAACAACTGGCGCTGTTTTTCCTCGCCGGCGTCGGCCTGACGTTCACGCCGTGCGTATTGCCGATGCTGCCGATCCTCTCCGGCGTGGTCCTGCGCGGACAGATCGGCGGGTTGCGCGGGTTCTCTTTGGCCTTGGCCTACGTGCTGCCGATGGCGCTCTGCTTCGCGATCCTTGGGGCAGTGATGGGCATGTTCGGCGCCAGCCTCAATCTGCAGGCACGATTGCAATCGGCGTGGGTGCTCGTGCCGTTCGCCGGTTTTTTCGCGCTGTTCGCCGTGGCCATGTTCGGTGCGTTCGAGCTGCGCCTGCCCCGCGCGCTCAATGACCGACTGGACCGCATCGCCGGCAATACCCAGGGCGGGTCTTTGTGGGGCGCGGCGGTTCTGGGCGTGGTTTCAAGCCTGCTGGTCTCGCCCTGTGTCTCGGCACCACTGGCCGGCGCGCTGCTTTATATAAGCGCCAGCGGCGATGCCCTGGGCGGGGCCTTGAAGCTGTTGGCTCTGGGCCTGGGCATGGGCGCGCCGCTGGTGCTGGTGGCGACGGGCGGGGCGGCGTGGCTGCCTAAAAGTGGGCCGTGGCTGGTGGCGGTCAAGAATGCCATCGGCGTGCTGTTGCTGGCCCTGGCCATCGGCTTGCTGAGCCGGGTGATTCCGGGGCAAGCCACGTTGCTGTTGATCGGGCTGCTGTGGGCCGGCGTCGCGATCTTTATGGGTGCGCTGGAGTTCGGCGAAAAGACCACGCGGGGCCGCCTCGCTCAATTGCTTGGCTTGTTCTTGCTGGTTTACGCCCTTGCCTGCTGGTACGGCGCTTTCAGCGGGCAGACCGATCCGCTGCGTCCGCTGGGTCAATCCCGGCTCGATTCGGGCCCTGCCCAACCGGCCACGGAAAGCCGCTGGCAGACCGTGACCCAGGCCAGCGAGCTGGACCGGATCCTTGAAGCGTCCAAAAGCGCCGGCCAACCCGTGCTGGTCGACTGGTACGCCGACTGGTGCATCAGCTGCAAGGTTATCGAGCACGAGGTACTGCCAGATCCAAAAGTCGTCAGCCAACTGGGGGCCTTCAAGCTGATCCGCTTTGACATGACGGACAGTAATGCCGAGCAACGCGCATTGCTCGATCGCTACAAACTGTTTGGCCCTCCCGCGCTGCTGTTTTTCGGAAAAAACGGCAATGAGCTGGAAAACGCACGCGTCGTCGGCGAAATCGACGTCGAAGCGTTCTCAGAGCGGCTTTCTAGAGCAAATGACCAAATCTAGCGCCATGGTCACAAACTTCGCGCGAACATCGGGCATCGTGCTGAATATTGTGGGTAACTGGACAGTCCATCGTACTTTCCGGCATAGTCGCTGCCCATCAGCGGCTCACTCTGTACGTGAGCGTCGAAAACGCGGACAACAAGGAACACTCGATGGCGACCTTTCTGGTTCTTCACGGACCTAACCTGAACCTGCTGGGGACCCGTGAACCGGGGATCTATGGCTCGATCACGTTGGCCGATATCAACCAGGATCTGGAACAGCGTGCGCGCGAAGCCGGTCACCACCTGATGTACCTGCAGAGCAACGCTGAATACGAGTTGATCGATCGCATCCACGCTGCACGCGATGAAGGCGTGGACTTCATTCTGATCAATCCGGCTGCTTTTACGCACACAAGCGTCGCGATACGTGACGCGCTGCTGGGAGTGAGCATCCCATTCATCGAAGTGCACCTGTCAAACGTGCACAAGCGCGAACCTTTCCGCCATCACTCCTACTTTTCAGATGTTGCTGTAGGCGTGATCTGCGGCCTTGGCGCCAGCGGTTACCGACTGGCCCTGGAGGCCGCCCTGGAACAATTGGCCAAGCGTTCGGAGGCGTGAACGGCACAGTCTCGTACTGAGCCAGACCGCCGGAACCGGCTACCAAATCCCCCTGACCGTCCCTTGGGAGTTGATGATTAATGGATATCCGTAAAGTCAAGAAACTGATCGAACTGCTGGAAGAGTCCGGCATCGACGAACTGGAGATCCGTGAAGGCGAAGAATCCGTACGGATCAGCCGTCACAGCAAGACTCCAGCACAGCAGTACTACGCGCCTGCCCCGGTTGCCGCTCCGGCACCTGCCCCGGCTGCAGCCCCAGTGGCCGCAGCCGCCGAAGCACCCTCTGCTCCGAAGCTCAACGGCACTGTCGTCAAATCGCCAATGGTCGGCACCTTCTACCGCACTCCGGCGCCTGGCTCGCCAGCGTTCGTTGAAGTCGGCAAGACCGTCAAAAAAGGCGACACCATCTGCATCGTTGAAGCGATGAAAATGATGAACCACATCGAAGCTGAAGTCAGCGGCACGATCGAATCCATCCTGGTAGAAAACGGTCAGCCGGTTGAGTATGACCAGCCGCTGTTCACCATCGTTTGAACCGGGGAGAGCCTGCGATGTTGGAAAAAGTCCTGATCGCCAACCGCGGCGAAATCGCCTTGCGCATCTTGCGTGCCTGTAAAGAACTGGGCATCAAGACCGTCGCGGTCCATTCCACGGCAGACCGTGAGCTGATGCACCTTGGCCTGGCAGACGAAACTGTCTGTATCGGCCCGGCGCCAGCCAACCTGTCGTACCTGAACATTCCGGCCATTATTTCGGCTGCAGAGCTGACCGGCGCCACGGCGATTCACCCGGGCTACGGTTTCCTCGCGGAAAACGCAGACTTTGCCGAACAGGTCGAGAAATCCGGCTTCGCGTTCATCGGCCCTAAAGCCGAAACCATTCGCCTGATGGGCGACAAGGTTTCCGCCAAAGACGCCATGAAGCTTGCCAACGTGCCAACCGTTCCCGGTTCAGACGGCCCGCTGCCGGAAGACGAAGAGATCGCGCTGCGCATTGGCCGTGAAGTCGGCTACCCAGTGATCATCAAGGCCGCTGGCGGCGGTGGTGGTCGCGGCATGCGCGTGGTGCACAAGGAAGAAGACCTGATCGAAGCCGCCAAGCAGACCCGTGCTGAAGCGGCTGCCTGGTTCAGCAACCCGATGGTCTATCTCGAGAAGTACCTGACCAACCCACGTCACGTGGAAGTCCAGGTCATTTCCGACGGTCAGGGCCAGGCGATCCATCTGGGCGACCGCGACTGTTCGCTGCAGCGTCGTCACCAGAAGGTTCTGGAAGAAGCGCCTGCACCGTTCATCGACGAGCAAGCCCGCAAGGACGTGTTCGCGGCCTGTGTCAAAGCGTGCATCGACATCGGCTACCGTGGTGCTGGCACGTTCGAGTTCCTTTACGAGAACGGCCGTTTCTACTTCATCGAAATGAACACCCGTGTTCAGGTGGAGCACCCGGTTTCGGAAATGGTCACCGGCATCGACATCGTCAAGGAGATGCTCAGCATCGCCGCCGGCAACAAACTGTCGTACACCCAGGATGACGTGGTCATTACCGGGCATTCGCTGGAGTGCCGGATCAACGCAGAGGATCCGAAGACTTTTGTCCCGAGTCCGGGCCTGGTCAAGCACTTCCACGCGCCAGGCGGTAATGGCGTGCGTGTGGATTCGCACCTGTACAGCGGCTACAAGGTTCCGTCCAACTACGACTCGTTGATCGGCAAGCTGATCACCTGGGGCGCGACCCGCGAAGAAGCCATGGCGCGCATGCGTAACGCCCTGGATGAAATCGTGGTTGACGGGATCAAGACCAACATCCCGCTGCACCGTGATCTGACCCGTGATGAAGGCTTCTGCGAAGGCGGCGTCAACATCCACTACCTGGAACACAAACTGGCCGCTGACAAGCATTGATCTGCCAGTAAGTGCTACAGACCAACAAAGCCGCTCTCGAGCGGCTTTGTTGTTTTCGGGGCGTGCGATCTGGTTGTGGGGTGCGGCATTCAGTGGGACCGGCTTTAGCCGGGAAGAGGCCGGTCCGATCGCCATCAGGGTTGCGGTGTGAACACGGACGCCACAGATCGCGACACCCACTTTGTTGTTTCCCCACGAACCCCGTAAACTTGCCGGTCTTTCGTGGCCGTCGGCCGCATTTCAATTTTTCAACTCGAAGGTCACCCGCCATGCCTTGGCTGCAAGTCCGTCTCGCCATTAGCCCCGAACAAGCCGAAACCTACGAAGACGCCCTGCTCGAAGTCGGCGCCGTATCGGTGACGTTCATGGACGCTGAAGACCAGCCGATCTTCGAGCCAGAGCTGAACACCACGCCGCTGTGGTCGCACACGCACCTGCTGGCGCTGTTCGAAGCCGACACCGATGCCGATCACGTCCTCGCTCACCTGAGATTGCTCACCGACGCCGAGCTGCCGGAACACACCCATGAAGTGATCGAAGATCAGGACTGGGAACGCAGCTGGATGGACAACTTCAACCCGATGCGCTTCGGCCAGCGGTTGTGGATCGTGCCGAGCTGGCACGCCGCACCGGAGCCGGACGCCGTCAATCTGTTGCTCGACCCGGGCCTCGCATTCGGCACGGGTACTCATCCGACCACCGCGCTGTGCCTCGAGTGGCTCGACGGCCAGGACCTCGCCGGCTGCAACGTGCTGGACTTCGGCTGCGGCTCCGGCATTCTCGCCATCGCCGCACTGCTGCTGGGCGCTGAACAAGCCGTCGGCACCGACATCGACGTCCAGGCCCTGGAAGCGTCGCGCGACAATGCCGGCCGCAACAATGTCCCGGCCGAGAAATTCCCGCTGTATTTGCCTGAAGACCTGCCCCAGGTGCCGGCCGATGTGCTGGTGGCCAACATCCTCGCGGGCCCGCTGGTTGCTCTGGCGCCGCAGCTGGCGAGCCTGGTCAAACCCGGTGGCCGTCTGGCGCTGTCCGGTATCCTTGCCGAGCAAGGCGATGAAGTCGCTGCCGCGTACGCTGACACCTTCGAGCTGGACCCGATCGCCAACCGCGAGGGCTGGGTGCGGATCACCGGTCGTCGCCGCTGACAGCCAGTTGCCCTAAGATCCAACCATCAGGCGCTCTTTAACCCCGGATACCCGCATGACCGACAGCTTCGTCACTCAGTGCCCGCATTGCCAGACCAGTTTCC
>LIDZ01015245.1_pt6 | contig 11238 bp, 11 predicted proteins | sample 644651 | NCBI WGS metagenome assembly LIDZ01 (sample SAMN03856242, study PRJNA289617) | food metagenome | isolation source: wine grapes on drying loft during traditional withering process | host: Vitis vinifera cv. Corvina | place: Italy: Gargagnago di S. Ambrogio di Valpolicella | collected 2014-01
GGAATAACTTCTATGTATTTCAGGGGAAAATGCTGGCTAAATATGATTTCTGGAATTATACGGAGGAAGGAAAACCCGTTCAAGAGTGGCAACAGACCCTCAATAAGGAGGACTTCCCGCTGAATAAAGTACTTCAGGAGCGGATGTTTTATACAGATTATGCTACAGGTGCAATATGGGCCATCAAGCTGGCCAAGGGGGCGAATGGACAAATAGTTCGCTTTAATCAGGGGGAGAATCCCACAGTACAGACTGATATCTTCGGCAGTGTTGTTTATACGGGGCAGTCGGATGGTTTATTCCATGCCTATGACATGTTATCACTGAAGCCTATCTTTACAGTCAATACGGGTTCCCGCGAGTTTGGACCTTCGCTCAAAGCAGGGGCAATGCTGATCATTCAGACTGGTGGGAAACTGCTGGGGATCAAGCTGCCTGCTTCCATCAAACCCTAAAGTATATAAGACTTTAGGGTTTGTATTAATTATTTTGTTATTTTTACATTTGGATGTAACGGGTCTTCCAAATAAATTTCCCGTGCTATAAATTTGATTACAACTTCTTGATATTCATTATTTCCATTTGCAGAATATGCGGAAAATAGAAACAAAAAATGGTCCTCAATATCCGTTTGCTCCACTTTTAAATAATTTATACTGTCGTTTAGAATAAATCCGCTTGGCTCAAATTGTATAGATTGAATACCAGAAAACACAATAAGTCCATTTTCAATATCTTCATCTGAATAAAAGTTCCAAGTTCCGCCTCTAACCCTTGAAATTGAGTCGACTTGTATTTTAACCAATTCATTCTCACCATCAATAAGAATACTTTTACAAGCTCTATCACCAAGATATATTGTATTAATAAAATCGTGAGGATTCGTCTGATTGCCCTTCATAAATACCTCCCCCTGATGAAGAAACGGCTTCGCCGTCCTATATTTGGAGTAACGTTCCGTTCGCGGAGCGGCTCTTCGAACACTTACGTACGAATTGTTCAAAAGAACGAGGGTGTCCCAGTAGCCATTTGCATGGATTTTGAGACACCCCCCTATTTAAACGAATTTTATTTCCAACCGCAATTTTATTCCGCAGGTGGTGTAAATGAACGTGCTGCGAACTCGGCATCCAGCATGTAGAAGGCGTTGCTATCTTTTTCAATACGTTTAAGCTTATGAATGATGTTGCTAAAGAGGGCTTCTTCTTCTACTTGTTCATCAATGAACCATTTCAGGAAGTAGATGGTCGCATGCTCACGTGCATCAAGCGCCAAATCAGCCAAGTGATAGAATTTTCCCGTATTTTGCTGTTCATGGGCAAAGGCAGTTTCAAAGGCATCCAGCATAGAAGAATACTCGTTCTTTGGCTCCGGCAATGCTGCGAGCGTAGCACGATTATCGCGGTCATTGAGGAATTTAAATATTTTCATGGCGTGAAACCGTTCTTCTTCTGCCTGCACGAGAAAGAAATTCGCGAATCCATCCAAGCTTTCGCCTGAACAATACGCAGCCATCGCCAGGTAAACATGAGCGGAATAGAACTCAAAGTTCATCTGATCATTAAGGGTTTTCACTAATTCGTCCTTCATTAGTCCGTCACCTCATCCTTCAAATTTAGTATTATGTAGCTGTTCCGTTTCATCTTAACATCGTGACAGTTAGGCAGCAAGCCCCCTCTAGATACAACAACACCGCCGATTCAGCTCTCTTCGACGGTGTGTGCTTGTATGCTGATAGAATCCCAACTGGCTTGAATCACTCTCTCAATAACCTCTTCCGTAAGCTCAACATAGCTCTGGAGATGTCCCTTTACCAAATAAACGATGGAGCCATAATGCATCTGCACCATAAGCTTCGGCTTTAAGTTAATAAACAGCCCCTGCAGTATTCCTTCAGCATATAGCTTCTCTAAGGGAATGCACCATCCCCCTTCGTAAGCCTCCATCTTCACTTCATCATAGATGTAAGGGGAGAAGGAATATTGCTCGATAAACTGAAAGCCTTGCGGAAATTCCATACAGAGCTGAAAGATACTCCTCCAAGCCAACCGGAAACACTCTTGAACACTTGTTCCCCCGGACAAGCCTTTGATGACAAACTCACCGTTAAAGACAACGGTTCCTCTATATAGCTCATTAATAATTTCTTCTTTACTCTTAAAATAATGATAAATGCTGCCTGTCGATACTCCAGATTCTTTGGCAATCAAAGACATCGAGGTAGCCTGCAATTCCTTCTGATTAATGATCCGCAGCGTGGTCTCCAGGACAGCCCGTTGAACTTTATTATAGTTCTGAAACATCATATCCCTCCAAGGTAGGCGGATTTATTTAAATTCAAGCTAGAACGATCATTCTAATCTTAACTTGCTTCATGCTGCTTGTCAATCTGTCAGCAGCAGGTATAGTGGTATGGTAGACTTTAGTGCTGGACAAGATATATTGATCTGTCTCGTGTACCTGACAAGTTCGTATGAAGATGAAAGGATGATAAATTCCCATGATAAGATTAAGCCAGCTAACAATAAAGAAATCTCAATCTAACTCACTCATTATAGCCTTAGTTCTACTATGTTCACTACTCGTAAGTGGATGCAGTGGCACGAATGCGCAAGCAGTCACAACGGCTGCTCCAGCTACTACTATGGAGGCTACGCCGGAGCAAACGGCAGCTTCATCACCCACACCTGCAACTACCGAGTCGCCAACTAGTGCTGCTACACCCGTTCCCACCCAAGAAGGTGATTCGATAGCACAAACCATAGCCGGAATGACTCTGGAAGAAAAACTCGGACAAATGCTCCTCGTAGGCATTGACGGCACAGTCCTGGATGCCAACGCAAAGAAGATGATCACCCAAGACAAAGTGGGTGGAATCATCCTCTACGCTGCCAATATTAAAGACCTTAAGGGCATGGTCAGTCTGGTGAATTCCTTGAAAAAGAATAATTCCACGAATCCGGTGCCGCTCTTCATGAGTGTCGATCAGGAAGGTGGCAAAGTCAGCCGGATGCCTGCCGAATTTGCCACGATCCCCTCAAACGGTGTTGTGGGGGCAGCCAATAATGCCACTGCAGCCCGAACAATGGGCACACTGCTCGCTAGAGAAATCCTCACCGCCGGCTTTAATATGAACTTTGCTCCCGTGTTAGACATTAACAGCAATCCTGACAATCCCGTCATTGGAGATCGCTCGTTCGGAAGCTCGGCCAGCAAGGTCATCAAGCTGGGGATTGCCGAAATGCAAGGCATTGAGAGCGAAGGCATTGTGCCAGTTGTAAAGCATTTCCCTGGACATGGTGATACTTCTGTCGATTCCCATCTTGAACTGCCTGTGGTGAACAAGACGGCGGCCCAACTAGCCAAGCTGGAGTGGCTTCCTTTTCAAGCCGCCATTAAGGCAGATGCGGACGCAGTCATGGTTGCTCATATTTTGTTCCCTAAACTCGATCCGAACAAACCAGCTTCGTTGTCTGACATAATTATCGGGAAGCAGCTCCGGGGAGATATGGGCTTCAAGGGTGTTGTTATTACGGACGATCTCACCATGGGGGCAATCACCAAACACTTTAATCTGGGCAATGCAGCAGTCGATACTGTTAAAGCAGGCAGCGACATTCTGCTCATCGCACACGAATATGATAATGAGCAGATCGTCCTTAAAGCACTGCAACAAAGCGTGAAGAAAGGTGAGATTACTGAATCACGGATCGATGAGAGCGTCCACCGGATTTTAGCCTTAAAGCATAAATATAACTTAAGTGACAAGCCCGTTCCTGTACCGGAACTCAATAAACTAAATAGCGATATTAAAGCTTGGCGCAAGAGTGTTGCAAGATGAAACGGCTTCGCCGTCCTTTATATGGACGGCACCCCTTCTCTTCGAGAAATATAAGGATAAATTATGGCGTGAAACATATAATTTCTTATATTGTGAAATAGATACTGGCTCTTATTGAAGAACAACAGTGTCTCCTGGCTTCAAGCCCGAGAGTATTTCTGTCTTTTCCGTGGTTTCCAGTCCGATTGTAATCTCTCTTCGTTCATATTGGCCATTGCCCAAATCCAACATACAATAAGCAAGGTCACCCTCGTGCATGACAGCAATGCTGGATACGACGGTGGCCTTTTCTTTGCGTGTAGTCTCAATCTCACCATTCAGACTAAGCCCGCCGATCAAGTGCTCATCAGGCTGCAAAGAAATGACTACTTCAAATTGTGGCACTTGGGTTGAAGAACTATTCTGACCGGCAGCTGTCGTGGCAAATTTGGATACCTTAGTTACCTCGCCGGCCAGCTTTAAGTCTTTCAAAGCCGTCATATTCACTTGAACCTTCATGCCCGCTTTAATCCGAAAAATATCTTGTTCGCCCACAAGAGCGATGAATTCAAGCTTGTTCAGATCCACAATTTTACCAATATATTGATTGTCCGTCACGGTCTGCGGCCGTTCACTTGTGCTGTCATCGTATAGAAAAATACCGGTTGCCTGCGCGTGATAGACAGCTGTCTTTAGCTTGGCTTTTTTGTCAGTAAGCTCACGTGCCTGAATGTCGGCATTTACCTGGTTAAGCTCGTCATTCAGGCGGGCTGTCTCTTGAGACGCCAGCGTCTTTAGACGATCTGCCTCTGTCGCGCCTAGAACTGCGGTCTCATCATCCTGCTGACTGACAAATTCATTTAACTCCGCTTCCAGCTGCGCCTTGTGAATGGTGGCCTCTGTCGTTAAAATTTCGTTCTTTAACGTAGTTTGATCCAGAGTGAACAGCACGTCCCCTTTCTTCACCTGCCCTCCGTTCTCCACTTTCCATTCGGTTACCTTTGAGGCAAACGGGGCATAGACCAGCGTCTCTTGTTCATATTGCGATTTCCCTTTTACCTGTACAGAATTGGCAATAGGCTCTTGTGTCACTTGAAAAGAAATGACCTGCAGCGGCTCAATGGACGCCACTTCCCCCTCGGGTTTGTACATTTTGGAATAGAGCAGATAACCGGCAACTATCACGATTCCTGCGATGATAACCCACTTTATAATCTTCTTTATTTTGCTCTTCATCCATTCTGCATCCTTTCAACTTAAAATTCCTAATCTCGCTTAATGGCTGTTAGTGCATCCGTTCTGGAGGCGCTGATTGCCGGATAAATTCCTGACAATACACCTGTCATGATGGCAAAAGCAAGACCAATGGGAATAGTCATTAACGGAATGTAAATAACAAGGCCCGATTCTCCTCCTCCAGCTGTACCAATAAGCCTGTTAATGCCTAGTACGATCAGGTAAGAAAACAGGATTCCGAGCATGCCTCCCAGCATGCCCAGTAATGCAGCCTCTGTAATGAACATGTTGCGGATTTGCCCCATGTTGGCGCCCAGCACCTTCATAATTCCAATCTGTCGCCGGCGTTGATGCGTTGACATCGTCATAGCTACGATAATGGAGATGGAAGCAATAATCAGAATGAATACCCCTGCGCCTAGCGCTGCCATTTTGATCATATCGAAGGTCTGTTTAAGCTGCTCTTGTTGAAACAGGTTAGTGCTGGTCGATAAGGTCAGCTTCTGAATCAGCTGTTCAACCTGCACAATATTATCGACGCTATCTACCTTCACAATGACGGAGTTGTAGACACCTGCTTGCCCACTGGTTCCAGTATTCAAATTCAATTCTTCTGTGAGCCGTTCAGCCGTTTCCAAGGACACATAGACCGTCTTCTCATAAGATGCTCTTTCGTCACTTGTCCCCGGCGGATTACCCAATATACCGTTCACCCGCAGTGCCGAGCTGGTCTTGGTCCCTCCTGTTTGAGAAGTGTAATCCTGTGACTGCAGCTGGATTTGCTGCCGATACATTTCTGAGGGCAGTAGGCTTAAGCTGTTATACTGCTCCATGATTTTGGTGTTGTACGGATCGGTTCCCAGCTGATCGTATAGATTCTGTCGGGTCTCCGCATCAATTAAGCCGATCGTAGCTCCATAATTCAGGACAGCCATTCCCGGTAAGTCGGAGGGGCCACCCTGCTTAAAGGTCTTGTCATATTTAGTGAGCAGATTCAGATCCGTCCCAATAACCTGCACATCAGCTATTTTGTTGTCGATGGTATACATCTGGATGTAACCCAGCTGCTGAAAAGGTGCCGCTGCGGTCACATGCTTCAATCCCTGTATAATCTCCAGCTTCTGGCGGGTCAGCCTTCCCGGGTCAGGTGCGCCTGATCCGGAAGCTGCGGACTCCCCGCCTTGCGAAGGAATACCTCCATTAGGTGTAACCGTTATTTCGTCCATTTTGAAATTGCGATTCACTTCTTTGGTAACGTAGCTTTGTGCAGAGTCACCAAGGCTCAAAGCCACGATGATCGCAGCGCAGCCAATAGAGATGCCAGCCATACAAAGTGCGGTAACCACCTTCCGCCGTTTGACCTGATCCCAGGCCATTCGTGAAATATCGCTGATTCTCAAGGTGTTTCCCCTCCTGCAGATTCAGGTTCCACTTCAGCAGAAGCATGCTGTTCCGTTACCAGAAAACCGTCCCGCAAGGCAAAGATACGCTGCATCTGCTCGGCCACATCATTCTCATGGGTAACCACAATAAAAGTGGTCTTCATCGTCTTGTTCAAATGCAGTAAAATGCTAATAATTTCTTCTTCGGTCTTGGAATCCAAATTCCCGGTAGGCTCATCCGCGAAGATCACAGAGGGCTCTGTAATCAATGAACGGGCAATACTTACGCGTTGCTGCTGTCCTCCAGATAACATGGATGGGAATAAATCTGCTTTATCAGGAATACCTACACTCTCTAGCAAGGCTAGCGCCTTCTGCTTGCGGACAGATGGAGAAACGGATTGAAAGACCAGCGGCAGCTCGACATTCTCGCGCACGGTCAGGCTGGCGATCAGCTCATAGGCTTGAAAAATAAAACCGATATGCTTTCTCCGGAACTCCGAGAGCTTGTTCTCGCTCATCTTCACGATATCCTGATCGGCAATGTAAATATGCCCATCACTTGGCTTCATAAGACCGGCCATCAGATTCAGCAATGTCGATTTACCGGAACCAGAGCTGCCGAGTAGAGCGACCATCTCCCCCTGCTTAACGGTAAAGTTTATATTATGAAGTACCGGAGTGACTTCATTGCCATTCTTAAAAGCATGCGTTACATTTTCGACTCGCAACATAAGTGCTGCTCCTTCTTGTACTTTGATAGTAAGGAAATCCTATTTCTCGATTACCGGAAGCATCTCATAGGTTATTGTGTAGGGCTGGTTAGCCAGCTCCATCCGTTCCCCCTGAAACTCATCATAAAGTGTGACTCTGTAGGTCCCACCATGCAGATTCTTGTACAGATTGCTGCTGAACGCCATGGTGAAGCGGTTATTACTGCCTTCAGTCAGATCCGTCCCTAGAACCAAAGCTCTTTCCTGCGACTGGCCGTAAGGGTCTGTAAACTTAAGAATCAGCTTATGCCCAAAGGTTCCCATGTCGTAGCTGCTGTCTCTGAGCAGGTTATAATTCAGAATCAAACTTATGGTATCGCTGCCTTCAGTAAGTCGGCCATCAGAGCTTATAACTGATAGGTTGTAGGGATATAGGGCGATTTTCGATAAATTAATGGCTGGTTTAATGGCCTGTGGATTCAGCGTCAAAGCAGCTATGTTGATAAAGCCGGAAGCCTCTTCTCCGGGTTCACTTAGCTTATTTCCGGTAATTCCAGGACCTAGATAAAGAGCAACGTCTGTAAGGCTCACGGAGCTAGGCAGCTTAGCCCAGAAGGAGATTAATTCAGTACCACCTGGCGTGGCTGATGTATCCATTTGATTAGACTGCGCTTCATAAAACTGACCATCTGCTGTTCTGTAGTAGGCTTGCAAGCGTGCCATTTTACTTTGTCTTTTCTCCTCACTGCTCATGAGCAGCTCCGTATACACGATTTTGGAGCTAACCCCTTCGTAAACAGTGGTCTTGTTCTCATGGACCTTGGCCTGTTTGCCTTTACCGGCAATGGCATAACTTCCTCCACGTTCAATGGTGTCTACGGAATTCAATGTGCTATTTGTACTTAATGTCAGGAATGGAACATTTTCTTCGTTCACCGTTGAATAGAGATTCACTTTTAAGCTGCTGAAGTCCTGGGTATAGGGGATTTTAGCGAACAGGTACATTTCGGCTGTTTTTCCAGGAGCGAGTACTGTTGCTTCCTTATCCATGAATAGCTGTGTCGTAGACGTTAAATCGTCGGTATCCAGCTTTAAGGCTGCTTTTAATTCCGGCAGGGTGAGCGTCACGGACTGGGTGTTGGTAAGGTTCAGCTTGGCAATTACGATGTCATCTTCCTTCCATGGAAGGCGCTGCAGCGACTGAATGTTGTAGGAGAAGGAACCGTATGGGGTAGTGGCATAATACTCCATTCCTTTTAACGTATCGGATTTAAGGGTATATGGAATTGTGAAATAGGCCACGGGAAAGGTAAGCTTGATGGCGGCTTCTGGAGTTCCCGGAGTTCCAGTATCTACTGGCGTTGTTGTGCTGACTGAACTTGCCTCGATCATTTGCAACTGCAGCGTATTCTGCTCAACAGCCAGCGGAATTTCAGCGGTAAGCTGAATAACCTTTTGTTCCAGAGGCTTCAGGGTCATACCACTTAACAACTTGGCATTGACTGGGAAGGTAGTTCCCTTCGAAGATTTGACAGCAAGTTCATAGGTAGGCAAAGTGACAGCCTTATTCCCTGTATTTTTCAACCGGAGCTGGAAAGACCATTTCCCTGTTTCATTCTCTGAATAAACCTTAGCGTCAGCCAGCTGGGTTTCAATGGTATTGTTATTGATTACTATTTTTTTGACAACACCGTTACCCACAACCAGATTCGGTATTGTTGCCGCCGGCAGCTTGAACGAAGACTTGGGAAGCTCCAGCTTGAGTGGCTCATCCTTTTGCGTAAATTGCAGCTTCATGTTATCGGTTTTGAGGTAAGACGGAATTTCCGTCAGATAATAAATAATCTTCTTCTCCTGCGGCTGAATCTTGTAACCGTTCTGAGAACTATCCAGCGCCAATTCAAATGAAGTTCCTCCCGCAGATACCAGATAGCTAGAATATCCCGGATCACTTAATACCTTATTGCCTCTATTGGTCAGACTGATTCCTACTTTGGCATACACTTTCCCGTTATATTTATAGAGTTGGAGCGACTCTGTACGAGCGGTTACCGGATTGTCATTCATTGTGGTTAATACATTTGTGCCGCTGGCAACAGTAGGAGAATAGTTGGCGGGCAGCGTAAAAGTACCCATCTGCTTCAGATATCCCTTGGTTTTGGCATCCCAGACATACATGGGAATCTTGAGACCTTTTAATAAATTGGTTGTACCTACGTTGACATAATACGTAACGCGTTGATTTTCTCTGGACTCTACCTTCTTCTTGAGCGCATCCATACTAATCGGATTACCGGGGATGACCGAGCCGCCCGGCGTTACTACTCGTGAAAAATAATGAATCAGGTTCGCATTACTCGGGCTTGCATTAGAATATTTCAACGTATAGGTCAGTATGTTCCCGCCCGCTTGCGCCCAGATCTGGACATCCTCAAGTGCTGCAGTGATTCCTCCACCCAGCTGTATGGTGCCTAAATTAGTAGTGGTGGCTACTGTAGCAGCAGCTATTGCAGGGTAGGCCTTGCCGGAAGTGCTTGCAGCAGCAACCGTATGACCGGGCAACTGACTAATGACAAAAGTGCCTACCAGCAAAGCAATATATGTATTTCTATACTTTCTCATTCATTTCCCCCCAGGTGTATTCACTAGAATTATTATAGTGGCAGACGCCAAATAATTTGTATCCATGTTGTAACTCTTACCAAGCGCTTGTAACCTATTTGTTCCATTTTCAGCAAAAAGGGGCTGTCCCATAAGCCATGAAATGGCTGCTTGGGACGCCCCTTGTCTTTGGAGTCAGTTAAACGGTTGTGCTTGTGAGGACGCTCCGTTCGCGGAGCGTCCACATAAAACACCGAACTAACTTAAGAACCAAACGCCATCCGATACTGCTTAGGCGGCAGCCCTTCATTTTGCTTAAATACCTTTATAAAATAGCTCGTTTGGGTGAAGCCAGCCTGAGTAGCGACTTGGGCAACGGACAGCTCTGTAGATACAAGCAGGAGTTTAGCTCTGGCTAACCGACAATCCGTTAAATAACGGTTCGGCGTTTTGCCCATAACTACCCGGAACAGGCGCAGAAAGTGGTAGCTGCTGTAGCCCGACAACCGGGCCATCGATTCCAGTGTCCAAGGCTTGCCACACTCTCCGTGAATGATATCTGCTGCGCTGCGGATCGAATGTCTGATCTCCAGAGGAACAGAACCGTGAAGCGGCTCGGAATTTTGCAGCAGATTCACCAAAATTTCGTACAGCAGTGCAGATAACCGTGGTTCACTGCGGGTCTCATAGGAAGCGCTTAGCTGATACATTTCATCGAATAAAGATTCCAGACCGCTCCCCAGATCGAAGGTGAAGAAGTATCCGCGTGTCCCATCTGCCTCCTCCAGCAAAGGTAAGGGTAGCTCCGTTCCAAAGTGCACCCATCGCACATCCCAAGGCTGGCTGAGATCAGAGCCATACTGCTGGTGAGCCCCTCTCGGAAAAAGAAATCCACTCCCTCTCCCCATCGGTATCCGTTCTCCTTCATGAAATACATAACCCTCTCCTCCAAATACCAAATGGAGGTTATAACTGCCTAAGAACCCTTCGCCCCTTCTCTCCGCATGCTGCGGAAAATCAGTGTAGTGTCCCAGCATTTCTGGATAACATACGTATTTGGTGAACGCCGGTGTCGGCAAATACCATTGAAGTCTCATCATAAACAACTCCCAATTCGGTAATGAAGCAAGCACGCAATATAATACTATAATAGCAATAATATGTTATATATAATTACATACTACTGATACTACAATAGATATGTAGAGGAAATAAAGCATATTTTTAATACTTTGGAGGTTACTATGAAGAAACCTGTCGCTAAGGAACAATTCGAGCTGGGTGTCTGTTACTACCCGGAGCATTGGCCTGAAAGCCTGTGGGCGGATGATTACCGCCGCATGGTAGAAATGGGCTTTACAATCATCCGTATTGGCGAGTTCGCCTGGTCTATTTTTGAACCGGAAGAGGGCAATTTTCAGTTCGGCTTGTTTGACCGTGCCATCGATCTGGCGCACAGTTATGGACTTAAGGTTGTGCTGGGAAC
>LIDZ01015472.1_pt18 | contig 11238 bp, 8 predicted proteins | sample 644651 | NCBI WGS metagenome assembly LIDZ01 (sample SAMN03856242, study PRJNA289617) | food metagenome | isolation source: wine grapes on drying loft during traditional withering process | host: Vitis vinifera cv. Corvina | place: Italy: Gargagnago di S. Ambrogio di Valpolicella | collected 2014-01
ATCTCGCGCAAGCGTTCGCGCTCCAGATTGCCGGCACTGGCGGCCGCCGCCCGGGCGCCCGGCAAACGATCGTAGAAACCCCTGGCCAGTGGGCACGAGTCACCGTGGCACGCCTTGCCGGGGTGTTCGCAGGCCTTGTCCCGGGCCACCAGCTCGAGCACTCGCAGCGGCAGGTCCGGCTGGGCCGCACGAACCTGGCCCAAGGCCTCCAGTGCCAGGCGCCGGCCTGGGGTCTTGGCGGTCAGAAAAAACACTTTGTCGAGCTGCTGCGGAACCATGGCCTTGAGCATGGGAAACAAGGTGCCCAAGGTTTTACCGATGCCGGTAGTCGCTTGGGCCATCAGGCAGCGCCCGGTGCTCACGGCCTTGTAGACGGTTTCGGCCAGTTGTCGCTGGCCGGTGCGAAACTCGCCATGGGGGAATGTCAGGCGGTGCAGGCCCGCGTTGCGCAATTGCGTGCGTGCCAGCTCCTGGCGCGCCCAGTGCAAAAACTGCCGGCACAGCTGTTCGAAATACTCGCGCAGGTCATCGGCCTGCCAGCTCTGCTTGAAGCGCGTCTGGTGGTCGCTGTCGACATTCAGGTACACCAGCGCCAGCTCGATCTGCGCCAACCCCCGCTGGTGGCATAACAGCCAGCCATACAGCCGGGCCTGCGCCCAATGCAGTTGGCGATGGTTGTTGGGCTGGCGGGTGAGGTCGCCGCGGTGCGTCTTGATCTCCTCCAGGCAGTTGGCCTTGGCGTCGTAGCCGTCGGCGCGACCGCGCACCTGCAAATCTTCGAAGTCCAGGCTAAGGGTCACTTCACTCTCATACCCCTCGCCGCGCCCGGCAGTGACGCGCTGGTGGCCTTGTATGCCTTCAAGCGCGCTGGGCGATGGCGTGAAACGCAGGTCCAGGTCACCCACCTTGGCGGTGAATTCGCACAGCGCCCTGACTGAAACCCGGTAGCTCAAGCGCCGGCCTGTGCCGGCAGCGCTGCGTCCGCGCCGGCCCCTTGGCTCGGTTGCCAGGTCACGTAGCACACCTGCACCGGCATTTCGTGTTCGGCGCAAAACGCCAGCCAGCGCAGTTGGTTGTCTTGCAGGCGGTCACCCGGGCCTTTCACTTCGATCATCTGGTAGCTACGGGTGTGCGGCCAGAACTGAATCAGGTCAGGCATACCGGTGCAGTTGGCCTTGAGGTCTTCGAGCATGCGCACGAAGCACAATTTGAGGTGCGCGGCAGGCAGGCAGTGCAAAGCGATGTCGAGCAGCGCCTCGCTCAAGGCGCCCCAGTATACGAACGGTGATTGCAGCCCGAATTTCTGCCGGTAACACTCACGTATGGTTGCCAGGTAGCGGTCATCGTCAAGTTCAGCCAGGCAGGCTGCAAACAGCTCGCTGCGACGGCCGTGAAAGTCTGCCTGATGCAGGTCTGCCGGGCCGCTCTGGAACGGGTTGAAAAAGGCCCCCGGCAGCGGCGCGAAAATGGCACGCCAGCACAAGAGCCCGAACAATGAGGTAAACAAGGTGTTCTCGACATAAAACACCGGGCCATGTTCGTCGTGCAGGTGGGCTTGCACCCAGCGCTCCACGCTTTGGTTGGGGCCGTGGCGGTGCAGGCACAGATCCAGACGCGGCGGCGCTGGGAGCTTGGCTGCCTTGGGGACGCTCACGCCCAGCGCCCGATTGAGGCGAGGCAACATGCGCAATAACCGTTGACGCTCAGCGCCATTCTGAGGGCAAACCAAGGCGTGTTCGGCCAAGGCCTTGGCCTGATCGAAACAACCCATGCGTTCAAGCACTCGTACCTGACGCGCGCGGCTTTCGGCAAAGCCGCTGGCCTGATAGATGGCCAGCGCCTGTTCAAGCAGGCCCTCACGTTCATCAAGGTACCCCAGCTGAAACAACAGCTTGTCGCGCCGGGCTTGCAACCATGGGTTGTCGAGCTCCAGTGCCAGCAACTGCGCTACCAGCACCGGGCGTTCGTGACCGCTGTCCAGCGCCTGGCGTGCCTCGTGGATGACGATGTATCGGTCGATGTCTGCTGCACAATTGAGGCTGCGCGATGCCTCGCTCAAACACACACTTTCGTAACGAAACACCCCGAGGTCAGCCAGTACGAACTCATGCCAGTCCTGGTAAAGATTCCCAAAAAACAGCAGGCGCAGGCGCTCGCAAAGCCCACGGATCTGCAGGGCATAAACCGCATCGCCTGGTTCACGCCACCATTGTGAGAACGGTCGCGGGTGGGGGTAATACTCGGCCAACTGCTCAAGCCATTGACCCTTGCGTGCTCCGGCCGCCAAACCACGGTGACTGAAACGCTGGAACAATTCGGCCTTGCCCAGTACCTCGAACAGTTGCACTAGGCTGATTGGCTGGCGATCGTCAACCCAACCGCGCTGCAGCAGTGGCGTGATGGCCGATTGCGTAGGGCCTATCTCGGCGTAGACCAGTTTGCTGGCCCGGTAGAGCGGGCCTTTGCGCATGATCATGCGTACCAGCAGCGCTTGTGCTGGCTGCGCGACTGCAGCAAAACCATCGAGGAATGCCAATTCGCGGTTATCCAGTACATCGCTGTAACGGGCACGCAACCACGAGAGCACTTGGCGAAAGTTGCTCAAATAGTAGAACGGGTCTTCCAGGGAGTTGGCAGGTATCGTCACGGGCGCATGTAGGTCGGCAAAAAAATATTGCCTGTTTATACATACAGTCTTGGCAGATCACAAACCCTGACGACCAGCGGGCCTCCGCGATCACCGTCGACTTTTTTGCAAGGCCTTGCGCAATTCGACCAGCACTCGCCCCGGTAGCTTGAGGCCGTTCACCGGGCAGGCAATTCGCAGGCACTCATGGTGATTGCCCTCGGTGCTGAAGGCCTGACCTGGTGCCAGCAGGATTCGCCGCTCCAGCATGTGTTCATACACGCGACGGGTATCGACAGCATAACGGCTGCGCAGCCACACCCCGCAGCCCCCTGCCGGCATGGGTACCGATACCCATTCGCCCAGGTGGTCATCGAGTTGCTGCACCAGCCGTACCAGGTTGCGCTGCAATGTGGGGCGCAACGTAGCGAGGTGTCGTTCGATGCCATCACGGCGGTACATTCGAGCTATCGCTTTCTGGCGCACTGGTGGTAGCTGAAAGTCACGTTGCAGCACGCTGCGGCCCACAGCGGCCATGAAGTCATCCGTGGGCCCGGAGCCCGCCAACAGGTATCCGTAGCGGGCTTCGGCGCCGATGGTGCGTGAAAACGAACCGCAGATCAGTAGCCGTGAAGGGTCGACCCACTCGCGAAACCTCACCGGCGCAGCAAAGCACAGTGCGCCATGGTCATCGTTGTCCAGCACACGTGTGCCGTGGTGGTTGAGCAATGCTGCCAGGGCACGCAGCGCTTCATCAGGCATGACGGTGCCTTGGGGCCCGTTAAGCGCCGAACTGATGACCATCAGTGCGATTTCGCGCGTTTGCAGCAGATGCGCGATCCGCTTGAGGTCTGGCATGCCCGTGCAGTCCATTGCTACTTCACATAAGCGCGCGCCCGTAGCCTCCAGGGCGGCCAGCAGCACTGGCGAGGCAGGCGTGAGCACCAGCACGCTGCGGTTGCGCAGTTCCAAGGCGCTCAGCGCGACCTCGACGATGCCCCGCAGGTCGGCGCCCATCACGACGTCATCGGAGCACCAGTGGTGTCGGGTCGAGCGGGTATAGTGAGCGGCCAGTTCGCGACGCAGCTCTGGATCGCCAAGCGGGTGGCTGGCCAGGTTTCGGTGCTGGCGCTGAATTTCGCGCTCGCGCGCAGTCAATACCAAACCCAGTGCATCGCTTGGCCAGGGGTCGCTGCGGTGAATAGCCAGCATGCCAGGGGCACAGGCCTGGCTATACAGGCTTTTCAACAGGCTGGCCTGCCCCTCGGCAGGCCCGTCGCCGACGGGTGACGAGTCAAGTGCGGGTTGAAGCAGCGGTAAGTGCAGGGTATGCGCGTGGACGGCAACTCGGGCCACCACTGCGTAATAACCCGATTTGGCAACCGAGATGACTCGCCCCTCGCTTTCCAGCAACTGGTAGGCGTGCTGCACAGTGGACACCGACACGCCCATACGGCTGGCCAGGTCACGCAGCGACGGCAGCCTGACCTTGCGCTCACCCGTCGCTTCGGCAATCAGCGTCGTCAGGTAGCTGTAAATCGCCTGGTAATGATATTGCCGCTCGCCAGCGCTAGACATCGGTCGGATCATTTGTCGCGTGCGCCGCCAGCCCAGTGACCGGATGCAGGCCGCGCACGCCTCTCGAGCTCAGGGGCCATAGCCGCGGACGCACCAGCAAATCCTGATCATCATCGACGTGCACCCGAGCCATTGCATAGAGCTTGCATAGATGAGTCATTGGCAAACCGCTGGTTTCGGTCAGCCACCGCACCACGGAGGTAGGCGCCGCATTGCCTCGCAAGGCGTCATGCAGGTATTGATGCTCCATCGGCAGGCGCGGATGACAATGCTGCAAGTAGCGGCTCAGCCCCGCGCCCTCCTCGACGAACGGGGCAAACAGCATGCACACCAGCTGTGCCTCGCTCAGGCCGTAGCGGGCTGCCAGCAGGGCATTGGCACGCTTGCGGTGGCCCGTGAGCGCGCCCTTGAGGGTGAAGCAGGCCAGCAGGTCGCACACGGTCGCCTCTGGCACCCGCCGCCGACGCAGCACCGGCGCTACCAGGCTGAGGTAGTGCTCGATGCCATCACGGTAGTCGAGCAGTGTGAGGCATTGCGCACGCAGCCCGGCAATATGGGCAAGTAGCAGGGGGTGCGCATACTGCGACTCGTACACCGCACCGGCCAGGTCCTTGAGTCGAAAGCCCAGAAAGTCCATCAGCTCCATGCTGGGGGCAGCCAGTAGCTCGTCCATCAGATCGTGCACCTGCAACGATCGGGTGGTGGCGGGCATGCAGGGAATCTCCCCCAGCCCGCTTTGCAATTCGCGCAACGACTGCAGCATGGCCGGCGACGCCGACTCGCTGCATTGCCCTTGCAATGCCTGGGCACGACGACCAACCTGCCGCGACCAGAGCAGGTACTGGTTGCGCTGGCGCGGGGGCTCAAGGCGCACTAGCGCGCCGACCTCGCCGCGCCAACTCAGGCTGCGGCGCAAACCGCGAGCCAGGCGTTGGTGATCGGCGTGGCAAAAGGTTGCTCGGATATCACCCCCGGTAAGCTGCCCAGCCATCAGCAGTGCATGCCGCTGTTCATCGGGCATGGGGTCGAGGCCCCTATCCGGTAGCGCAAAGGCCTGGACCTGATGCTCGTCAGCCATCAGTGCCTCGACGCGCGGATCCTCCTGAATGAACAACGCGGCGTACAGCCGTTGCAGATTGCTGCTGGCAGGCTCGGTCACTGCGTCCTGCCTGGAGGTGACGATGCGCAAATCGAAAGTCTGCCCGCAGCGCAATGGCAGGCTCAACTGCGCAGCCCGCAGAAAAGCCACCGCCTGGGTGCTGTCGCGGCCTCCGTTGTGCGCGATCATTACCTTGAACTGACCCAGGCGCCCATGCCCCCCAGCCGCCTCGGTGACCCGCCGTATGAGTTCTTCCAGCGCCAGACGCTGGCGATGGGAGTAGTGACACTGCAGCTTTTGCAGCACCTGCAAATAGACGTAATCGATCGCTTGTTGATGAATTTCGCTCAAGATCGTTCCCTGTCAAAAACCGTCGGGCAGTGCTCTACACCTGCGGGAAGGCACACATGGCAGGAAGTATTATCGGTGTGTGGTGGGGTATTGAAAGATACAGATGGAGGCCGAAAACCAGTGCAGATTACTGGATTTGTCCTACAGATCAGGCAGGAAAGCGTAAGCGGATATGAGGGGGACTGGTGCCAGGCAGGCGCTTTGCTTTGGCAGGCAAGCGCTGCTCCTGCAAAGGTACGGAGGGGGGCTACAGGGGGCGCCCGGCTTGCGGGCGAAGGGGCCGGTAAAGGCCCCGGAGCCGATCAGGCTGGCTCTATTTCCAGTGCCACACGGGCGTTGCACGGGCATTGATCCATGTAACGGTGGGCCTCGACGAACTGCCCGAAGGGATAGACCCGAATCTCTTGCGGCAACAAGATTCGATCGGCTGTCATCTGGCTGATGTCGGCCAGCGCTCGTTGCAGCGCTTCTTTGTCCTGGACGATGCCCAGCTCCGGCTTGCCGGTAAAGTTACCGATGCAGTGCACATAGAACTGGATGTTCTTCTGGAACGCAGCGCACGCCGGGAACGGTGTCTGGTTGCCGCCCTGCAGCCCATACAGAATCAAACTGCCGCGGGGCGCCAGTACATCGCCCATAAGCGACATCTGCGGCCCACCCAAGCCATCGAAGACCATGTCGACGCCGCGGCCATCGGTGAGCTTGCTGATCTGCATGACCAGGTCCTGCTCTTCAGTAACGATGACCTTTTCGGCGCCGAGCGCCAGCAGATACTCGCGCTGCTCCGAGGATTTGGTCGCCGCCACTACACGCACACCCAGTGCCTTGCCCAATTGGACGAAGGCTGGCCCCGCGCAATGGCTGGCATCAGTAACCAACGCAATCTGCCCAGGCTTGCAGCGCGCCAGGTCGCAATAGGCGAAGTAGGCAATCAGCAGCGGCGTGTAATGCACGCTTGCCTGCACTGGTGTGAGCAGGTCTGGGTAACGGGTCAGAGCCGTCACCGGCAGCACGATCACCTCACCATAGACCGGATATTGATTGGGGCTTTCAGCCGGAAAACTGGCCACCCGATCACCCACTGCCAACTGGTCGACGCCTTCGCCGACGGCCACCACCACGCCGGCCATTTCATGGCCCAGCCCGGCTGGCAAGCTCGCGTGGGAGGACGCTAGGTTCTGGCGCCACAGAATGTCATACCAGCTGATGCCGATCGCCTCGACACGGACCTGCACTTCACCCGGCGCAGGCAAAGCGGCCGCGTGCTCTTCGCACTTGAGCACATCTGCCGGACCAAATTTGTGAAAACGGATCGTGCGGGACATCGCAAACCTCGTCAAAGTGACCTCTAATGCCATGAACTTTATCCGGGCTTTTGGCCCAAGGCTATGTCTGGCTATTGATAGTCAACATGCCTGTGATTGATCGGCGATTCAATCAACCGCCGACAATTTTCATTTTGTCGGTGCAGATTAACAGCCTTTGCCCTTAAGATTCACCCCGCACCCTCGTCGACCCTTAGCAGAAGCGCTCAAGATGAACCGTAACGACCTGCGTCGCGTCGATCTCAATTTGCTGATTGTCTTTGAAACCCTGATGCACGAGCGCAGCGTGACCCGCGCCGCCGAAAAGCTGTTCCTCGGCCAGCCTGCCATCAGCGCGGCCCTCTCGCGCCTGCGCAGCCTGTTCGATGACCCGCTGTTCGTGCGCACTGGGCGCAGCATGGAACCTTCGGCGCGTGCGACCGAAATCTTCGCCCTGCTCTCCCCGGCTCTGGACTCGATCTCCACCGCCGTGAGCCGCGCGTCCGAATTCGACCCCGCCACGAGCACTGCGGTGTTTCGGATCGGCTTGTCGGATGACGTCGAATTCTCCTTGCTGCCGCAACTGCTCAAGCGCCTGCGCGGCGAGGCGCCCGGCATCGTGCTGGTGGTGCGCCGCACCAACTACATCCTCATGCCGTCATTGCTGGCTTCCGGGGAAATTTCCATTGGCGTGGCCTACACCAGCGATCTACCCGCCAATGCCAAGCGCAAGGTCCTGCGCCGCGCCCGGCCAATGCTTCTGCGCGCTGACAGCATGCCGGGCAGCATGAGCCTGGACGATTTCTGCAGCCGCCCCCACGCGCTGGTGTCGTACGCAGGCGACCTCAGCGGCTTTATCGACACGGCCCTGGAAAAGATCGACCGCAAACGCCACGTCGTGCTGGCCGTCCCGCAGTTCAACGGCCTGGGCGCCCTGCTCTCGGGCACCGACATCATCGCCATCGTGCCCGACTACACGGCCGACGCCCTCACTGCTGCGGGCGGATTGCGGGCTGAAGAGCTGCCGCTGGAGATTCAGAGCTTCGAAATGCATATGGCGTGGCGTGGATCTCAGGATAATGACCCGGGGGAGCGTTGGTTGCGGTCGCGGTTGCAGATGTTTTTTGGGGATCCGGACAGTCTCTAGCTCCATCGAACACCCCGCCATCTGATCATCAGCGCCTTTGCAAAAACCATCGAACCCGATTCACTTCTGGCGAATTGCCAAGGTGGGGGCGCATCCGAAACCAAACAGCCCCCCTTCTCAGGTGCATCGAGGTGAAGCGTCGCGGGTTGCTTTGATGTCAGCATCAGACAGCACCCCAACCAGCGCCAGTCAGGCGTTTTACCGAGCAGAATCCCGGCGAAGACCAGCACCCGTTGTCAATGGGGTGTTTTAAGAATATCTTGTATAAAACCTATACAAGGCGATTACCTTTGTACAAGAAAAAGCCATGGCCGCTAACGCTGTACTTCGACGGCGACTGCCCCCTTTGCGCTCGAGAAATCAAGCTGCTACGCGTACGGGCCGCACCTGATCGTCTTCTATTCGTTGACATCAGCGATCCTGCGTTCGACGTAGACTCTTTGGGTTTCACCCTTGAGCAAATGTCGTCATCGTTGCACGCCAGGTTTGCCGACGGAACGTGGGTCACAGGCCTGGACGCTACGCTCTGGAGTTGGAGAGCAGCCGATCTCGGTATCTGGGTCGCACCGTTATCATGGCGGATAGCCAGGCCTGTGCTTAACATCGGGTATCGTCTGTTTTGCCGCTGGCGTCCTCATTTGGCCTGGCTGCCCCATCCTGATGGCAGCCGCCGTTGCCGTGACGACAACTGCACCCGATGAATCGTGGAGGAAGCCAGCCGCAGCACGCCGCGCTCGCGTTGGTTACAATCTCACAGGTTTTTTAGACGGTACCGCAGAATGGATATTTCATTATTTCGCGGGCGCTTCACGCGCTTGAACAAGCGTCTGCGCCAAGAGGCGCAGAATCATCCCGAGACCTGGTCTCAGATGCTGGTGCTGAGTGCCATAGATCAAATGGACGGTATGGCAACGCCTTCAAAAATTGCCGAGGCGGAAGACATGCGTTCGTCCAACCTTGCGTCGCTGTTGCGGGACCTGGAAGCGCGAGACCTGATTACTCGCACGCCGGATACCGAAGATCGCAGGCGCACCTGGATCGGGCTGTCGGAACAAGGCCAGACCGTCTTGAAGGCAAGCCGTCAGCGCCGTGACGAGTGGCTGGCTGAGGCAGCAGACGCTAGCCTGACTGCCAGTGAACGCAAGCTGTTGGAAGCGGCCGGGCTGCTGATGGACAAGCTCAGCCGCTACGGCCGCGGCGAGGAAAGTTGAACCTTCAATCAGAGATAACGCTGGCCATTGCGTGTGTGCGCTCGAACTGCAACGGCGTCGCCGTGATATGACCGGCAAGGTTTTCCGCCGTTTCTGTTCCCGGCTCATCAGCTCTGTGATGCCTATCCAGTTGCAGCCAATGGTATTCCAGACCCCGCGGGTCATTTTCCGAGCGCACAGATACCCCCTCCAAACGCCCACTGCCTTGGCGCGTTATTTTCAGTGGCAGCACCGCAGCGGCTGCACAACTCGGAAAATTGACGTTCAGGCAGACGTCCTGCGGCCACTCCATCGCCAGAAGTTTCTCAATAACCGGCGCCGCGTGGGTGAGCGCGTTTTCCCAAGGCACAGCGGTGCGGTCGGTAAACGCCTGGCTCAGTGCAATGGAGGGGATTCCAAACAACAATCCCGTCATCGCGGCGCCGACGGTGCCGGAGAACACCGTTTCCGTTCCCAGGTTCGCCCCGCGATTCACACCGGATAAAATCAGGTCCGGCTTGTCGTGATTGAGCAAATGCCCGAGCGCGACAGCAATGCAGTCGCCCGGCGTGCCGGTGACCGCAAATCGGCGTATTCCGTGGTAGCTCAAGCGCAGCGGGGCATGGAGGCTCAATGAATGTGAGGTTCCGCTTTGGTCAAGCAGCGGTGCGACGACCCAGACTTCATTTGCCAATTGGCTGGCGATACGCTCCAACACCTTGAGCCCCGGGGCGTCAATGCCATCATCATTGGTAAGAAGAATTCGTTCAAAACGATGTTGTCCGTTTGTCATGGTCATGTCCCCGTCAATTCTGCAGCAGGCGCTGGAGTTAACGCCATTGACGACATTGTACCTATATTTAGATAGCTATCAATTTATAGGTATATTCATTCCAGCTACAACGGAAATTCTGCCCTGATCAGGGTGCCACCCTGGGACCGGTTGCTGGCGGTAATGGCGCCCCCATGGGCCTGGCAAATCGCACGGGCGATGGACAGACCTAAACCGCTGCCGCCCGAGTAACGCGCCCTCGAGCGCTCCGCACGCCAGAAGCGATCAAATACGCTGTCCAAGTGCTGAGCCTCGATACCGGGGCCGCGGTCACCGATCTCAATCACCACCCGTTCTTCGACCTGCCGCGCCACGATACTCAGCTCGCCGCCTCCTGCCGCGTAGCGCAGAAGGTTATCGACCAGGATATTTAGTACCTGGCCCAAGCGATCGCGATCAGCATGGATATGAAGCCCGTCGGTGACATTCACATGTGTCCGCACACAGGCGTCATTCAATTGCGGCTGAAACCAGGCCAGTCGTTCGCTCACCAGGCCCGCTAGGGAAAAGTCGCTGCGTTCCAGTACCAGCCGACCCGCCCTTGCCATCGACAGCAGGTGCAAGTCATCCACCAATTTTCTGAGTTGATCGAGTTGACGCTTGACCATGCCCAACTGTGCTGCATCGCTGGGGAAAACCTCATCAAGCATGCCCTGCACGCGTCCCATGGCAGCATTCAGGGGCGTGCGCAGTTCGTGGGCGATGACCGCGCTTGACTCGCGCACATCCCGCTCATAACGCTCCAGTTGCGTGGTCATGCTGTTGAAGTCATTGATAAGGCGTTGGAGCTCGTCGGGCGTGTGCAGGTGAATCGGCAAGCGTGTGAAGAAATCGCCGCTGGCAACCCGCCTTGCTCCTTGGGCTATCACGGAGAATTGGCTGGACAAGGGACGTGAGAACCACAAACCGCAGACGATGATGATCGGGATCGCCGCTAACACCAGGCAGGCTAGAATCAGCCAGTCGCGATTGGCGATATCCGGCTGGAAGAACTCCACCGGGTAGTATTCGGCCACCAGTTGGCGCAAGCGAATCTCGTTGAGTTGCGGCTCGGCGCGCAGGTGCAGCAATTCCTCACGCGCTTGCAGCGGCAATTGCTGCAAGAAATACC
>LIDZ01015616.1_pt7 | contig 11224 bp, 14 predicted proteins | sample 644651 | NCBI WGS metagenome assembly LIDZ01 (sample SAMN03856242, study PRJNA289617) | food metagenome | isolation source: wine grapes on drying loft during traditional withering process | host: Vitis vinifera cv. Corvina | place: Italy: Gargagnago di S. Ambrogio di Valpolicella | collected 2014-01
CACATTAAACCCCAAAGTAAAATTCCCTATTCCCCAATGCTTTGAAAAGTCAAACCCCATATCAGTTTCGGCAGCTTTTTTCGAGTAAATGGCTAAACCCGTACCTATCGTTTCAATTTCCGCATGGATATCGTTTCCCTCTGCTTTTGTTCGTAATATAGCTTCATAGAATTTAGTTAGCACTACCACGTTTTCAGTTATGAGACACACATCAGCAAACTTCATATATGCCCTCCTAGTGGACGATCTGCTAAATAATGACCCTTGTACAAAAAAACTCCTTCACTATACCCGTGAAGGAGTCTCTTAATCGTTCTATCGAAGCGAATTCTTATTTTGCAGCTTTAGCCGCGTTCAAAATCGCCGTTAAATAACCTTGAGTATCCACAAGTGTAGCTCCGCTTACAGCGTCGACCATTTGTTCTTTGGTCTTGTGTGTAAGTGTTGCTTCAAGTGACTTGATGGTTCTGCCAGTTGCATATTTCTCAACAGCAGCCATGTTCTTGTCATAAGAAACTGTGGATTTAGCTTCTTCTTTCATGTGCTCGCTGTAATATTTGGCATTAGCCTTCTTCGAAGCAAGGACCATTTTAGGATCTTTGTAGTTCAGTCCGAAATCGGAGTCAGAGTTAGGTACTCCCTTTACCACATCTGAACTCAGGAATTGATAGTCATCCAACGAAGCAGCAACAATTACGCCATTTTGAACAACAGCAACTGCTACCGTAAAGCATTTCGTGCCATGAGCAGCCGCTTCAACCCGGCCAACCTTAAGTGGCGCGCTTGCCGCCGAAGAAACATTATTCAGGGCAGAGCTATTACCTGCTCCTACAACAGCCAACGAAATACCAGCAACTAGCAATAATTTTGTAACTTTTTTCACAAACATTCCCCCGATTCATGTTATAAAGAGCGCTTACATGTTATAATTTATCAATTTATCACGTCCACGTCAGTTAAAAATGTTACTATGAAAATGCAAATATATGGAATTAACCTAATAGTAGCGAATATATGGTACAAGAAGAAACGGCTTCGCCGTCCTTTATATGGACGGCACCCGTTTCTTCGTGAAATATAAGGATAAGTTATCGTGTAAAGCATATAAATTCTTATATTTTAAAAATGAGCCGTCTATTAGACGACTCCTCCTTATTATTTCTGTCCCTTTATCCATTCCGCCATATCGCTAATCACTTTGGTCTCCACAAGCCCAGCAACGTTATACTCTGTAGCAGTTCCTGCTCCAATTCCGTCGTAATTGACAAAGAAATGATTCAAGCCTGGATACAGTTTATAAACTGCCGAAGGATCATTTTTCAAGACATCCTGCCACAGTATATAGTCTTTGTTAGCATAGACTTGGATATCATCCGAACCCTGCAGTACTAGCACTGGTTTGGTCAGTTTACGGGCCAGAGTCTCTGTATTATGTTGGTCCATCTCCATGAAGTAATAGGCGGGTGTTCCAAATAAAGTGGTTGCTTTCGCCTCCGTCTCGCTCCATGTACTCATTTGGTTTGCTTTTACCATTTCAGTTGCAAGCATGGCTTGAGATTGTGCCTTAAGCGGATCTTTGTCATCCATGGCCATAAAAATGGCTGCATATTGATCATTCATAATTTCCCACAGCTTCCGTGGTGATCCTGCCAAGAGTATGAGTCCGGCAAAATCACCGCCCTCCGCGTCTATTCGAGGTGCCAGCATACCTCCCAGGCTGTGTCCAACCATATACACCTGTGCCGGATTAATCCGCTTGTCGCTCTTAAGTAGTAAGGAAGCTGCAATCGCATCGTCCACCGTTTCTTCTTTGACGGTTACACCTGCGGCTGCTTCACCCATAAATTGTTGTGGATAAGTATACGTACGCTTGTCATAACGGAGAACAGCTATCCCCTGCTCTGCCAGCCCCCACGCGATATCTCGGAACGGCTTATACCCGAACGCCGTTTCATCCTGATCCGACGCCCCTGACCCCTGAACTAGCACAACTGCAGATAATGGACCCGTCGCATTCTTAGGCAAAGTCAGTGTACCTTTCAGCGGATGCGTCGTTCCTGCTCCTACTATGATTTCCTCTTCTACTATATTCGCCGGAGTAACCAGATCAGCAGGAAGTGGGGAGATGTGGAGCCCAATGATTTGACCGTTATTGTTAACTAGACTTGTTACAGCTACATCACCTTTGGCAAAGGAGACTGTACTTACTATTGTAAGTCTATCTTTTTCTTTGCTAGCTTGAACTGATTTCAATTGCACAAAATCTCCGTTCGGAGCAGCGACGCTTTCCCAGGCCTGCTGAAGCTGTTGAACCGAGACGGCTGTCTGCATATCCTCACTAAAATATCGTTGTGACAGCAGCTCATACTTACCAGAGGTTAAGAGACCGAGAACCGTGTTGGCCATAGCTTGTGGAGTGTTCACAGTAACCTCCCCTGAAACAGCATCATAAGTGGTCACCAGCCCTAGTGCATAGAAGAAGGACAAAGGGACATAAATACGATTATTTCGTAATACCACTTTGCCGTCAAAGGCGATGGTGTCCTGCCCATTAATCGTAACTTCGCTTCCTCCAACTGTAAGTGAGAGTTCACTTCCTCCCCCAGCTAACTTGATGATGTTATTCTTTTTAATGAAGGTAACAGTAAGGTCTAAAGCTTCGCCTCCCACACGTAGGGGTACCATTACAGTCGAGCCACTCACATAGGGTGTGCTGTCCACCGGGAGTATCAACGCCTCGTTATTAATGCTGAACTTCACTTTTGCCGCTGCCCCGTGTGCTGTTGTTGCTGGCCATGCCCAACCTCCCGACAGCAGCAGACAACATGACAAGACAATTGCTAACCCTTTCTTCACAAAACCCTCTCCTCTCTCGAATCACATCACTTTTTACGAAATAGATTAAGATTGGTTACAGCGTCATTTGGAAATTTTTGCACAATAGAAGTTAATTAATTTCTCCCGCTTCTCTCCAAGTGCTGTTATGATTAAAAGATTAAATATATGTAAGGAGGTATCTACTTGTTAAAGCTATCTGTATATCGCAGTTGTCCGCCTCAAGGAGATCCCAACGAAATCATAACTGGAGAAACAGTTCAGGATCTAATTGCCACTCTTTATAATAAAACATTAATGAAATGGGCAGGGAAGCTGAATGGCAAGGAAGTCATTGAGCAAATAAGTTCAAGTGATGTTGTAGAAGGTGTAGTCTGGTACCCCAAAGGTGATAAAAGATATTGGTTTGTTGTAGAACGCGTTTCCTGATATCACTATAAAATAGATACCAAAAATAGAAGGCCGGAAAAGATCCCGACCTTCTATTTCTGCTGTTCAATAGATTATAACAACGATCTCCGCAAATTTTTAATTGCAATTTCATTTAAACGTAGCGCTCTCTTGATGGACACTCTCGCTTCCAACACCTCATGTCTTGCGCGGCTTCCAATGGGTAAGAAACGGAGGTTTTCATTGATTTCTTCAAGTCTTCTCAACAGAATAACTCTTTGTGCCCGCAAAGCCTTTAAAGCTCTCCAAATTCTTGCTCGATTCTCAACAGACATTATCCAACACCTCTTTTCTTTTTATAGAATAAGAGATGCAAGTGAACACTTATCTGTCTGTATGAATTGGTAATTAATAATTAGATAAAGCAGGCACTTAAAATAATAACTAACAAGATATAAAGTACCAATATCGCACCTGTAGAAGTCCAAGGACTTACCGGCCCTGGACATGGACCTGCACCAACGCCGCCAACATTGCCGCCGTAACCGCAATCAGCACCCATTAGAAAACCCCCTCCTTAAAGTTGAGTACAGAACAGAATATGTAGTAAATGTCTTTAAAGATTGGGCAAATAGTCAAAAAGAACCCCGCCATGACCTGACGGGGTTTAACAAATGTGGATTAATCAGAAACCAGAATACCATCAAAGCTCTCTGGACCTACACGAATTGTGCCAAGAATATTCGAAGCAACAAAGGCTGTATAGGTTAACTGCGGTGTAACAGGTGGCGTGAAGTCAGCTGCAGAGAAGGTAATGACTTGAGGAGCCAATACACTAAGATCGAAAGTGGAAGTAGCAGAATATACCAATGGATCGGTTGGCAAGGTTCCTCTGACAATCGTAATGGTGATTCCTGCCAGATCTAACGGAAGCGTAACAGATATCGTTCCTTTAAGCAGAACACGCGGATTCGTTGTTACTCCCTCGGTGATCAGACCAATTTGACCAAAGAGCTGCGGTGTATTGATAACCAGAATAGGAATCGCAATGGAGCCCGCAAAGCTGGCGTTCTGTGAGGTTCTTGCGTCAAGATAAGTTCCCATATAAAGCACCTCCTTTCTTGTTAACATATGATATTGTATTAATACTTCTGATAGAGTGTGTGGTTATATCACCAGTGATATATGTTTGATTTATGAGATTAGATAATCATTCATTTACAGACTTGATTATCCATCTTTGGTCGTTCCCTCCCGTTTGTTAAAGGCCAGCTCGAAAAGCCCAGTTGCAGAGAGTCCTGCAAGCCCACCTGCCCACAAACGCAGAATAAGACTCATATCCGTAAAAGGATAGGCAATCGCCCCAACCAAGAGCCCTATTGCCAACCCTACAGCTGGAACTATATTTCGTGGAAGCTTCACACTATTCTTCACAAGCTGTACGAGCGCCATTACAAAAACAGCCAGTACAGAAGCAAAAGCAAGCACATTATTGAGTGCCTCGTTATTCATACTTATCAATCCTCCTTACCTGTTATCAGCAGTCCAGCCCGATTAAGCACAGTTAATATACGATAGAAATCATAGCTGCCGCCGGATGGAGTGTCTAGTAATCCAGCAGCAATTGCCGCGTTCACTGCAGGCTGAGCCCAAGCGGGTACAGCCATCGCTGTCTGTCCTTCTATCACGCTCAGACGCTCTGATACGTTCTTGATGGACTGACCCTGTTCTAGTACACCTGTCTTTAATGTATCCTTACTGACAGTGAGGTTGGTTATCAAATTACGCAACTCCGTCAGCTCCGTTTCCAGATTGACAAGCTTTTGTTTATCTTCTGCCGACATTTCATCCTCCTCCTTCACCTCATCGTCATATTGATACAGATTGTAGCTGTTCATAATCTGAATCAGCTTGCTTGCATAGCTCGGGTCCGTTGCATATCCGGCTGCAGCGATCTCCACAGCAGCATTTTTGCCAGGTGCGCCTATCACCTTGCTGTAACGGCTGTGATTGCTTGAGCCCCCACCCACAATCAACTCGGAATGATCAGCAATAGATTCGCCCCAGTTGTTGTATGCGCGAAAAGCAGCAGCGACCTGTACAGCCTTACCCCTAACATATTCAGTAGTTTGAATCATCATGCTTCCGGCAGGACCCTTGCCTTTGATGCCGAACAGGTTATTGGCTTTTACAGTTAAAGAACTGCTGCCCCAGCCAGATTCAAGCGCCGCCTGAGAAATAGTCAGTGAGGCAGCAATCTTACTTGTCCGCATATTGTCTACAGCATAGGGAGCAATCCTCGCAATAAACTCCGACTCCGTCATTTCATCACATCCTTTCTATAGTATTTAATGCTAATTCTCCTTAAACGCTTGTGCTTATCCCCTGCTTATACAGCAATTCTGCTAGATTCTTGTATAACAAGAAGTAACGGATAAATTCTTAAACTTGAGGCAAAAAAAATACACGCTCCAAGAGCGTGCACATCATTCCAACGTTAGCCAATTTGCGATTTGGCCGTACTCTCCAAGCTCAGCAGTTGCTCCCGTACCTTCACGACTTCTCCAACTATAATGAGCGCTGGGTTCGTGATCTTCATCGCTGCAGCCAGCTTGTCAATGTTTCCGAGTGTCCCTGTCACAGTCCGCTGGCGCGAAGTAGTGCCATTCTCGATCAACGCAACCGGCGTTGTAATCTCTTTTCCATGTAGCAGAAGCTGCTCGCGAATATGACTAAGCTGGCTAACCCCCATATACACGACGATTGTATCCACGCTATGTGCAAGAATGTCCCAGCGAACAGGCGAGGCATGGTCGTGGCAACGACTTCCGGTCACAATGGCAAAGGAGGCAGCGAGCCCCCGGTGAGTCAGCGGAATTCCAGCAGATGCAGCTGCACCAATAGCGGAGGTTATCCCTGGTATAACCTCATAGGGAATGCCTGCTTCAGCCACAGCCAGTGCTTCTTCCCCACCTCTACCGAATACAAAAGGATCTCCTCCCTTCAGACGAACCACTTTGTTACCTTCGGCAGCATATTGAATCATCAATCGTTCGATCGTCTCCTGAGGCATAGAATGATGACCTGGTGATTTGCCACAGTAGATTCGGAGAGCCTCTATTCCCGCGTAGTTTAACAATTCTTCATTCACTAGTCGATCATATAGAATAACGTCTGCCTCTTGGATGCGGAGCATCGCTTTAATAGTGATTAACTCCGGATCTCCAGGTCCTGCTCCAACAATAGCTACACTACCCGGTCTCATGAGCTTTTCTCTAACGCTGGAGGTGAGATCGTCACAGCAGTTAAAGCCCGACCCGTCTTGAAGCTTCTTTGCGAGAGATAGAACAGGACTCCTGTAAACACGACACCACCGATGAAATTACCGATCAAGACAGGTATGCCATTCCAAATCCACCAATCTGCAAAGGTAACATTTGCACCCAGCATCATACCGACGGGAATGACAAACATGTTCACTACCGTATGTTCAAAGCCTTGTCCGAAAAAGGTCAAAATTGGCAGCCACATGGCCAATATTTTGCCTGATGTGGATTTAGAGGTCAGTGCCATTACAGCCCCCAGTGTAACCATCCAGTTACACAATATGGCTTTAATGATGGCCAGTAGCATCCCGTCTCCACCTAAATGCTTGTAAGCGAGAGTCTTGCCTTCACTGGCCGTAATCAGGGTTTGAATCATTGGATTACTCATATCAGTGCCCATCTTCGTAATAGTAAGAGCATACAGAACCGCATATATCGCACAGCCAAGCAAATGCCCGAGGATAACCCACAGGAAATTATTCAGCATTCGCCTTACCGTTGTTTTCTTCTCCAGTACCGCCAGCGGGATCAAGGCAAAGCTGCCAGTAACAAGCTCTAAACCGAGTAGAATAATCATTACGAAACCTACCGGAAATAACAGCGCCCCTACCATCGGAATCTTTGTCTGAGCCGCTGCTGTGAAGGCTAGTGTTGTCGCACAGGCCAGAATGGCGCCCCCCAGACTCCCTCGCACCAATAGCTGCAAGATGGATAGCTCCGCTTTATTTTTTCCAACCTCTATCATTGAATCCAGAACTTCACTTGGCTTCACGTAGTCCATGATTATTCCCCCTCTTATCAGTTATTTCTATTAGACGGTCACATAGATGGAGCCGTTGTCTGGATCAATCTCTACATTAAAAGTCGTTACACAGCCAATGTCCGGCTCCTGCACAGCTCCACTATGCAAATCGATACGCCAATCGTGAAGTGGACAATGCACCTTTGAGCCACAGACCATGCCTTCCGACAGCGCTCCACCTTTATGCGGACATTTATTCTCAACCGCCAAGACTTCACCATCGGAAAGACGGAATAACGCAATATCAGTGTCATTCACTTTAAAGGTGCGAGAGCCCAAGAGATCAATGTCGGTAACTTTCCCTACAAGCATTTTGGTCATATTCATAGCATAGGCCCCCTCTTTTTTATACTGTCTCAGGCTGAGTAATAGGCTCGAAATTTTTGCGCAGTTCAGGTTCGTTCACAATCTGCTTCCACGGGTCGGTTGTCAGACTGAGTGTCTTCTGTATTCTTTCCTGCAGCGCCAAGCGATCCTCGTGATTCTCTAGGGCTTTTTTCACGCTATCCACACCTACGCGTTCTACCCAAGCCGCTGTTCTCTCATTCCATCCAGCACTCTCGCGATAATATTGGAGAAAAGCACTCGCCCATTCCACTACCTCATCGTCGGTCTTCACTACGCAGAGGAGATCTGTGGCTCGGACATGTACACCGCCGTTACCTCCGATATGCAGCTCCCATCCGCCATCAATCGCCACCACGCCAAAATCCTTAATCGTCGCTTCCGCACAATTGCGGGGACAACCAGAGACAGCAAGCTTAACCTTGGCAGGCGCTGTCAGCCGTTCGAATTCTTTCTCCAGACGAATCCCCATTCCAATGGCATCCTGTGTGCCAAAACGGCAGAAGGTCGAACCGACACAGGTCTTTACTGTGCGCAGTGTCTTCCCATAAGCGTGGCCGGAGGGCATATCCAGCTCCTCCCACATCCTCGGCAAATCCTCTTTCTTAACCCCGAGCAGGTCAATTCTTTGTCCGCCCGTAAACTTCACCATTGGCACATCAAACTTTTCAGCTACTTCTGCAATCTTTTTGAGCGCTGCTGGAGAGGTTACACCGCCATAAATTCGTGGAACCACCGAGTAGGTCCCATCCTTCTGAATATTGGCGTGATAACGTTCGTTCGTGAACCGTGATTCCTTCTCATCCACATATTCTTCAGGCCAGAGCATCCCTAGGTAGTAGTTTAAGGAAGGGCGGCATTTCGAGCAGCCTTCTTCCACATTCCACTCCAGCACATTCATCACTTCTTTGACCGTCTTGAGCTCCATCCGTTTAATCTCAGAGACAATTTCATCACGTCCCAGTGGGGTACAGCCACAAATCCCTTCCTTGACGGTTACAACGGCATCCCCTGCATACAATTGTAGTAATCCTTCGACTAGTGGCTTACAACCGCCGCAAGAGGCAGAGGCCTTGGTACAAGCTTTGATCTGCCCCACACTGGTGCAGCCCTCGGATTGAATCGCTTCAGCGATCCTCCCTTTGGTTACTCCATTACAACCGCAGATGATCTCATCATCAGCCATTTCTTCCAACCGATTTCCCTGGTTCGCAGAGAAAGCGTCAGCAGATATGCCTAGCAGCAGTTCTTTTTCCCGCCCTTTAATGTTCTCGCCCTTCTTAATCATGGAGAATAGCTGCGCTCCATCGTTGGTGTCTCCAAATAACACAGCTCCGATGAGTTTGTCATTCTGGATGACCAATTTTTTGTATACCCCATCTATCTCATCCTGAAAACGCAGTGCGCGAGAATTCTCTGGCTCCGCAAATTGACCTGCCGAGAAGACATTCACACCCGATACTTTAAGTTTGGTAGACGTCACAGAACCGGCATAACCTTCAGTCACGACTCCGGCCAACCTTTTGGCTAGAACAGCTCCTTGCTCATATAGGGGCGCTACAAGCCCATAAGCGATTCCCCTGTGCTCCGCGCATTCACCGACAGCAGATATTCCGGGAATATTCGTCTCCATATAATCATTGACGACGATGCCGCGATTGATTGCAATCCCGCTCTTTTGTGCTAACTTAATATTGGGTTTAATGCCGACCGCCATTACAATCAAATCTGCCTCAACCGTACTTCCGTCCGCAAATAGTAAGCTTTTGACTCTCTTTTGACCAAGGATAGCTTCCGACTGTTTATTTAATAGGAACTTCATCCCCTGGTCCTCCAGCTCTTTTCTGAGCATGATTGAGGCGGGTTGGTCCAGCTGACGTTCCATAATATACGCATTGATATGAACAACCGAGACTTCCATCCCGAGATGCAACAATCCTCTAGCTGCCTCCAAGCCCAACAGGCCTCCGCCAATCACAACTGCCTTTCGATAAGACTTCGCAGTTTCCTGCATAATCTCACAATCCTTAATATCGCGAAAAGCAATGACACCTTTCTTATCTGCACCCGGCAGCGGCAGCATAAAAGGATGGGAGCCGGTTGCCATAATTAACTCATCATATTCTGTTTCAATTCCTTTATCGGAATAGATTAGGCGTTTATCGGTATCTATCGCTGTTACTGTCTGACCGATATATAAGGTAATGTTGTGGCTGCGATACCAATCCAGATCATTTATGATGATCTCATCCATATTTGCTCCACCGGCAAGAACAGAAGATAACATAATTCGGTTATAATTAGGATGCGGTTCAGATCCGAATATTGTAATTTCATAAGCCTCGGGAGCCAATTTAAGCAAATGCTCAATGGCCCACACCCCCGCCATACCATTGCCGACCAGTACCAGCTTTTTGCGTGTAGCTGTCATATTATCTCTCTCCTCTCCATGTAGAAAACACAAACAGCCCGCTCCACTCCGCCCGGAAATAACCATTTCCATTGCGATAAGTGAAAGCAGGCGCCATTGCCGCTTCAACCGAATACATCATTGTATTCGCGATTGATTAATTTATTAAACCGACTATACAACAGAAAATAGAGATACGTCAACAATTATGACATTTAAATTTTTAAATTCTTAAATTGTTCGACAAATCGGCTGTTTCTGTGTTATATAAATTAACATTAGGATTCAATACCCTTTAAAGGAGCGTCAAACTATGCATTCCCTGTTGATCATTAATAATAGTACGGCAGAGATAGACATAGAAGAGCGTTCAGCTAGCAGTCCTGACAATGTTCTCCGTTCCTGTGGGTATCTTGTCAAGATAGCCACTACCCCTAAGGAAGCGCTATCCTTGATCAGAGATGCGGATGCCTCGATTCTCCAATGCCCGATTACAGACATCAACACCTGGGGAATCCTACTTATGCAGCAGAAAATTGCGCCGATTATCTGGTGGTGTACTCATGAAACTGCTAATCTCTCTGTCGCTGCCTGTGATGACAATATTATGGTAGACGGTGTATTATCACCTTCCATGCTCGCTCAAGAGATCCACTGGAGCCTTCATTTCAGTGCCAAACAATGCTTCGAGCGGCAGCAATGGTTGAAGGAGCGGGAGCAGCTAAAGTCCCGAATTGAAGAGCGGAAATGGATTGACATGGCTAAGGGCATTCTGTCCAAGGTGAAGAACATTTCCGAATCAGAAGCCTATGACCTTCTCCGCAAGCAAGCGATGAACGAACGCAAGCGTATGGTTGACGTAGCTACTTCTATTGTTAAGGTATATCAACTGTTACAGGATCAAACATAAGGGGGCTTACTTATTATGATAAATATATTAAAAGAAGTCGCCCGAGGTAAGCGGGGGGCCCGTGATTTAAGTTACGATGAATCCATCTATGCAGCAGAATCTATTCTGGGGTTAACCGCTTCTCCAGTACAGATTGGGGCTTTTCTTATCGCCGAGCGCATCAAACTTGAAAGTATAGAGGAGCTGAAAGCCTTTGTCACCGTCTG
>LIDZ01014821.1_pt10 | contig 11219 bp, 8 predicted proteins | sample 644651 | NCBI WGS metagenome assembly LIDZ01 (sample SAMN03856242, study PRJNA289617) | food metagenome | isolation source: wine grapes on drying loft during traditional withering process | host: Vitis vinifera cv. Corvina | place: Italy: Gargagnago di S. Ambrogio di Valpolicella | collected 2014-01
CAGTGGTTTATGCAGCTGCGATTTAGTGCTTAGCGCGCCAAGCGCTGGCGAATCGCCGCTTCAATCCCGGCCTCGTCGAGCCCGCATTCGCTGAGCATTTGCGCGGGTTTGGCGTGCTCGACATAAACATCCGGCAAGCCAAGGTGCAGCACCGAGCGCAGGATGTCTTCGCCGGCAAGGAACTCGCTCACTCCTGAGCCCGCACCGCCCATGATTGCGTTTTCTTCGATGGTTACCAAGAGCTCGTGGCGGCTGGCGATATCGCGCACCAAGGCCTCGTCCATTGGTTTGACGAAGCGCATGTCGACCACGGTGGCATCAAGCTTTTCGGCTACTTTCAAGGCTTCGGTCAACTGCACCCCGAACACCAGCATCGCCACCTTGCTTCCCTCGCGGCGAATCACGCCTTTACCGATCTCGATCGGCTCCAGCTTCTCGGCGATCACAGCATTTGGGCCCGTACCACGGGGATAGCGCACTGCCGCCGGACCATTGAACTGGTACCCGGTGGTGAGCATGCTGCGCAGTTCATTTTCGTCGCTCGGCGTCATGATCAGCATGCCGGGGATGCAGCGCAAATACGACAGATCGAAGCTGCCCGCGTGGGTAGGGCCGTCTTCGCCCACCAGACCGGCGCGGTCGATGGCAAACAATACATCCAGGTTTTGCACCGCGACGTCGTGGATCAGTTGATCGTAGCCACGCTGCAAGAACGTTGAGTAGATTGCCACTACCGGCTTGGCGCCTTCGCAGGCCATACCGGCAGCAAAGGTGACGGCGTGCTGCTCGGCGATGGCAACGTCGAAGTAGCGCTCGGGGAAGCGCTCGCTGAACGCCACCAGGTCCGAGCCTTCTTTCATGGCCGGGGTGATACCCACCAACAGCGGATCGGCCTCGGCCATGTCGCACAGCCACTGGCCGAACACGCCAGCGTATTTTGGGCCGCTAGGCTGCTTGCTGACCGGAGCTGCTGCCGGGGCATCGAGCGGTTCCAGCTTGGTGATGGCGTGATAGCCGATCGGATCGACTTCGGCCGGCGCGAAGCCTTTGCCCTTTTTGGTGACCACATGCAAAAACTGCGGACCTTTGAGGTCGCGCATGTTGCGCAAGGTGGCGATCATAGTGGGCAGGTCGTGGCCGTCGATCGGGCCGATATAGTTCCAGCCCAATTCTTCGAACAGAGTGCCGGGGACCAGCATGCCTTTGGCATATTCTTCGGTGCGGCGGGCAATTTCCCAGGCGCCAGGCAGGCGCGACAGGACTTTTTTGCTGCCCTCGCGCATGCTCGCATAGGTGCGGCTGGAAAGAATCTTGGCCAGGTAGTTGGACAGGCCACCGACGTTGCGAGAGATCGACATGTCGTTGTCGTTGAGGATCACCAGCATGTTGGCATCGACTTCGGGCGCGTGATTCAGCGCCTCGAACGCCATGCCAGCGGTGAGCGCGCCATCGCCGATCACGGCGATCGACTTGCGCTCGCTGCCTTGCAGGCGTGCGGCAATGGCCATGCCTAGCGCTGCACTTATCGAGGTGCTCGAATGGCCGACGCCAAAGGTGTCGTACTCGCTCTCGGCACGACGCGGAAACGCAGCCAGGCCGTCCTTTTGGCGCAGCGAGGCCATCCGCTCGCGGCGGTCGGTCAGGATCTTGTGCGGGTAGGCCTGGTGGCCCACATCCCAGACCAGGCGGTCGTCGGGCGTGTCGAACACGTAGTGCAGGGCGATCGTCAGTTCGATCACCCCCAGACCGGCACCGAAGTGACCGCCGGTCTGGCCAACCGTGTACAGCAGCTCCGAGCGCAGCTCGTCGGCCAGGGTCTCGAGTTCGGCTTCGCCAAGACGGCGCAGGCCAGCCGGCGTCGCGGCACTGTCAAGCAGAGGCGTTATCGGGCGTTCGCGGGGAAACTCTTGAAACGTCGTTGGCATCGGGCGAATCATTATAGGTGTGAAGAGGCGGCAGTTTACCTTATGCAGCGCTGGCTGCCCACGCAGTGGACCACCAGCAGCCGGCGAAAGGTGACTTAACTGCGACGGTCGACGACATACCGGGCCAGGTCACGCAGTGGCTCGGCCGTCGCGTCGAAGCGCCGCAGCGCGTGCAAGGCCTGGTCGCGCAGTTCAAGGGCGTAGGCCTTGGCGGCCTCCATGCCGAGCAGCGCGGGGTAGGTCGGTTTGTCGCGGGCAATATCGGCCCCCTGGCGCTTGCCGAGGGTGGCGGTGTCGCTCTCGACGTCCAGAATGTCGTCCTGCACCTGAAAGGCCAGGCCCACGGCCTGGGCGTAGATCTGCAGCGCCTTGAGGTCATCCTTTTCGGCAAAGCCGCTGGCCACGGCGCCGAGGCGCACGCTGGCTTCGATCAATGCGCCTGTCTTGTGCCGGTGCATGAACTCCAGAGCCTTTTGGTCGAGCTTGAGGCCTACCGAGCCGAGGTCGATGGCCTGTCCCCCGACCATGCCCGCGGGGCCTGCAGCCTCGGCCAGCGTGCGGACCATTTCCAGACGGGTGGCATCATCGGCCAGGGGGCTCAGGTCTTTGTCCATCAAGGCGGTAAAGGCCAGGCTCTGCAAACCGTCGCCGGCCAGAATCGCGGTGGCTTCATCAAACGCCTTGTGGGTCGTTGGCTGGCCGCGACGCAGATCATCGTCGTCCATGGCCGGCAGGTCGTCGTGCACCAGCGAGTAGGCGTGGATCAGTTCGACAGCGCAGGCTGCACCATTGGCTCGGGAAGCAACCCCGCCAAGGGCTTCACAGCTGGCGTAAACGAGCAGCGGGCGTATGCGCTTGCCGCCGTTCATGACGCTGTAGCGCATGGCCTCATAAAGCCGCGCGAGTGCTGGCGTAGGTGCTTCCAGAAGGGCGCTGAGACCAACATTGACGCGGGTCTGGCAGATGTCCTGATAGCGCTCGATCATTCGGCGCGATCCTCGTCGAGCGGTTCTTCGACCAGTTCGCCGTCACGTTCGAGCAGCAACTGTACCTTTTGCTCAGCCTGGGCCAGCGCACCTTGGCAGTCGCGGGTCAGGCGGATGCCTTGCTCGAACGCGGTGAGAGAGTCTTCAAGCGACAGCTCGCCGTTTTCCAGGCGCTCGACAAGCGTTTGCAGGTCCGTGAGCGACTGTTCGAAGTCCACGGGAGCTTTTTTTCGGGCCATGGCGGCTATCTCGATAGGTTTTCAACCGGCGCGACACTAGCAGAGCGGGGCCCTGCGGGCAAATGCGCGGTAATCGCGGCGTCTCCTTTCTAAGGCGCAAGTGCATATTTTTGCCTCGAAACTGTGATCCCCCGGTGTCAGTATTCGTCAACGACGCTAACCCCCACTGCCGTTGGGGGACTGACAACAGGGCTTTACATGCAAACGCTGTTGAACGAGATTCTTGACGAAGTACGCCCTTTGATCGGCCAAGGCAAAGTGGCGGATTACATCCCCGCTTTGGCCGATGTGCCGCCTCAACAACTGGGCATCGCTGTGTACGGTAACGATGGCAGTTATTATTGCGCCGGCGATGCCCAGACCCTGTTCTCGGTGCAAAGTATTTCCAAGGTCTTCAGCCTCGTTCAGGCCATTGGCCATTCCGGCGAAGCCATTTGGGAGCGTCTTGGCCATGAGCCGTCCGGGCAACCGTTCAACTCGTTGGTGCAGCTGGAGTTCGAGCGCGGGCGCCCGCGCAACCCCTTCATCAACGCCGGTGCCCTGGTAATTTGCGATATCAATCAGTCGCGGTTCGCGGCGCCGACTTTGTCGATGCGCGATTTCGTGCGGCGGCTGTCCGGCAATCCACAGATCCTGATAGACGGCAAGGTGGCTGACTCCGAATATCAGTTTCGCTCGCGCAACGCCGCGATGGCTTACTTGATGAAGTCATTCGGAAACTTTCATAACGAAGTCGAAACCGTGTTGCGCAGCTATTTCAGCTATTGCGCATTGCAGATGAGTTGCCTGGACCTGGCCAAGGCGTTTTGTTTTCTCGCTAATGAAGGGTTCTGCAAACACAGTGGCGAGCAGATCCTTACCCCCCGCCAGAGCAAGCAGGTGAACTCGATCATGGCCACCAGCGGGCTGTACGACGAGGCCGGTAACTTCGCCTACCGGGTCGGCTTGCCCGGCAAGAGCGGTGTCGGGGGCGGCATCGTCGCGGTGGTGCCAGGGCGCTTTACGGTCTGTGTGTGGTCACCCGAACTCAACGCCGCCGGCAACTCGCTGGCAGGCATGGCGGCCTTGGAGTTGTTGAGCGAGCGCATTGGTTGGTCGGTGTTCTAGCTGCCAGCGGGGGCCGGTTGGCCCCCCCTTGAGTGCGATCATAGCGAGTAACGTTCGATCACCTGATAGTGCGGCTGGGTGTCGACCTGGCAGTGTTCGGCCAGATGCAGCCAGCACAGTTGATGAGGCCAATGCGCAGTGGCTGTGCGTAACAGGTTGTGCAGGTCGCTGGCCGGCAGATGCGCCGGGATCGCTACTGTGAAATACAGGCCCACAAGGGGTGCCTGATCAGGCTGCTCGGCATCGCTGAGTTGGTAATCCGGATTGCTGTGCACCCACATCTGCCAGCCCCGAGCCTCGATCTGCTCGCGCAAGGCGCCAAACGCTTCGTCCCCGGCATAGACGCCGTCGATCAGCCAGCTCGGGCCGTACCCGCCTTTTTCTAAGACGTGGATCATCAGGTAGGTCGGCACGAATCGCTCGCGTTCCTGCTCATCTTCAGGCGGGGCGAACAGCATGGCGGGTTCGACCACTACCCAGTCGCCAACGTGCTGGGTATGTTTATGGTGAGCGTTTTCAATGATCCGCGCCGTGACCGGGTCGGTTCTGCGGGCGTAATAGTCGACGGCCTCGCCATTCTCGATAAAGCGCACGATGGCCCAGCCCCAATCCTCTTCAACGGCTCCTTCGTTGCCGGTCAGCTCGATGTCCAAGCGCTGGGCGATGTCGCGCACGACCGCCCAATCCTTGGCGCAGCTGGCAGCCGTCATCAGCTCCCACGCGACTTGCCCCGGGTCTTCGACGCGGCCCATCAAGCTGCGGTAATAGCCCGCAGCCTCGGCAAAGCGCTCCTGCTTCATCAAGGCTCGGGCGAGCAACTCCAAGGCGCCCTGGCGGGTGTCATCCAGGGCCATCACCTGAAGGGTGGCGCTCTCGACTGCCGGCCAGTCCTGCAGGCGCTCGGCCGCTCGTGCCTGGCACCATGCGGCGAACACGGGCACGGTCGGGCGATAGAGGGCGATCAACCGTTCGACCTGGCCGTACTCGGCCATGTCGAGCAGCAGGTTCAGCAGGTAATAAGCCAAGCGCTCTTCGGTGTCGATGTGCCTGCCCACGTAGTCCCACAGCAAAGCGATACCTTGCGCCTCGGCCGCACACGCTTGCAGGGCACCTGCGGTGTGTTCCAGCAACCCGACGTCATCGGGGCGTTGTTGCAGGGCTCGCAATAGCCACTGCACTTCGACCTCGGGGTCGCGAGGTGCAGCGTCTGGGTCTTCACGCTCTAGCCAGGCCAGCAGTTGGTCCGCCGGTACCGGTAAGAGGCTTTGATCAGGCATGGCGTCGATCAGTGCAGACAGCTCATCAAGCAAGGCGCTGGCGCCACAGTCGGTTTTGAGCTTGCCGACATGGGGCAAGGCCAGCGCCATATGGCGTCGCGCGCTCCAGGCCGAACCGCGCTGCACCGCCAGGCGCACCGCCGGCTCGGTGAGGTCGATGACCAGCCGGTGAGTGCCGAGCCTTGAGTAATCGGCAATCAAGCGATAAATGGTGCTGCCCAGCCCCCAGGTATTGCGCTGCGGCGCGCGCTGGATCAACAGGTAGATGATACGCAGCCAGTTCTTGCGGTAGCGCGGGGCGATGTCGGTGTAAGTCGGCAGCAGCGCCATTGCCTCTTCGTCGCGGCCCAGTTTGGCATAGGCCAGGGCCTTGGCCAGGTCGCGGGGCTGGGTGGTGTTTTTCCACTCCGGCCCATCGGCCTTCTCCTCCAGCGCCTCGATCAATAGCAGCGCATCAGCAGGGCGATCCATGGCGAGCAGGGCATGAATCCGCACCTCGGCCAAGCCGCCGAAATCCTCTTCACCGCCCGCCAGGATTTTTTCTTCCTGCTCGTCCATATAGGTGAGCACGTCGTCATAGCGCTTGGCATCAAGCAATGCTTCGCCTTTTTCGACCGTCAGGCACTGGTAACAGGCCCAGCTCGGATCGATACGCGCCAGGGTCTCATCGCAGACCTCAATGCGCTCGGGCACCCAGCCCGGGCCATCGATGTTGGCATAGCAGGTTGCCAGGTCCTGGGTGACACACACCGACTGTGGGCAATCGATGGTGTTGTCCCGATGCGCGGCTTCGAACAGCGAGACGGCGTCTGCCAGCGCCGTTTCACCTTCCATCTGGTTACCAAGGCGGTTACGCATTTCCCAGTGCCGCGTGAACACGTCAAGCCAAGGATTGGCGAGGGTTTTATTGATTGCCTTGACCTCTGGCAGCAGCGCCTCTGCGCGCTCGACTTCCAGCTCCGAAACGTGGTCGGTCAAGCGGTTGATACTGTCTGCGCTCTGGCCTTGGCCGGCGGCGCGCAGATCATCCTGAAGTTTTTCTACCCAGGCCCAGATGTTCATGTGGTCTTCCCATTAGAGCTGATGACGGTGGCCGATTATTTGGCCAGCAGTTGCTGTACGGCGCCGGCCAGATCTATCAGGGCCTCGTTGAGCGAAGGCGCGGCCGGGCCGGTGTTCTGCCCGCCGATGATCACCTTGAAGGCCTTGAGGAGCAGGGCGGCGTGACCCGCCCGTGGGTTGCCGTCCTGTGCCGCGCCGATCAACGCCTGAATTGCCGGGTTGTCGAGGTTGAGGTACAGCTTGGTGAGGTAGGTGCTGTCGACCTTCTGGGTAAACTGCCGGGCCAGGCGCAAGGCCGAGGTGGAGACGCGTTTATCGTTCTGATCCTGTTCCAGGCGTTGCTTGAGTTGCGCCTCGTGGTCGGGGACCACGACCAAGGGCAACTCCGGCGGATTGAAGCGCGCGATGACCAGCCGCTCTTCATTGGCAAGGTGCTCGTGCAGCCAGGCCCGAGCCGGTTCGTCGAGTTCGGCCAGCTGGAAGAGTTGGCGGTTGCCCTGCTCGGTACCCAGTTCGATCAGGCGGACCTTGCGTGCCTCGGCCCACCGCCGCAAGAACGGCACTACTGCATAGCGGTTGCCCAGCGCAACCGGGGCGCCCATGGCCCGGAAGAGCATTTCTTCAAAGCCGCTTTCGTTGTCGAGAATCACATACAGCGCGCCTTTGAACAGCAGCTCGCTGGCGGGCAGGTCGCCTTGGGAAGTCGGGACCTTCACGCTGTCCATCAATAGCCCGAACAGGCGCTCGTCGCTCAGGCAAGCGCCCAGCAGCGCCTCGTTGTGGCGTACCAGTACGCGGCGCCAGGCCTGCGGTTGAGTCTTGCCCAGCGACACCAGGCCATCAATCAGCGCCTCGCTCAAGCTGTGCTGGATAGCGTGGTAATGGTTGTCGCGCTGCAGGTCTTCGCGGCTCGCGGTCGGCGTCAGGCGGTTGGACTCGATTACCCCACCGATGAACCCCGCCCAAGGCGGCAGCAGATCGCGGGCGTCGTCGTCGAGCAGCATGCCGCGCAAGAACACCGACAGGTTGCGGTTATCAGTCGTGCCATAAGTGCCGCCGTCCTGCACCCACAGCAGGCCCACGGCATCACTGTCGCCCTCGGGCACCACGGGCATGCAGCAGATGGGTTCGAAGTTATGCTCAAAGCGCGCAGCGAACTCCAGGTTGCGGCGCACTTGCAGTTGCGGCATCAGCGCCACGCTAGCGTCGTCACGCCAAGGCGGTGGTGCGGGGTTGATGGCCTTGGCGTCTTCGCCCACATGGATGGGTTCGCGCAGCAGCACGCAGTAACGCTCAAGGATTTCGCGCAGGTGCGCAGTGCGCGTGAGCATGCCGAAATCATCCTGCAGTTCAAGGATGATCTCGGTTCCCACGGGACGCGCCGACATGGGGCTGACACTGTATTGCTCGGCGTTGGTCGAGACGTAGACGAAGCCCAGTTCTGGGGTCTGGTACGAGGTGGTGCGCACCGTCACGCGTTTGGCGAGCACGAACGCGGATAAAAAGCCGAGCCCGAACATGCCGATGAGGCCGCTGTCGTCAGGGCCGTCCTGGCGCAGTTTGCGGGTGTAGCTGACGCCTACCGTGGCGAGGAAATCGTGGATTTCCGATTCGGTCAGGCCGGCACCGGTGTCAGTGATGCGCACGGTGTTGGCAGCGCTGTCGCCAACCACCTCGATACGGCTCTGGCCCTGCCAATCGGGTTGCTCCTGGCGACGGCGCAGGATCGAGTCATGGGCATTTTGCACCAGCTCGCGCAGGGCCACCATGGGCGTGGAGTACAGGTGTTTACTCAGTACCGCCATGACGCCGGAAAGGTCGACGCCAGCGCGACGGATTTGCGCAGGCTCTGCGGTTGACGGGTCAATAGTGCTCATGTCCATCCTGACGTGTATTGACGAGGGGCTTGGATGGGAGGCTGGTCCAAGCGATCAGGGGGGGATTTTGCCATAGAGCACGGCAGAGTTGTGCAGGGAGGTGCTTTGGTTGTTTGCAGGCTGTGCAAGCGCCATCGCCAGTGCTGCCGGATCCTCGGGCATATACCTTGAGGAGCACAGCATTCTGGCGATGGGGTCGAGATGTCTAGCGCATCATCGGCTTAAAGCTTGAACCGCCCCACCAGCTCGTTGAACGAGATCGCCAGGCGCGACAGATCTTGCGCCGAGGCCGTGGTTTGATGCGCACCCGCGGCGGTCTGGGTCGACAGGTCCTGGATATTCACCAGGTTGCGATCCACCTCGCGGGCCACATGGGCTTGCTCCTCACAAGCACTGGCGATCACCAGATTGCGGTCATTGATCTGGCCGATACCTTCGGCGATCTGCTCAAGCGCATCGCCGGTCGCCAAGGCGAGGGTCTGGGTGTTGGTCACCAGGGACTGGCTCTTGCCCATTGCCACAACTGCCTGATCAGCCCGTGATTGCACCGCGCCAATCATGCCTTCGATCTCGCCGGTCGAAGACTGGGTACGGGCTGCCAATGCACGCACTTCATCGGCTACCACCGCAAAACCTCGGCCCTGCTCGCCAGCGCGAGCTGCTTCGATGGCCGCATTGAGCGCCAACAGGTTGGTCTGCTCGGCGATCCCACGAATCACATCCAGGACCTTGCCGATATCTTTGACCTGTACTGCAAGGTCCTCGACGATGCTGGTCGAAGATTTGATTTCGACCGTAGCGCTGTTGACCGCCGTGACCGCATCGCGTGCCTGGCCCAAGCCGCTGCTGGCCCGGGTGCTCGCAGCCTTGGAGGCCTCTGAGGTGGATATCGCGTTACGTGCCACCTCTTCGACAGCCGAGGTCATTTCGGTAACCGCCGTGGCGGCTTGTTGAATCTCGTCGTTCTGGCGCAGCAACCCGCGGCTACCGTCTTCGGTCACGGCATTGAGCTCTTCAGCTGCCGATGCCAGCTGATTGGAGGCTTCGGCAATCTGATTGATAGTGCTCTTCAAACTACCCTGCATATCGCCCAGAGCGTTCAGCAACTGGCCGGTTTCATCCTGGGCCTGGCTGTTCACATGATGGCTCAGGTCGCCACTGGCGATGCGTTGAGCGCTGGTCACAGCCACAGCAATAGGGCGGCTGATCATGCGGCTGATAAACAGACCCAAGGCAAGTGCGGCCAGGAAGGCCGCGGCAATCCCGATATACAGTGCCATGGTCGCCGAGCTTGCTAGCGCAGCGGCGTCATCGGCGCCTTCACCGATCTGGCGATTGTTCGATTCAACGATGAGGGTCAATTCGTCCATGACCGTCATATAGGCCGTTTGCAGCTCTCCTGACGTCAGCGCGCGAACGGCGTCAAGGTCGCCGGCCTGCAAGGTCGACACGGCTTTTTGCATCAGCGCCTGATAAATCGGCCAGTCACGTTCCATCTTGTCGCCGGCGGCTCTTTCATCGTCGGCCAAGGGGGTAGCGCGGTAACTCGAAAACGCTTTTTCGCTATCGCTGCGGTTCTTGGCCATGTTCTGCAGGATCTGATCCTTGGTGCTCTGTGGCGCGTTTGCCGCCGTGGCGGCCATCAAACGGTACAAATCACGCAGCTGTGCAATGGCGTTGCTTTTGGCTTCGCCAACTTTGGCTACCGATACCAGGTTGTTTGAGAACACCAGGCGCAGGCTGTCTGACAACTGCGATATGCCTCGGCTGCCCAATAGCCCGACCCCGAGGGTAATAAAGGCGCATAGCCCAAATGCCGCGATCAGTTTTGTCGATAGTTTTGCATCGCGAAGCCAGTTCATGGGGCGTGTCCTTCAGGGTTACCGGGGTGAGGTGCCGGGTGCAACAGGAGGCGTTGTAGGTCTATATCGGCAGGCACGCAGAAGAGCTTGAATACCGGTCGTCCGGGCTGTGCTCCTGCCGCAGCAGGGCCTTGCCCGCGAAGACGCCCGCAGCAGCCACACGGAGCGGCTGCTTGACCGGTAAATCAGCCTCACCCAGTCGAGGCTGATCAGCCGCCCTCGAATTGGCTGTCCAGTTTTTGCACTATCCATTCACGGCTATACCCCATGACCCGCCCGGCCATTGCGGTCGGGAAGTGGATAAACCCATGGGGAGACTCCGGCAACAGATGCACTTCGACATCGGCAGCCGTTTTCCAGCGCTGCGCCATCTGCAGCGTGTCGTCCAGCAAAGGATCAATCTCACCGACAAACATCAGCGCCGGCGGCAAACCCTCCAAGTTGCCATACAGCGGTGACAAAGGCGGCTGCTGACGCTCCTGATCGGTCAGCCCAGGCGTCAGTGTACGAAGGGCTTCGACCATGCCCGGCCCATCCAGCACCAAGGTATCCGGGCCGGCGGCGTGCACACTGGGCGTACCGGTCAGATCATAAACCCCATAGAACAGGACCGCGCCGCGAATACGCTCCAGCAATTGCGGCCATGCCTTGAGCCCCAGCAGTGTGGCGGCGGCCAGGTGCCCCCCAGCCGATTCCCCCACGACGACGGCAGGCAGGCCGGCAAATTCCTTGCATTTGTCACTGAGCAAATAGCGAGCTGCGGCTAGGCAGTCATCCAGCATGCCCTCGATCGGCGTCGACACCGCGAGCCGATAATCGATTGAAACAACCGCCACACCGCATTCCTGGACCATCGCTACGTTGCGCTCGTCATCCATTTGCGC
>LIDZ01014821.1_pt14 | contig 11202 bp, 12 predicted proteins | sample 644651 | NCBI WGS metagenome assembly LIDZ01 (sample SAMN03856242, study PRJNA289617) | food metagenome | isolation source: wine grapes on drying loft during traditional withering process | host: Vitis vinifera cv. Corvina | place: Italy: Gargagnago di S. Ambrogio di Valpolicella | collected 2014-01
GCCGAATGCTCTGGTGGTAGCGTCGACCGATGGCGTACGACAAGGCATCGCCCAGCAAGCCGCCGGCATAGCCCAGTAGTAGTGTTTCGCCCAGTGACAGGGCGCCATTGCCGGCCAGCACTGCAATGGCAAACAGCACCACGGTGCCCGGCACAATGAGGCCGGCGATCGCCAGGCATTCGATGCAGGCGATGGCGAAAATAGCCAGGCTCAGCCATTGCGGGTGTACGGTCAGCCAGCCTGTGAGGCCGTCAAGCCAAGAGCCCATCTATCGGTATCCTTCTATCGGCGAGGTATTACTCAGTAAAAAATAGTCTCTGCCTTCGACCTGTCCACGACGCAAGGGGTTGCGCGTGGAGCAGCGAGCGTAGGCAGGGTCGACGAAACGGTAGGGGAGGTGCTCGTCGCGCCCGGTCGGAATGCCCAGGCGTGTGGTCTGGATGATCGAAGGAACGTCAGCGCCGACGTCCTCTACGAACAGCATCTCGGGGTCAAAGCGTTGCGCATCCCAGCGCGGGACCTTCAAACCCAGCGCCTTGCACAGCAGCGTTTGCCCGGCGCACAGGCGCTCGGGTGCACGCGGCTGGCCATTGGCATCAGGGTTGTTGAGTTGCATCTGCGCCAGGGCATCGCTGTCGCTGTGGGCGTCGACCCAAGGGTGGGCCGATTTGATCAGCACCGCATTGCCTGGCCCTTGAGCGCTGAAGTTCAGCGAGTCGCCGCCGCGGGCGTAGTACATATAGATGTGTCCGCCATCGAGAAACAACGCCCGGCGCTTTTCTGTGTAGCCCAACGAGGAGTGGCTGCCTTTTTCGGCTGCGTAATAGGCTTCGGTTTCAATGATCCGGGCTGCCAGCAGGTGGGGGCCTTGACGGTGGCGGATGACCTTGCCCAGCAGGGCACGCGCGAGCACCTGGGCGTCGCGATCGAAAAAAGCGTCGGGTAAATGCCGGGTAAGGGCGCTCGGGGGCATGAAAAAATCCAGGTTAGTGCAAAATAACCGGCCGATGATAGCAACCGTTGGCTTAATCGGACCTGAATGATAGGGAAATGGTGCCCATTTTCGACCATCCGCCTGCGACCGCTGTGCGTGACGCGACGCGACAGCTATAATCAGCCGCTTTCCCCTTTGCCAAGACCACAGAGACCATGACTGAGTCCGTGCTTGACTACATGACCCGCCTGGGTCGCGCTGCTCGTGAAGCCGCTCGCGTGATTGCCCGCGCCAGCACAGGCCAGAAGAACCGTGCCTTGCTGGCTACCGCCACGGCACTGGACGCTGCCCGCGATCAGCTGGTGGCGGCTAACGAACTCGACCTGGCTGCCGGCCGGGCCAATGGGCTGGAACCTGCGCTGCTCGAACGTCTGACTCTGACCCCGGCGCGCATCGACGCCATGATCGTCGGCTTGCGTCAGGTTGCAGCGCTGCCAGACCCGGTGGGCGCCATTCGCGACATGAGCTACCGTCCCTCCGGTATTCAGGTCGGCAAAATGCGCGTGCCATTGGGTGTGGTGGGCATCATTTACGAGTCGCGCCCCAACGTCACCATCGATGCTGCGAGCTTGTGCCTGAAGTCTGGCAACGCGACTATCCTGCGGGGCGGCTCCGAGGCCATCCATTCCAATCGGGCCATTGCCGCCTGCATCGCCAGCGGGCTTGAAGCCGCGCAGCTGCCTGCAAGCGTCGTACAAGTGGTCGAAACCACCGACCGCGCCGCCGTCGGTGCCTTGATTACCATGCCCGAGTACGTCGATATCATCGTACCCCGTGGCGGCAAAGGTTTGATCGAGCGCGTCAGCCGCGATGCGCGGGTGCCGGTCATCAAGCACCTCGACGGCATTTGCCATGTATACGTCAGTGCCCATGCCGAACTCGACAAGGCCCAGCGCATCGCTTTCAACGCCAAGACTTACCGCTATGGCATTTGCGGCGCCATGGAAACGCTGCTGGTGGATGCAAGTGTAGCGGCGCAGTTTTTACCGCCGATGGCGGCGCAATTTCGCGACAAAGGCGTCGAGCTGCGTGGCTGCCAGCGCACCCGCGACCTGGTCGACGTTTTGCCCGCCAGCGAAGAAGACTGGCACACCGAGTATTTGGCGCCTATCTTGTCGATCCGTATTGTCGACACCCTCGACGAAGCCATCGAGCACATCAATCATTACGGCTCGCATCACACCGACGCTATCGTTACCGAACATCAGGGTCAGGCCCGGCGCTTCATGGCCGAGGTCGACTCGGCGTCGGTGATGCTCAATGCCCCGACCTGCTTTGCCGACGGCTTCGAGTATGGCCTGGGCGCGGAAATAGGTATTTCCACCGACAAGATCCACGCCCGGGGCCCGGTGGGCCTGGAAGGCCTGACATGCGAGAAATATGTGGTGGTCGGCGACGGCCAGTTGCGCGGGCAGGAGTCGATCTGATTGGCTGAAGTCGGCCAGTCCGGGGCAACCACCGTTCAACCGCGACGCATCGGCGTGCTGGGGGGCACCTTTGACCCGGTGCACATCGGCCACCTGCGCAGCGCACTGGAAGTCGCTGATGCGCTGCTGCTCGACGAGTTGCGTCTGACGCCCAACTTTCGTCCGCCCCATCGTGATGCCCCGCAGGTATCGCCGCAGCAACGTCTGGCCATGGTCCGGCATGCTGTCAGCGGCGTGGATCGGTTGAGCGTCGATGATCGCGAGATGCGTCGTGACAAGCCGTCTTACACATTTGACACCCTGGAACTGGTGCGCGCCGAGCTGGCGCCGCAGGACCAACTATTCTTGCTGCTGGGTTGGGATGCCTTTTGCGGCTTGCCTTCCTGGCATCGCTGGGAAGAATTACTGCTGTATTGCCATATTCTGGTATTGCAGCGCCCTGACGTGGACAGCGAACCACCGGATGCCTTGCGCAATCTGTTGGCCGGCCGTGCCGTCAGCGACCCGCAAACCCTTAAAGGGCCAGCGGGTCAAATCGCGTTTGTCTGGCAGACACCCTTGTCGGTGTCCGCTACCCAGATCCGTCAACTGCTGGCCAGCGGTAAGTCGGTGCGTTACCTGGTGCCTGACGCTGTACTGGCCTACATCGAGGCGCACGGGCTGTACCGTGCGTCGAACTGAAAAGGCGCGCTTGAAGGCACGAACAGTTCTGTATTGAAGCGCCCGAACACACGAGCAAAACGAGTTTTATATGACGAACAAAGACGTAAGCAAAGTTAAGCGCAAAGGCACCTTCAAAAGCGCTCCTCTGGCTGTAGAAGCCCACGTCGGCCCCGAGCTGGCTGGCGAAGCACTGGTAAAGGTAGCCGTAGCTGCCCTGGAAGACGTCAAGGCTCAGGACATCCAGGTCATCGATGTGCGTGACAAGCAAAGCATCACCGATTACATGATCATCGCTACCGGTACCTCCAACCGCCAGATCGGCGCAATGCTGGACAAGGTGCGCGAAGCGGTCAAAGCCCAGGGCGTCAAGCCGTTGGGTGAAGAAGGCAAAGGCGACAGCGACTGGGTGCTGTTGGACATCGACGAAGTGATCGTCCACATGATGACCAGCAACGCTCGCCAGTTCTATGACCTGGAACGTCTGTGGCAGGGTGCCGAACAGAGCCGTGCTGCCGATGGCAAGCACCACAGCCCTGAAGTCGGTCATAGCCAGTTCGACAAGCTCAACAAAGACCAGGAATAAGGAACGGCTGTGCGCTTGCGCCTCATCGCTGTTGGTTCGCGCATGCCCAAGTGGGTGGAAGAAGGCTGGCACGAGTATGCCAAGCGTCTGCCATCCGAGTTGGCGCTCGAACTGGCGGAAATACCGCTCAACACCCGAGGCAAGAACGCCGACGTGACGCGTTTCATCCGTCAGGAAGGCGATGCAATGCTGGCCAAGGTGGGGCCCAACGAGCGGATCGTGACCCTCGAAGTGCATGGCAAGCCCTGGAGCACCGAGCAATTGGCGGTGGAGCTGGAGCGCTGGCGCCTGGATTCGCGCACGGTCAACTTCATGGTTGGCGGCCCCGAAGGGCTGGCGCCACAGGTGTGCGCGCGGGCCGATCAACGTTGGTCGCTGTCGCCACTGACACTGCCGCACCCGTTGGTAAGGATTCTGATCGGTGAACAGCTGTATCGCGCCTGGACGGTTCTGTCCGGGCACCCTTACCACAAATAAGCCGCCAAGCCGCCTCAGATGACCCAGCCGATTCGCCTCAAGGATCACGAGAAAGATGCCCGTACCGTGCGCAGCCGCGTTGTGGTCGGCGCCGTGGTCGTGTGCGTGCTGTTGTTGGTGCTCATCGCGCGTCTGTATTTTCTTCAGGTCATCCAGTACGAGTATCACTCCACGCTGTCGGAAAACAATCGGGTGCACGTGCAGCCGATCCCACCCACGCGCGGGCTGATATTCGACCGCAATGGGGTGATCATTGCCGATAATCGACCCAGCTTCAGCTTGAGCGTCACCCGCGAGCGTGCGGGCGATTGGCAGCAGGTGCTGGATGTGATCGTCGAAGTGCTGGAGATGACGCCTGATGACCGCGAGCTTTTCGAAAAGCGCATGAAGCAGGGACGTCGGCCGTTCGAGCCGGTGCCGGTGCTGTTCGAGCTCAGCGAAGAGCAGATCGCCCTGATCGCGGTCAACCAGTTCCGCCTGCCGGGCGTCGAGGTCGTGGCGCAGTTAGTGCGCCACTACCCCCAAGGTGAGCACTTTGCCCACTCGGTGGGCTACATGGGGCGCATCAACGAGAAGGAACTCAAGACCCTGGATGCCGTGGCCTATAGTGGCACTCACCACATCGGCAAGACCGGCATCGAGCGGTTCTACGAGCCCGAGCTGCATGGCCAGGTCGGTTATGAAGAAGTCGAGACCAACGCCCGAGGCCGTGTGCTGCGGGTGCTCAATCGTACCGATCCGGTGCCGGGCAAGGACATTGTCCTGAGCCTCGACATCAAGCTGCAGGAGGCCGCCGAGCTGGCCTTGGCCGGGCGTCGCGGCGCCCTGGTGGCAATGGACCCGAACACCGGTGAAGTGCTGGCGATGGTCAGCCAGCCGAGCTTCGACCCCAACCTGTTCGTGACCGGGATCAGCTTCAAGGCCTATGCCGAGTTGCGTGATTCCATTGACCGGCCGCTGTTCAACAGGGTGTTGCGCGGGCTTTATCCGCCGGGCTCTACCATCAAGCCGGCGGTCGCGATTGCCGGCCTGGACACCGGTGTGGTCAATGCCGGTACGCGGGTGTTCGATCCCGGCTATTACCAATTGCCCAATTTCGACCACAAATACCGCAACTGGAACCGCACGGGTGATGGCTGGGTCGACCTCGACACAGCGATCATGCGGTCCAATGACACTTACTTCTACGACCTTGCCCACAAGATGGGCATCGATCGCCTGTCTACCTACCTCAATCGTTTTGGCATCGGCCAAAAGGTTGCGCTCGACATGTTCGAGGAAGCGCCGGGCTTGATGCCGTCCCGAGAATGGAAACGCCAGACTCGCCGCCAGGTCTGGTACCCGGGCGAGACACTGATCCTGGGGATTGGCCAAGGTTACATGCAGGCCACACCGCTGCAACTGGCGCAGTCCACAGCGCTGATTGCCAACAAGGGCAAATGGAATCGCCCGCGGCTGGCCCGCACCATCGAGGGTGTGCCCCCGGTGGATGAAAACCCGATCGCCGATATCGTCCTGCGCGACCCCGCAGACTGGGCCCGGGTGACCCACGGCATGGAGCAGGTAATGCAGGGCGCCCGCGGCACCGCGCGCAAGGCCGCAGCCGGTGCGCAGTACCGTATTGCCGGCAAGAGCGGCACCGCCCAGGTGGTAGCCATCAAGCAGGGCGAAAAATACGACCGCAGCAAGGTCCAGGAGCGCCATCGCGATCACGCCCTGTTCGTGGGCTTTGCACCGGCGCAAAACCCCAAGATCGTGGTGTCTGTAATGATCGAGAACGGCGAGGCCGGCTCCGGCGTGGCTGCCCCCGTTGTCCGTCAGGTCATGGACGCCTGGTTGCTCGGCGCCGATGGTCAGCTCAAATCCGAATACGCCAGCACCCCAGGTGCGGAGATCACGGCACGTGAAGAGTAATTTCGATCGCATCCTCTCAAGTGAGGATGTGATGCGCCGACGCGCGACTTTTTTACAGCGTATCCATGTCGATGGGCCCTTGTTGATCCTGCTCCTGACCCTCGCGGCCGGCAGCCTGTTCGTGCTGTATTCGGCCAGTGGCAAGAACTGGGACCTGCTGATCAAGCAAGCGACCTCGTTTGGTATCGGCCTGGTCTCGATGTTCATCATTGCTCAGGTCGAGCCGCGCTTCATGGCGCGCTGGGTGCCATTGGGCTATGTGATAGGTGTCGGCCTGTTGGTGGTTACCGATGTCATGGGCCACAACGCCATGGGGGCCACGCGCTGGATCAACATCCCCGGCGTGATCCGCTTCCAGCCGTCGGAATTCATGAAGATCCTCATGCCTGCCACCATCGCCTGGTACCTGTCCAAGCGCACTCTGCCGCCGCATCTCAAGCACGTGGTGGGCAGCCTGGCGTTGATCGGCGTGCCGTTCATCCTGATCGTGCGCCAGCCCGACCTAGGCACTTCACTGCTGATCCTGGCCGGGGGCACCTTTGTGTTGTTCATGGCCGGCCTGCGCTGGCGCTGGATCGTCAGCGTGCTGGCGGCGGCAGTGCCGGTGGCCGTGGCGATGTGGTTTTTCATCATGCACGACTACCAGAAACAGCGAATCCTGACCTTTCTCGACCCGGAGAGCGACCCGCTGGGCACCGGTTGGAACATCATCCAGTCCAAGGCTGCCATCGGCTCGGGCGGTGTATTCGGCAAAGGCTGGTTGATGGGCACACAGTCGCATTTGGACTTTTTGCCCGAAAGCCACACCGACTTCATTATTGCGGTCATGGGTGAAGAGTTCGGTCTGGTGGGCATTTGCGCATTGCTCTTGATTTATCTGCTGTTGATCGGACGAGGTCTGGTGATTACCGCCCAGGCGCAAACTTTGTATGGCAAATTGTTAGCAGGCAGTCTGACGATGACTTTTTTTGTTTACGTTTTCGTCAATATCGGTATGGTCAGTGGCCTGTTGCCGGTGGTGGGGGTGCCGCTACCCTTCATCAGTTATGGCGGGACCTCACTGGTCACGCTGATGTCGGCGTTTGGCGTTTTGATGTCGATCCACACGCACCGCAAATGGATCGCACAGGTTTGATTAAGGTGAGCCAATCAATGCAAGCAATGCGTAGCTGGGCTACTCGATACGTTCCATGGGTCGGCCTGGTGGGCATTCTCGGTTCGTCGCAACAAGCGACGGCGGGGGATTATGAAGGCTCGCCCCAAGTGGCGCAGTTCGTCGGCGAAATGACCCGCGACTATGGCTTCGCTGGTGAGCAGCTGATGAGCGTATTCCGCGAGGTCGAGCGCAAGCAGTCGATCCTCGACGCTATCTCCCGTCCGGCCGAAAAGGTCAAGCCATGGAAGGACTACCGGCCGATCTTCATTTCCGAGGCGCGCATCGCTCGCGGTGTAGACTTCTGGCGCCAGCACGAGGCAACGCTGGCCCGCGCCGAAAAAGAATACGGCGTGCCAGCCTCGGTCATTGTCTCGATCATCGGTGTCGAAACCTTTTTCGGCCGCAATACCGGTAATTACCGGGTGATCGACGCTTTGTCGACCTTGGCCTTCGATTACCCGCCCCGCAGTGATTTCTTTCGAAAGGAGCTACGCGAGTTCCTGCTGCTGTCTCGCGAGGAACAACTCGACCCGATGACGCTCAAAGGCTCCTATGCCGGTGCCATGGGCCTGCCGCAGTTCATGCCCAGCAGTTTCAGGGCTTACGCGGTCGATTTCGACGGGGATGGTCATATCAATATCTGGACCGACCCTGACGATGCCATCGGCAGTGTCGCCAGCTATTTCCAGCGTCACGGTTGGGTGGCAGGCGAGGCCGTGGTCAGCCAGGCGACGGTGGCCGGTGATCAAGTCGATGCCGGCTTGAGCCCGGGCATTGATCCGGTCAAGACCGTTGGGGAGTTGCGGGCGCTGGGCTGGTCGAGTCATGATGCGCTGCGCAACGATCTGCCGGTCACGGCATTTCGCCTGGATGGCGCCAATGGCCCGGAATACTGGATGGGTCTGAAAAATTTCTACGCTATCACGCGTTACAACCGCAGTGTGATGTACGCCATGGCCGTGCATCAGCTTGCGGATCTGCTGGTTCAAGCACGGGGCAACAAGTAATGCGGGTTACGCCGACAAGCGCACCATTCAAGCTGCTGGGTTTTACAGCATTGGCACTGCTGATCGTCAGCTGTTCCAGCACCAGCAGTCGCGCGCCGACGCAGGGCAGCACTGCGGTGCGCTCGATGCCGGGTCTGGACATCAACCGTGCCCACAAGGACGGCGCGCCTTGGTGGGACGTCGATGTCTCCAAGATTCCTGACGCCGTACCGACCCTGCACAGCGGGCCGTACAAGGCCAACCCTTATACGGTGCTGGGCAAGACCTATTTCCCGCTGAACAACTCGTCCAGCTACGTGGCAGTCGGGACTGCCTCTTGGTACGGCACCAAATTCCATGGCCAGAATACCGCCAACGGTGAGGTCTACGACCTGTACGGCATGAGCGCGGCGCACAAGACGTTGCCGCTGCCCAGCTATGTACGCGTGACCAATCTGGACAACAACCGCTCGGTGATCCTGCGGGTCAACGATCGCGGGCCGTTTTATTCCGATCGCATCATCGACTTGTCCTACGCCGCCGCTAAAAAACTCGGCTATGCCGAAATCGGCACGGCGCGGGTCAAGGTCGAGGGTATCGATCCGCAGCAGTGGTGGGCGCAGCGCGGCCGCCCGGCGCCGCTGATGCTTGATCAACCCCAGGTCGTTGCTGCCGAACAACCCAGATTGACGCCCTCCACGGGCACCGTCGAGCAATACACGCCACCGCCGCAGCAGCATGCAGTGGCTGTCGCGCCCGTGCCGCCCGTGGCCATGGACGCAAAAAAAAACGCTTCTGCGCCAGCAGCTGGCCTGTATCTCCAGGTGGGAGCGTTCGCCAACCCGGACGCTGCAGAACTCCTGAGGTCGAAGCTCAGCTCGATGGTCAAGGCCCCGGCCTTTACCAGCCCCGTGGTGCGTAACCAGCAAACGCTGTACCGCGTGCGCTTGGGCCCGATCGATAATCCGACCGAAGCCCAGCAGGTACAGAACAGTGTTCGCCTGGCCAATCTGGGTTCGCCCAGTGTAGTCACCGAATAGACCGCGCGTGCCTTTCGGGGCACGCCGGACAGTTACAACGCCAGGCCCGTATGCCTGGTAGACGATTTGCCCAATTGGGTATCTGCCCATCAGTAATCTCGAGAGACGGATGAACATCACCACCTTTGCCAAACGCCTATGCCTGCTTGTACCCCTGATGATCGCTCCAACTGCATGGGCGGCTGATCAGATGGTGCCTGCGCCGCCTCAATTGGCGGCCAAATCCTTCGTGCTCATGGAAGCGTCCAGTGGCCAGGTCCTGGTCGAAGACAACGGCGACCAGCGCCTGCCGCCAGCCAGCTTGACCAAGCTGATGACCGCCTACATCGCGACACTGGAAATCCGCCGCGGGCAGATCGGTGAAAATGACCCGGTAACGATCAGCGAAAACGCCTGGCGTACCGGTGGTTCGCGGATGTTTCTCAAGGTCGGTTCGCAGGTATCGGTCAGCGACCTGTTGCACGGGATCATCATTCAGTCGGGTAACGACGCCAGTGTCGCGCTGTCCGAGCACATCGCCGGCAGCGAAGATGCCTTCGCCGATATGATGAACACCACGGCCGGCAAGTTGCAGATGACCAACAGCCACTTCATGAACCCGACCGGCCTGCCGAACCCGGACCACTACTCCACCGCGCATGACATGGCCCTGCTGGCCCGCGCCATCATTCATGAAGATCCAGCGCACTATGCGATCTACTCGCAAAAAGAGTTCTTCTGGAACAACATCAAGCAGCCTAACCGCAACCTGCTGCTGTGGCGCGACAAGACTGTAGACGGTCTGAAAACCGGCCATACCGATGAAGCCGGCTACTGCATGGTGTCTTCGGCAGTGCGTGATGGCATGCGCTTGATCGCCGTAGTATTCGGTACCACCAGCGAATCCGCCCGCGCGGCCGAAACGCAAAAGCTGCTGACTTACGGTTTCCGCTTCTATGAAACCCAGACCTTCTACAAGGCTGGCGCCGAACTGGCCCAGGCTGCGGTCTGGAAAGGCACTGCCAGCAATGTGCGTGCCGGTCTGGCTGAAGACCTGACCATGACCCTGCCAAAAGGCCAGCTCAAAAACCTGGCGGCTACCATGACCATGAACCCACAGCTGACTGCCCCGATTGCCAAAGGCGCGGTGATCGGCAAGGTCGAAGTGAAGATGGGCGACAAGGTCTTGCAGACCACCGACCTGATCGCACTGGATCAGGTTGATGAAGGTGGCTTCATCCGTCGCGTCTGGGATAGCATTCGGCTATTCTTCCACGGCTTGTTCAACTGATATCGTGACCTGCGCGCCCCTGCCTCCCATCGGAGCCAGGGGCGATGTTGTCGCCACGGCTTACGAGGCCGTCATTGCCATGACCGAACCAAAAGTTCCCGCTTCTGCCGGCACGCCGCCCGCTGAAGACATCAAGTCCCACGAAATCAAGTTCCCGTGCGCGGACTACCCGATCAAGGTGATCGGCGAAACCGGCGCAGGGTATAAGGCATTGGTGCTGGAAATCCTTGGCAAGCATGCCGAAATGGACTTGGCCACTTTGGCCGAGCGCCAGAGCAGCAACGGCAAGTACACCACCTTGCAGGTGCACATCATTGCTACCGGTGAAGACCAGTTGCGTGATATCAACAGCGCCTTGCGCGCGAGTGGCCACGTGCACATGGTGCTGTGATGTCGGCAGCTTGCGGCGTGCTGGGCTTTCGCGAACTGGGCCTGATGGCCTACGAGCCCGCCTGGCATGCCATGCAGCGCTTTACCGACCAGCGCGGCAGCGACACTCCGGACGAGGTGTGGCTTGTCCAGCACGCCCCGGTGTTTACCCAGGGACAGGCCGGCAAAGCCGAACACCTGTTGCTGCCGGGGGATATCCCGGTGGTACAGGTCGATCGGGGCGGGCAGGTCACCTATCACGGCCCAGGCCAGTTGGTGGTATACCTGTTGCTGGATGTACGTCGCTTGGGTTTTGGTGTGCG
>LIDZ01001978.1_pt1 | contig 11200 bp, 19 predicted proteins | sample 644651 | NCBI WGS metagenome assembly LIDZ01 (sample SAMN03856242, study PRJNA289617) | food metagenome | isolation source: wine grapes on drying loft during traditional withering process | host: Vitis vinifera cv. Corvina | place: Italy: Gargagnago di S. Ambrogio di Valpolicella | collected 2014-01
TAATCAAAGTGAATCACCTGGCCCATCGCATGGACACCCGCATCCGTTCGCCCAGAACCATAAATAGTGATTGGCTCTCCATTGTTCATTTTCTGCAGCGTTTTTTCAACCTCTTCTTGCACCGTTCGGCCATTAGGCTGCTTTTGAAACCCGTGAAAGTTCGTACCGTCATAGGCAATGACTGCTTTGTATCTAACCATAAATTCTCTCCTAAAAAGCATTTATTCTCGAAAAAAATCCGAACTACTTTAGTCTGGCTCCAAACGAGTAGAGCTTCTGCTAATATAGTTCGGATACAATTGTTAACTTCGTAAAAAGACTAATACTACTGTTACTGCCGCAAAGGCAATGATTACCGCTGTGTCTCGGCCTGACCATTTCAATAAACGATACTTGCTGCGGCCTTCACCGCCGCGATAGCCGCGAGCCTCCATCGCTGTTGCTAAATCCTCAGCACGATTGAAACTGCTGACAAACAGCGGGATCAGTAAAGGAACGACAGCTTTGACTTTTTGAATCAAATTGCCTTCACCAAAGTCCACTCCACGAGCTCGTTGTGCGTTCATGATCTTCTCCGTCTCATCCATCAGCGTAGGAACGAACCTCAGCGCGATAGACAGCATCAAAGCAATTTCGTGCACAGGAACATGCACTACGCGAAAAGGCCCTAAAAGCGATTCTATGGCATCTGACATTGATAATGGTGGTGTCGTCAATGTTAGTAAAGTCGACATAAAAATAATCAAAATAAAACGGCAAAAAATGAAAAGTCCATTTTGAATCCCGTACTCAGAAAGACTAAAAATTCCCCAAGACCAATACAATGTACCGCCCCGGGTAAAGAGCATTTGTAAAATCACCGTAAACGAGATCAGCCAAATTAATGGCCGCACGCCACGAATGAAGAAGCTCAGATCCACTTTCGACAGCATAATCGCAAACAAAGTAAATAATCCTAAAAACAAATAGCTTTGCCAATTGTTGGCTAAAAAGATAATCCCGATAAAATAGAAGCTGGCGACTAGTTTAGCCCTCGGGTCCAAGCGATGAATCAGTGAATCGCCTGGAATGTAACGGCCAAAAATCAGTTTATTCATCATGGACAGTACCTCCTGCCTCACGAATAATCCAATCCGCTAGTTCTGCTTCTGTTAAAGGTAACTGGTCAAAATGAGCGCCCTTTTCCATCATCTTTTCAGCGAAGGCACTAGCAGCAGGGACTCCCAGCTGCTTTTCCTTCAACCATTCAACGTTTTGGAAGACCGCTTGCGGTGTACCGCTGTTGACTACTTGTCCTTTTTCCAATACATAAACATAATTGGCAAAATTCGCCACATCATCCATTAAATGGGTCACTAAAACAATCGTCATGTTGCGCTCTTTATGCAAACGCCAAAATATTTCCATCATTTCTTTACGCCCAGCCGGATCTAAACCAGCTGTCGGCTCATCTAAGACCAATACTTCCGGTTGCATTGCCAATACGCCAGCAATCGCTACCCGACGCATCTGACCGCCAGACAGTTCAAATGGTGAGCGTTCCAAGAAGCTTTCATCCAGACCAACTAAATTCAACATCTCAGCTGCCAATTTCAACGCTTCTTCTTCCTTCACCCCAAAGTTCTGAGGACCAAAGGCGATATCTTTAGCCACTGTTTCTTCAAACAGCTGTGCTTCGGGAAATTGAAAAACGATCCCAACTTTTTTCCGCACGGGTTTTAAGTTTTTATTGTCAGTGGTCGGTGTAATCACCCGATCACCAATCGTTACCTGGCCATCAGTTGGCTTCAACAACGCATTTAGATGCTGCAAAAGTGTGGACTTGCCACTACCAGTATGACCGACTAATGCCGTATAAGAACCTTCTTCAATCGCTAAATCAATATCAACTAGTGCACGTTGCTCAAAGGGAGTATTCGGTTGATAAACATAGCTTACTTTTTCAAAACGGATGTCCATAACCAGTCCATCATCCCTTCTTCATCCAAATAGGTGGTTGGGACTTCAACCCCACGGGCCTTCAATGCCATTTTTAACTTTTCAGGAAATGGCAGATCAAGTCCTAAAGAAACCAGTTCAGGACCTGCGGAGAAGATTTCTCCCGGTGTCCCTTCCTGGTACAGCTGACCTTCCCGCATGACTAAGATCCGATTAGCACTGGCTGCCTCATCAATATCATGAGTAATAGAAATAACGGTTAGCTCGTTTTCTTCTTTAATTTGACGAATCGTTGCAATCACGTCTTCCCGACCTTCCGGGTCCAACATGCTGGTAGCTTCATCCAAAATAATGATGTCTGGACGCAAAGCCACTACTCCAGCAATGGCCACCCGCTGCTTTTGCCCGCCTGACAAACGCGCCGGTTCCCGGGTCGCAAAGGAAGTCATCTTGACTTGTTCCAAAGCATTTGTTACCCGTTTAAGCATCTCATTGCGTTCAATGCCTTGATTTTCTAATCCAAAAGCAACATCGTCTTCCACAGTCGCTCCCACGAACTGATTGTCAGGATTTTGGAAAACCATGCCCACCATACGACGAACATCCCAGACAGACTCTTCTGAAAGCAATTGGCCGCCGACTTTAACGCTGCCCTTTTGCGGCATCTGCAAGCCATTAATGGTTTTAGCAAGGGTGGATTTGCCAGAACCGTTGTGTCCAACGATGGCAATCCACTCACCTCTATTTATAGTAAAAGAAACATCTTTTAATGCTGGTGGGGTATCTTCTTGGTAGCTAAATTCAATCTGATTGACTTCAATAATTGGATCCATGACAGCACCCTTCATTTACATATATTTCGTTTCCCAAAAATCTGTCCTAAGACTAGCAAAAAAGCGGGATTTTTTCAATTTGTTCTACTTAAAATGCTTTTTGATACCTTGATGTCTTGACAGGAAATCAGGGTACAAAAAAACACTTTATGATGAGTGCATGCTTCCCAGAACAATCTGGGAAGCAGCGCTGAGCTAGACTCGGAGATTTCTCTCCAACATCATAACACTCTAAAGAATCATCTTAAAGTGAAGAGTGATTATTAAACAAGTTCAATAACAACCATAGGGGCGTTGTCGCCGCGACGAGGTTCAGTTTTCAAGATACGAGTGTATCCTCCTTGACGTTCAGCGTAACGAGGTGCAATGTCGTTAAATAGCTTTTGTAAAGCTGTTTCAACAACGATTTCATCGTTTTCTTCGCGAACATCAGCGGTTTCATTACGTACAAAGCGTGCTGCTTGGCGACGTGCATGAAGATCCCCGCGTTTTCCTAAAGTAATCATCTTTTCAGTTGTTGAACGAATTTCTTTCGCACGAGTTTCAGTCGTTACGATGCGTTCGTTGATAATTAAGTCAGTTGTTAAGTCACGCAGCATAGCTTTACGTTGGCTAGATGTGCGTCCTAATTTACGATAACTCACGTAGGTTTCCCTCCTTTGTCAACAATATTAATCGTCTTTACGTAGGCCTAGGCCTAAATCGTGTAATTTAGCTTTCACTTCTTCAAGTGATTTACGGCCTAAATTACGAACCTTGATCATTTCAGGTTCAGACTTATTCGTTAATTCTTGAACCGTATTGATTCCGGCACGTTTCAAACAGTTGTATGAACGTACAGACAAATCTAGTTCTTCGATGGTCATTTCCAACATTTTTTCTTTTTGAGTTTCTTCTTTTTCTACCATGATTTCCGCGTTTTTCGCTTCATCCGTTAGATTTACAAAGATATCCAAATGTTCAGTTAAAATTTTTGCAGCTAAGCTTAACGCTTCTTGCGCAATAATTGAACCGTCTGTCCAAATTTCCATCGTTAATTTATCAAAATCATCTCTACGACCGACACGAGTATTTTCAACTTGGTAGTTGACTTTACGTACTGGTGTGTAGATAGAATCGACTGGAAGTACACCGATTGGCATATCTTCTTTTTTGTTTTCGTCTGCTTGAACATAACCACGACCAGGTCTTACTGTAAGGCGAGCGTGGAATGTCGCACCTTCAGCAACTGTACAGATGTACATATCTTTATTTAAGATTTCAACGTCGCTGTCAACGATAATATCGCCGGCAGTAACCGTAGCTGGTCCAGTAATATCGATCTCAAGGGTTTTTTCTTCTTCGGTGAATAATTTTAACGCTAAACCTTTGATATTCAAGATAATTTGTACTACGTCTTCTCTTACACCTTTTACAGTAGAGAATTCATGCAATACGCCGTCAATTTGAATATTAGTAATAGCAGCACCAGGTAAAGAAGAAAGTAGAATACGACGTAGAGAATTACCTAAAGTAGTTCCATAACCTCTTTCCAAAGGCTCAACAACGAACTTGCCATAATCTCTGTCTTCATCAATTTTTGTGATTCTTGGTTTTTCGAATTCAATCATTCTTATCATTTACCCCTTTCAAAACGAAAAGTGTCTTGTTCAATGACGTTCCTGTAAAACTCATAGTGAGAGGGGCACTCATTAAACACGACGGCGTTTTGGAGGGCGGCATCCATTATGAGGTACTGGAGTCACGTCACGAATTGCGGTTACTTCCAAACCTGTTGCTTGCAATGAACGAATAGCTGCTTCACGACCAGAACCAGGTCCTTTAACAGTTACTTCAACACTTTTCAAACCATGTTCCATTGCAGCTTTTGTAGCTGTTTCAGCAGCCATTTGAGCAGCGAAAGGAGTAGATTTTTTACTACCTTTAAAGCCTAATGAACCAGCAGAAGACCAAGCTAGAGCATTACCGTTTTTGTCAGTAATCATGATGATTGTATTGTTAAAAGTCGAATGAATGTGAGCAATTCCTGACTCAATATTCTTCTTCACACGACGTTTACGATTAACTTTCTTTGCTACCATGAAGATTTAACCTCCTTCACTAATTATTTTTTCTTACCTGCAATCGCGCGAGCTGGACCCTTACGAGTGCGCGCATTGTTTTTCGTGTTTTGACCACGAGTTGGTAATCCACGACGATGACGGATTCCACGGTAAGAACCGATTTCCATCAGGCGTTTGATGTTTAGGTTGACTTCACGACGAAGGTCACCTTCAACTTTTAATTTATCAACTTCTGCACGAATAGCGTCTGTTTGTTCGTTTGTTAGATCACGTACACGAATGTCTTCAGATACGCCAGCATCGGCTAGAATTTGTTTCGCAGTAGTATTTCCGATACCAAAAATATAAGTTAAAGAAATTACTACGCGTTTATCACGAGGAATATCTACTCCTGCAATACGAGCCATATTAAATTACACCTCCAATTATCCTTGACGTTGTTTGTGTTTTGGATTTGCTGGGCAAATCACCATAACTCGTCCGTTACGACGAATCACTTTACAATGTTCGCACATTGGTTTTACTGATGGTCTTACTTTCATGATAATACCTCCTGAAGTTTTACGGAGTACAATTTACTTAAAGCGATAGGTAATGCGACCACGACTTAGATCATAAGGAGAAAGTTCAACAGTCACTTTATCCCCCGGCAAGATTCGAATATAATGCATTCGAATTTTACCGGAAACATGTGCAAGTACTTCGTGCCCATTTTCCAATTCGACTTTAAACATTGCATTCGGCAAAGTTTCGACGACTGTTCCTTCGATTTCGATCATATCATCTTTTGCCACGCAGAGTACCTCCTTGTTTTTGTTTCGCATTTTCACACGATAAAATGGCGGAAACTGCAGTTCCCACCTTGATTTTTAAGTTTCACTTCTAGTTAGAAGTCGGACTGACATATTCTATCATAAAACATTAAACTTGGCAAGACGAACTGCATTTTTCAAGTCGGTAGTAAAAACTATTTTGCAATAATTTTTTCTACATCTGCAAATACGGCATCAATGTCACGATCTCCGTCGACTGGATATAACAGACCTGCTTCATTGTAGAAAGCTAAAATTGGTTCACTCGCTTTTACATTCACAGCTAAACGATTCTTAACCGTTTCAGGCTTATCATCATCACGTTGATAAAACTCATGGCCGCCGCAGCGATCACAGGTTCCATCGACTTTTGTAGGATTGAATATCTTATGATATGTCGCTCCACAATTTCGACAAATAAAGCGTCCTGCTAGTCGTTCAACTAACACTGATTCAGCAACTTGAATTTCGATCACAGCATCAATCTTTTTATTCAAGTCTTCAAGCATTTCAGCCAGTGCTTCTGCTTGATCTAATGTACGTGGGAAGCCATCTAACAAGAAACCTTTATCAGTATCCTGTTGTGCTAGACGTTCCTTCACAATACCGTTTGTTACTTCATCTGGGACCAAATTCCCTGCATCCATAAAGGATTTTGCTTTTAATCCGAGTTCAGTCTCGTTTTTAATTGCTTCACGGAACATATCGCCAGTACTGATATGTGGAATATTGTATGTTTCTACAATTCTTTCAGCCTGTGTTCCTTTACCTGCTCCAGGCAGCCCCATTAAGATGAGGTTCATTGTTTTCCCTCCTTAATAAATGCGAAGCGAGAAGGGTGTTGAGGAACCCCTCAACCCACTTACTCTGCATCCATGAAACCGACATAACGCCGTTTCAACATAAGTCCTTCTAATTGTTTCGCAGTCTCTAACGCAACCCCTACCACGATCAGCAAGCTAGTACCGCCCAATCCGATAGATTGAGGCAAGTCCCAAACCATTTGAGCAATGATTGGAATTAAGGCAATTAGTCCTAAGAACATAGCACCAACTACACTTAAACGCATCAAGATTTGCGATACGTATTCTTCAGTTCCTTTACCTGGGCGCACACGCGGAATGTAACTTCCTTGTTTTTGCAAGTTCTCTGCCAATTTCTCAGGATTTACCTGAACAAAGGCATAGAAGAAAGTAAAGGCAACAATCAGAACAGTATAAATCGCCGCACCGGGTACCGTATTATAACTAAACAAATTAGTTACAATCCCATACCAATCTTCCGCGCCATAGCGACCCGCTAAGGCTTGCAGCACCGCATTTGGTGTTGCAATGAAAGAGCTGGCAAAGATAACCGGAATAACGCCGGCAGCATTTACTTTTAATGGCAAATAGCTGCTGGTCGGTGCACCAACGACTTGTTTAGTATATTGAATCGGAATTTTTCGTTCCGCTTGCTGGAAGTAAGTAACAAAAACAACGATCAAGATCATTGCTAGTACTAGAATTACAACAAAAATGACAGATTTCCAAATTTCACTAGATTCAATATTTACGAAATAGTCTTCGTAAATGTCTACAATACTTTGTGGCAACCGTGAAACGATTCCGGCAAAGATAATCATAGAAACGCCATTCCCAATTCCTTTTTCCGTAATTTGTTCACCTAGCCAAGTAACAACCATGGTACCAGCCGTTAAGATGACACCGATAGTTATAAAGGTTTGCATATCACTATCTGGTACGAAACCAAATTGAGCAAAATAGTTAAATCCTGCTGTGATAGAGACAGATTGAACGAATGCCAGTACCAACGTTAAGTAACGCGTTGCTTGATTCAGTTTCTTCCGTCCGACTTCCCCTTGCTTAGACCATTCAACAAATTTCGGCACAATATCCATCTGCAATAATTGAATTACGATAGATGCTGTAATATAGGGTGAAACCCCCATAGAGAAAATTGAGAAGTTTTGCATGGCAGAACCGCTGACCATATTCAGCATTCTGAAAAATGGCATTTCGCTTAAGCCTTGCAATCCTCTAGCATCAACCCCGGGTACTGTGATCTGTGCACCGATTCTAAAAACCAGTAAGATCAATACCGTAAACAGGATACGAGATCGGATGTTTTTTACCTTAAAAGAATCTTTTAAAAGTTTAAACATTAGATCACCTCGATTGATCCACCTGCAGCTTCAATTGCTTCTTGTGCAGCTTTCGAGAATTTTGTAGCCTTAACTGTTAATTTTTTATCTAAAGAACCTTTAGCTAATACTTTGATTCCAGATTTTTCGTTTTTAACGATTCCAGCTTCAACCAAGACAACTGGAGTTACTTCTGTTCCGTCTTCAAAGCGGTTAAGAACATCTAAGTTTACTACTGCGTATTCCTTGCGGTTTACGTTAGTAAATCCACGTTTTGGCAAACGACGGAATAAAGGAGTTTGACCCCCTTCAAAGCCTAAGCGCACGCCTCCACCTGAACGAGAGTTTTGACCCTTTTGTCCACGACCAGAAGTTTTACCGTTACCTGATGAAGTTCCGCGACCGACACGATTACGAACTTTACGAGAACCTTCTGCAGGTTTTAATTCATGAAGTTTCATTAATTTGGCACCTCCTTAACAATCTAAATCTAATTTCTAGACTTCTTCTACGTCCACTAAATGTGAAATAGTGTTAACCATACCTTTGATGGCTTCGTTGCTAGGTTTAACAACGGTGCTGTTCAACTTTCTCAAGCCTAGAGCTTTCACTGTATCACGTTGGTTTTGAGGACGTCCGATAACACTGCGTCTTAAAGTAATTTTTAATTCAGCCATTATTTTCGTCCTCCTTATACTAAGTCTTCTACAGAGACGCCGCGCAATTGCGCTACTTCTTCTGCACGTTTTAATTGTTTCAAACCTTCAACAGTTGCACGAACAACGTTGATTGGTGTGTTTGAGCCTAGAGATTTAGAAGTAACATCAGCTACTCCAGCCAATTCCAAGACGGCACGAACAGGTCCACCAGCGGCAACCCCAGAACCTTCTACGGCAGGTTTCATTAAGATACGTCCGCCGCCGAATACACCAATAACTTCGTGAGGAAGAGTTGTTCCTACCATTGGTACTTCGACTAGGTTTTTCTTCGCATCTTCGATTGCTTTACGAATTGCTTCAGGTACTTCTTGTGCTTTACCAGTACCAAAGCCTACGTGACCGTTTTTGTCACCGACTACAACTAGGGCTGCAAAGCGTAGACGACGTCCACCTTTAACAACTTTAGTTACACGGTTAATCGCAACAACGCGGTCTTCTAATTCCAAATGTTTTGGATCGATATAAACCATGAATGGTGTTCCTCCTTTTCCTAAAATTCTAGTCCATTTTCGCGAGCTGCTTGAGCTAAAGCTGCTACACGGCCATGGTAAAGGTATCCACCACGGTCAAAGACTACTACTTTAATACCTTTTTCAGAAGCACGTTGAGCAACTAATTTGCCGACTTCTTGTGCTTGTTCAGTTTTGTTTCCACCTGAAATTTCTTTATCCAAGGTAGAGGCACTTGCTAGCGTCACACCCGCTACGTCATCAATTACTTGCGCGTAGATGTTTTTGTTAGAACGGAAAACGTTCAAGCGTGGGCACTCAGCAGTACCAGAGATTTTGCCGCGTACGCGCATGTGGCGCTTTTGGCGTGTTTTGTTTTTATCTGGTTTTGTAATCACAATTGTCACCTCTTAAATTAAGCTGGCCTAGGCCGCATGTAGGGTAAACCTACTATTTACCAGTTTTACCTTCTTTACGGCGTACATATTCGCCAACATAACGAATTCCTTTGCCTTTGTAAGGTTCTGGCGGACGAGTGCTGCGGATTTTCGCTGCAACTTCACCGACTACTTCTTTGTTCGAACCTTTAATCACAACTTGTGTGTTTGCAGGAACTTCGATTGTAATTCCTTCTGGAGCTACAATTTCAACTGGATGTGAGTAACCAACGTTTAGGACAAGTTTTGAACCTTGTAATTGCGCACGGTACCCAACCCCGATTAATTCTAATGCTTTTTGGAAACCTTCGGAAACACCAACAACCATGTTATTGAAGTTTGCACGAGTAGTTCCGTGAATAGTTTTCATCTCTTTGCTGTCATTTGGACGAGTGAATGTTACTTCGCTGCCTTCGATACTCATTTTGATATCAGAAGAAAACGTACGTGTTAATTCACCTTTTGGTCCTTTTACAGTAATGTCATTTCCTTTTTGAGTTACTTCAACTCCTGCAGGTAAAACGACGATTTTATTACCAATACGGCTCACTTAAAGACACCTCCTCATGGATTGTTTGAAATTACCAAACGTAAGCTAATACTTCTCCGCCGACGTTTTTTGCTCTAGCTTCTTTGTCAGTGATAACACCGTCTGAAGTAGAGATGATTGCGATTCCTAAACCGTTTAATACTTTTGGTACTTCGTCAGCTTTGACATAAGCACGCAAGCCTGGTTTAGAGATACGTTTTAAGTTTGTGATAACGCGTTCGTCATTTTTTCCGTATTTAAGGAAAACACGGATCATGCCTTGTTTGTCATCTTCGATATATTCAACATCACGGATGAAACCTTCACGTTTTAAGATTTCTGCGATGTCACGTTTGATTGTTGATGCAGGTACTTCTAATGATTCGTGTTTAACCATGTTGGCATTACGAATACGAGTTAGAAAATCTGCAATTGGATCTGTCATGACCATTGAACTGTTTACCTCCTTTATGCGAGTTGTATTTTACCAGCTAGCTTTCTTCACGCCGGGAATTTGTCCTTTATAGGCAAGTTCGCGGAAGCAAATACGGCAAAGATGAAATTTACGATAAACTGAATGTGGACGTCCGCAGCGTTCGCAACGAGTGTACTCTTGCGTTGAGAATTTTGCAGGGCGTTTGTTTTTAGCAATCATTGATTTTTTAGCCAAATTTTTTCGCCTCCTTGATTATTTTTGGAATGGCATTCCAAGTTGTGTTAATAATTCGCGTGATTCTTCGTCGGAGTTAGCTGTTGTAACAACAACGATGTCCATTCCGCGTACTTTATCAACTAAATCATAGTCAACTTCAGGGAAGATCAATTGTTCTTTGATACCCAAAGTGTAGTTGCCGCGGCCGTCAAAGGCTTTTTTGCTGATTCCGTGGAAGTCACGTACACGTGGAAGAGATACAGACACTAATTTGTCTAAGAACTCATACATTCTTTCTCCACGTAGTGTTACTTTCGCACCAATCGGCATGCCTTCACGCAAACGGAATCCAGCGATTGATTTTTTAGCTTTAGTGATAATTGGTTTTTGACCAGAAATCAATGCCAATTCTTCAACTGCTTTGTCCAAGTTCTTTGCGTTTGATACCGCATCACCAACACCCATGTTGATGACGATCTTGTCAACTTTAGGTACTTCCATGATTGAACTATAGTTAAATTTTTCCATCAATGATGGGGTTACTTCATTTAAATATTTTTCTCTTAGGCGGTTCATCTAATAAGATCCTCCTTTCCTGTAATTATTTATCTAAAACTTCGCCGGT
>LIDZ01000201.1_pt7 | contig 11194 bp, 12 predicted proteins | sample 644651 | NCBI WGS metagenome assembly LIDZ01 (sample SAMN03856242, study PRJNA289617) | food metagenome | isolation source: wine grapes on drying loft during traditional withering process | host: Vitis vinifera cv. Corvina | place: Italy: Gargagnago di S. Ambrogio di Valpolicella | collected 2014-01
CACTTATAATAGATTTGTCAATTGATGCTACAAGCTTATCATCCTCTATTTTTGAACTTATTCCCCACACATCACTTAATATGTTATCTCCTTTTTTATTGTCATCCAATATCCAAAACACATCCTGGGTACTTAAAAGCTCTTCTACAACTGCATTTTTTAAAATTTCACCATTTTTTATTATAGAAACATTGTCACAAATCAATTCAATCTCTGACATTAGATGGCTTGAAATAAGAACAGCCATATTTTCTTCTTTAGCAAATCTATTTATTAAACTTCTGAATTCATTTATTCCTGATGGGTCAAGTCCATTGGTTGGCTCATCCAATATAAGAAGTCTTGGCTTATTCATAATTGCCTGTGCAACTCCCATTCTTTGTTTCATTCCCAGAGAGTATGTCCCAACTTTTTCTTTCAGATATTTTTCCATTCCAACAATTCTAGCAGCATTCATCATATCTTTTTTTGTTATGCTTTTATTCATCACTGCAAGCATCTCTAAATTGTCAAGACCCGTCATATAATTGTATAGATCCGGACCTTCTATAATACAGCCCACATTCTTCATAGCATTAACATAATCCTTAACAATTGAATGTCCACATATCTTTATCTCACCTTCAGTAGGTTTTGATAGGCCTACAATCATTCTAAGTGTTGTGGATTTACCCGATCCATTTGGACCAAGAAACCCTAAAACCTCTCCTGCCTTAATTGAAAAACTTATACCCTTTATAATTTCCGTGCCAGCTATTGTCTTATGCACATCGCTAACTAATAAAACTTCTTCTTTCATTGCTAATACCCCCTTTTTTGTTTAACTTATGTATCTAAATCTTATATCCAATCCCCCAAACTGTCTGTATATAATCATTTGTAGCTCCTGCTTTAGACAGCTTATTTCTTAAATTACTAATATGAACATTGATTGTATTATCGTCACATAAGTATTGTGATTTCCAGACGCTCTCAAAAACATTTGCTTTAGAAAAAACCTTGCTTGGATACGAAATTAAAAGGCTTAAAATTTCAAATTCTCTTGAAGTTAATGTGGTTATTACTCCATTAACTTGTACTTCTCTTGCATCCTTGTTTAAAGAAAGTTCCTTATATTTAAATATATTATTATCTATTGAAGCACCAGAAAATTGTTTATATCTTCTAAGATTAGCATCTACCCTAGCACAAACTTCGTCTATATCAAAAGGTTTGGTTATAAAATCGTCTGCCCCCATTTTCAAAGTATTGATTTTCACATCTTGTCCTTCTTTAGCCGAAATTATTATTACCGGCATCTGTTTATGCTTTCTTATTTTTACAAGGAGGTCTTCTCCATTAATTCCTGGAAGCATTAAATCCAGTATAACCATGTCCCATTCATCACTCTCTAAATATATAAGTGCTTCTGTTCCAGAATAAGCAGCCTTAGTAACATATTTATTTTTATTTAACATATCACAAATAAGCCCGTTAATATCTTCATCATCTTCAACTATTAATATTTTTATACAATCCACCATATATATTACTCCTCTATAACCCAATTTTCCTATATTAATACATATATGATTATCCCATAGTTATAACAAAATAAAAAGTTTTTATTGATTTTTCATTACTTTTTTTGTATAATTACTAATTGTAAGTTTAGTATATTTAAACTTACAGTTTACATATACTATTATTGAATAGAAAATTAATTAGTGGGTGTTCTTATGGAAATTGGAGAAAAAATAAAGGGTCTTAGAATAGAAAAACAACTTACTCAAGAAGAGCTAGCTAATAGATGCGAACTGTCAAAAGGATTTATATCTCAGGTAGAAAGGGATTTAACTTCACCATCAATTGCAACCCTTGTCGATTTACTTGATGTACTTGGAACGAATCTAACTGAATTTTTCAGTGAACATAATCAAGAAAAAGTAGTATTCACAAAAGAGGATACATCTGAAACTTCTGATGATAATCATAAATATAATTTGATGTGGCTTGTTTCAAATTCGCAAAAAGACTCCATGGAACCAATTATACTTACATTAGAAGAAAGTGGTTCTTATACCGAAGATACACCCCATGAAGGTGAGGAATTCGGATATGTTTTAAAGGGAACTATACAGCTTAAACTTGGAAATAAAAAATATAGAGTAAAAACAGGTGAGAGCTTTTATTTTAAGCCTAATGTTAACCATCAAATATCAAATACTGGTAAAAAACTTGCAAAGATTATTTGGGTGAGTAGCCCACCATCATTTTAAATCTAAATAGAGAGGTGTGACTTTGATAATTATGGAAAAAGACATATTTATAGAACTTAAGAATATAACAAAAAAATATGGTGACAATACTGTAATCGAAAACCTTAATCTCCATGTTAGAAGAAATGAATTTATAACATTACTTGGTCCAAGTGGTTGTGGAAAAACAACAACCTTAAATATTATTGCTGGTTTTGAAACCGTGGACAACGGCAGTATTATTTTTGAGGGCAAGGTTATAAATGAAGTGCCGCCCTATAAAAGACAAATAAATACTGTGTTCCAGAAATACGCACTATTTTCCCATATGAATATATACGAAAATATAGCTTTTGGTCTTAGAATCAAAAAACTTCCTGAAAAACAGATTCAAAAAAAGGTTCAAGATATGCTTAAAATAGTGGAGCTTGATGGATTTGAAAAAAGGTCCACAGATTCATTAAGTGGAGGACAACAGCAGCGAGTTGCCATTGCTAGAGCTCTTGTTAATGAACCAAAGCTTCTGCTTTTGGATGAACCTCTGGGTGCCTTAGATTCTAAGCTTAGAAAAGAAATGCAAATGGAACTAAAAAATATTCAGAAGCAGCTTGGAATTACTTTTGTATTCGTTACTCACGATCAGGAGGAAGCTCTTACTATGTCAGACACTATTGTAGTAATGAACAAGGGAAAGATTCAACAGATTGGCGCTCCTGAAGATATATATAATGAGCCGAAAAATCGTTTTGTTGCAAACTTTATTGGTGAAAGTAACATACTTGATGGAGTTATGCATGAAGATTTTAAGGTTAGTTTTGAGGGAAAAGATTTTGAATGTGTAGACAATGGGTTTACTAAAGATGAACAAGTTGAAGTTGTTATAAGACCTGAAGATATTAAAATTACGTCTAGCAAAGATGGAATGCTTTCAGGAAAAATTACTTCAGTTGTATTTAGAGGTGTACATTACGAAATGAAAGTTCAAATTGCTAGCGCTGAGTGGGTAATCCATAATACTGTACACGCACCCGTTGGAGAAAATATAGGAATAAACATATTCCCTAATGATATCCATATTATGCGAAAGGCTAGTGAATAATCATGAAAAAGAAAGGTTCTATCGCTCATTATCCATATATAATATGGAGCATACTTTTCGTAGTGGTTCCTATTTTTCTTGTACTATATTTCAGTATTATTGATAGCAATGGAAACCTCACTGCTTCTAACTACACAAAATTATTTAATCCCATTTATATGCTTGTTTTTCTGAACTCAATTAAACTAGCTTTAATTTCAACTGTTATATGCCTACTTTTAGGATATCCTGTTGCATATATAATTTCAAAATCAAAAAATAAAACCCGAAATATCTTAATGCTATTTTTAGTTATTCCAATGTGGATGAACTTTCTACTTAGAACTTATGCTTGGATGTCCATTCTTGGCAAAAACGGAATTATTAATACTATAATTACTACACTTGGTTTCCATTCACTAGACATAATGTATACGGATGCTGCAGTTATACTTGGAATGATATATAATTTTCTTCCATTTATGATTATACCAATATATACAGTGCTAATTAAAATTGATAAAGATGTGATAAAAGCAGCTGGAGATTTGGGTGCTAACAAACTTGTAGTATTTAAAAGGATTATACTGCCTTTAAGTTTACCTGGAGTCATGTCAGGTATAACTATGGTCTTCATGCCAGCAGTTTCAACCTTTGTAATATCTAAGCTTCTTGGTGGTGGTCAATTTATGCTTATAGGTAACCTTATAGAATCTCAATTTACCACAGTAGGTGATTGGTATTTTGGTTCAGCTCTTTCAATTTTAATGATGATAATAATACTTCTTTCCATGGCTGTGCTTACAAGATTCGATAAAGATGACGTGAAAGGTGGTGGACGCCTGTGGTAAGCAAATATTTAAAAAGGATATACCTTGCTCTAACATATATTTTTTTATATGCTCCTATAATATTTTTAATAATATTTTCCTTTAACTCAGAGAAATTTTCTTCTAAATGGGGATATTTTTCTTTAAAGTGGTACAGTGCACTATTAAGTGATGATCGAATACTCACTGCACTCTACTATACTGTGCTTGTAGCCATAGTTTCTTCTATAATTTCCACTATATTTGGAACAATTACTGCAATTGGAATTGATAAAATGAAAAAAGGAATAGGTAAAAAAACAATATTAAGTGTTAATAACCTTCCTGTTCTAAATCCTGATATAGTTACAGCTGTTTCCTTAATGACACTGTTTATATTTTTTAAGGTACCTTTTGGACTAATTACCCTTATAATTGCACATGTGGCTTTTTCTGTGCCCTACGTAATTTTATCTGTACTTCCAAAACTAAAGCAGCTACCTACTGACATAGTTAAAGCTTCCCTTGATTTAGGTGCTACCCCAGGCTATACAATGAGAAAAGTAATACTACCTCAAATTAAGCCTGGAATAATGGCCGGCTTTTTATTTGCCTTTACAATGTCTATTGATGATTTTGTAATAAGCTTTTTTAATACAGGTTCCAATGTAACAAACCTTTCCATTGAGATATATTCTATGGCTAGGCGTGGTATAAGCCCAGAAATAAATGCACTATCAACTTTGATGTTCATAACTATATTAATATTATTGTTCCTTGCTAATGGCAAAGATCTATTTAAAAAGGAGAGAAAAAATGAAAATTACTAGAAAAATTCTAATTCTTACCATGATAACCGCCATTTCGTCTTCCATTTTTACAGGTTGCTATGCTCCAGGAAAGTCCAGTAGTGGTTCATCCTCATCATCTACACTTAATGTTTTTAACTGGGGTGAATATATAGATACTAGCACAATAAAAGATTTTACTAAACAGACTGGAATTAAAGTAAACTATTCCACTTTTGCAACCAATGAAGAAATGTACGAAAAAGTTAAATCCGGCACAAATAAATATGATTTAGTCTGTCCCTCTGATTACATGGTAGATAGAATGATAAAGGAAGATCTTGCTGCGCCAATAGATTTTTCAAAACTTCCTAACTATAAAAATATAGATGAAAAATATAAAAATCTAAGCTTCGATTCTAAAAACAAATATTCAGTTCCATACATGTGGGGAACAATAGGCATAATCTATGATAAAACTCAGATTAAAGAAAAACTAGATAGTTGGAACGTATTATGGGATACAAAATATAAAAACAAAATATTCATGTCAGATGATATGAGAAATTCATTAGGTATATCCTTAAAACGATTAGGTTATTCTATGAATTCCACAAATAGTGATGAACTAAAAAAAGCTACAGATGCATTAGCATCTCAGAGAAAAGATATAAACCCTGTGTATGTTGGTGACGAGGTAAAGGATGCTTTAAGAAATGGTGAAAAACCAATGGCAGTAATTTACTCTGGTGATGCTGCTGTACTTATGAATGAAAATCCCGGTAAATATGAATATGTAATACCAAAAGAAGGAACTAACAAATGGTTTGACAGTTGGGTAATCCCTAAAAACACGCAAAATAAAGATGCAGCAGAAAAATTCCTTAACTTTCTACTAGATGCAAAGGTTAATAAAAAGAACGTTGATTTTATTGGATACGGCACTCCAAACAAAGCTACCTTTAAAACTCTAAGTGACAAAGAAAAAAATAATAAGGCTTCTTACCCTGATGAGGTCTCTCTTAACAATTCTGAGGTGTTCACAGACCTTGGCAGTGTAGCAAGAAAGGCTTATAGTGATGCTTGGGTTACGGTTACGGCTAAATAAATAGTGACAAGTTTCAAGTGACAAGTGACAAGTTAAAGGCATTTGCTTATAAAGGGGACGTCCATGGATTTTGAGAAATCAAATCTATGGACGTCTCCTGTTTTGATACATTATATCTCCTTATTTTTTTTACCCCATTCCGCCATGCTTAATAATATTGGAATTAGTGTAGTACCCTTTTCTGTCAATGAGTATTCTACTTTAGGTGGAATTTCGTGATACTCTTTTCTATAAACTAGTTCAGAGCAATTCAGCTCTTTTAGCTCTTGGCTGAGCATTTTATGTGTAATAGAAGGCATATTTCTTTTAATTTCACCGTATCGTAATACTTTATTTTCAAATAGCTTATACAATATAAGCCACTTCCATCTCCCACCCACTACTGCTAACGTATATGATATAGAGCATTTACCCTCGTCTACTGACCATTTCTTCATATTACTCTCCTTTCATATAGTATCTCACTTTAAAGTGCATACTTACTTTTATACTAACAATTATATACAATATAAAGTAAATACTCAACTAAAGGAGATTTACAATAATGAGAGTTCAATATTCTTTGTCACAAAAACGAAATATATATTTTTTAGTGTTTATAGTTCCATTTTTGATGGGTCTTGGGGTGGATTTATATGTACCTTCCTTGCCTGTGATTACTAGTTTCTTTCATACTAATGCTAGTTTGGTACAATTGACTGTCAGCTTATATTTATTAGGATATGGTCTTGGTCAAGTTGTCCTTGGAGTATTGTCCGATAGCTTTGGTCGTAGGAAGGTGTTACTTATAAGTGCAGTCTTTTTCACAATTGTAAGCTTTGCCTGTATTTTATCACCTAATGTGTTTGTGCTGGAAACCTTACGCTTTCTACAAGGGATATGTATAGCTGGACTAGCTGTTGTAGTTAGAGCCATGGTAGTGGATGTTTTTTCTGGATCAGAACTGTCAAAGGCGACCAACTATTTTACACTTAGCTGGTCACTAGGACCAATAATTGCTCCATTTATTGGTGGAAATCTAGAAAACTACTTTGGCTGGCAAGCTAATTTTATTCTTTTTGGTTTGTATGGATTGTTTATCTTCATTTACGCATTTGTAAAACTACCTGAAACTAATTCGCATTTATCTGTTCTCAGTTTTTCACAAACTTATAATAATCTACGAGAGATTATTACTGCTCCTGTGTTTATGATTATTACCACAGTATCTGCCATAGGATATGCAATTATTGTCTTATTTAATGTAGTTGGACCATTTTTCATTGAAATGGTATTAAAATATTCTGTTACCCAATATGGAAATATCGCTTTAGTATTAGGATTTGCCTACTTTCTTGGTGCTACAGCAAATCGTTTTGTTATTGGTTATTTTAATAACAAATCGCTTCTGCTTTTCGGTTTAATTAGTTCTTTAACTGGAAGCATTCTGATGTTATTGTTAGGTTTTACATTAGGTATGAATTTATTTGTAGTCTTAATCCCTATATTCCTAATTTTCTTTTTCATTGGCTTTATAGTTCCAAATGCCTTAGCTGAGACAATGGCTATGTTTTCAAGTATTGCAGGAACAGCCAGTGCTGTATTTGGTACAATAACGGGAATAATTGTTTTCCTAGTAACCATGTTTGGTAGTAGATTAAAAACTACTTCTCAGATTCCCCTAGCATTTACTTATTTTTGTTTGCTAGTTATATCAATAATGCTGTTTTACATATCGGGAAAGCTTGAACATAAGCATGAGCTTGCCTTAAAAATAGCCAAGTAAAACAAAAAACAAAGTTAAACTAGCACTAAGCTTGGATTTTCACCCCTCTTAGTGCTAGTTTCACTTTATTCTTTTCCTATGGTTATCTTAACCTCAATAGCGGATAGCCCTTTATTAAGGAAAATAAGATAGTATAAATGTGAGCAAATAATACAACTTGAAGTTATAATGATTATGGTTCCAACAATTTTGTTGAATAGGAGGACACAAAAGATTCCAAAAATCAAAAGAAATATACTGCCAACTATTCTTATGATACTTTGTTCTTTTGTAGGTAATAATTTATATTTATTTATCACTTCTACTCCACTCCACAAATCTTAATATACTAGAATTATATTATTCCTCCATATATAAGTCAATAATTATATTTTTTTACTTTATTTTCAATAACGGTGATTGCCATGTCATTACCAAGCTTTGAAAAATTATTGAACTAAATCACCATTGTCTTCCTGGGTCATTTCCCATATCATTAGCTGTACCACGAGGAAATAAAACAGAATAATGCTTCAATATAGGATCATTATTGCCATTTATAGGTTTAGGAAATACAAATTCAATTTTAATTTTATATTTTTCCCGTGTGTTGCCTATAGCCCATGCAGTGTAGCCTATAATTTTCTCACCATTAACTGTTACATTATATTCAGGATTTCCAAAAAACTTTTTCACGGTTAAAAAAGGTATTTGTCCGAGCCTTCTGTCAAATGATCTAACTTCAAAAATGCAATTTGCTTTACCAACTCCAAAAGCCACATTTTGTTTTGAATAGGTGTAGTACGTGCCCTTAGCCTGTTTTACAAAATCCTCTCTATCCGCTTTGCCTAGCTTTGATTCCACACTCTCAATAGGAGTTCCATAAACTGCAAAATCACAGTTTATAGTTTTACCTTGTGAAGCTGAATTTTTAATACTCTGAAGAAGTGCCTTCTGTGAATTGGCATTCTGCACAGCTCCACTTGAATTTTTTCCAGAAATTTTAGTTCCATTACTAGCTGGAGAAGGCTGTGTACTAGTTGTATTTGGTTCTACGTTAGCTGAAGGTGAATTATTACTAATTGCATTTGTTACAGTGTTTACGCTATTTGAATTATCAGTTGGAGCCTTTGCTGTACTTGAGCAACCCACCATAAATACCAGACATATAGCTACAATAGTCCCTATAATTGATTTTTTGTTGAATGATGAAACCATGATTATTCTCCTTTACTTTATTTACTATTAAGTCTTGCCACCTTATATAAGTTAATTCATACAGTGCCTTTCTAAACCATGCTATCATTATATTCTATTTTGGTGTAAAATTTAACATTATATGTAATAATGTTAAAATATACAAACTATTATCATTGTGTCTTTATACTGAAAGGTGGCGATAGCTTGAAAGCTATAGAAGTTAAAAATTTAGTTAAAAAATATGGATCATTTACAGCAGTGGATAATATTTCGTTTTCAGTTGAAAAAGGAAATATATGTGCAATACTTGGACCCAATGGATCAGGTAAGACAACCACTATTAAAAGTATATGTAATTTAATAATTCCAGATAAGGGTGAAATAAAACTAGATGGTAAGGATAATAAAAAAACAATAAATAAAATAGCAGCATTATTTGAAGGCACTAGAAATCTTTATTGGAGACTAACCCCAAGAGAAAATTTACGATATTTTGCAGGGATAAGAGGATTAGGTGGAAAAAATATAGAAAAATCAATAGACGAATTATTAGAAAGGTTTAATTTAGCGGATAAAAGGGATGTATTGGTTAACAATTTGTCTAGACGAATGCAGCAAAAGGTTGCTATATCTATGACATTAATCTGTAATACAGATATTGTTCTTTTAGATGAGCCAACTCTTGGATTAGATATTGAAAGTTTTATGGATATAAAAAATATATTAACAAATATAGCTACAGATATGAAAAGAACTGTACTTTTAAGTACACATGATATGAATTTAGTTCAAGATGTGTGTAACGATGTGGTTATTTTAAATAAAGGCAAAATATTAGCACAGTACACATTGACAAATCTTTTAGATATGTTTAGAAGTATGACCTATGAGTTTATTTTAGTAAAAGCTATTTCAAAAGAAAATAAGGCTTATTTATTAAAATTGGGTTATGATTTCTATCTTACAATGAATGATTCTATACTAGAAATAGATATAGATAATTCAAATAAAATATACAACATTATTGATGCACTAAAAGAAAAGCAAATATTAATTAAGGAAATAAAACAGAAAGAAATTAATTTTGAAAGAGTATATTTAAATCTTCTTAGCGGGGGTAAAAAATAATGGAAAAGATATTTTACCTATTTAAAGTATCATTTGAAAAGTCTATGAAAGAACTAATAAGATACAAATTTAATACTATTTCAGATATAATGAGTTTTTATGCTTTATTTATTGCAATGTTTTTTGGAATGAAATCGTTTGGTACAAGCATGAATGTAACTCCTGTAATGTTAGGAAAATCAATAGAAGGTTTAGTAGCTGGATATTTTTTATGGACTGTAATGGTAATGGCTTATTCAGATACTGCAAATAGCGTAATAACCGATGCTAGTAGAGGTACATTAGAGCAGATAAGCATGTCAAATTTAGGTTTGCACACTATATTAATTGTAAGAAGCATTACAAATTTGATAGTAAATTTATTAGTTTGTTTTATAGGATTATTTGTTTTTAGTCAATGTAATAAAATAGCAAAGAAAAAGGCACTATTAGGTCAATATTAACTAATGCAAAAAAATGTATGCTAATATTGAATTTTAGCATACATTTTCACATTACTAACCTAAATTAGGCATAATCATCATAGAACTACATAAAATCTTTATGGGTGATATCTATATTATGACCCGAACTTACTTTTATATTAAAATTACCACCTGCACTTGCTCCAACTATTCTAATAATATATTTTCCATCTTTAGGTGTAGTGAATTTTATGTTTCCCTTTTGATTTAATTCATTTTTCTTAGCTATAATATTATAATCTGAATCCAAAACCACAATATAAAATCTCCCTTTAGTAATTTTTGTTTTGTCGTCTATATTTATCTTATCTCCTTTGCTAGATGTAAACCCCATTAAAGACCATTTACCATCAAATTTTACAAAGTCAAAACTTTGGCCATCCTTAGTGATTTCCTCATTTCCATTATAGAAAAAACTGCATTCTGATTCATCACTACTTGATAAATACTTATTAGAATCAATACTAGAACTATAGCTTTTATATAATCCTATTACTCCTGCAAATATTATTACTAGTGAACAAATGATAATTAATTTATTTTTTTTCTCATTTTACTAACCCTCCAAATAATATCGGTAGTGTAAATTTATTTACACTACTTGTTTAGTTTTTTGTTTATATATCAAGGTTTACAGA
>LIDZ01006913.1_pt232 | contig 11179 bp, 10 predicted proteins | sample 644651 | NCBI WGS metagenome assembly LIDZ01 (sample SAMN03856242, study PRJNA289617) | food metagenome | isolation source: wine grapes on drying loft during traditional withering process | host: Vitis vinifera cv. Corvina | place: Italy: Gargagnago di S. Ambrogio di Valpolicella | collected 2014-01
TTTCAACACGGCGACAACACCATGCTTTTTTTAACCCTGCGCGTTGCGCGTCCGGTCACTTCTCTGGTGCAGAGCAGCACGCTCTATTGCCGTGGGTTGGGGCTTGAACAGCTGGGCGCCTTTACCGATCATGATGGCTTCAGCGGTATCATGCTGGGCCAGCGTGATCTGCCCTGGCATCTCGAATTTACCCAGTGCGATGCGCATCCATTGCGGCCAACACCCACGCAGGAAGATATGCTGGTGCTGTATCTGCCTGACGAAGAAGCCTGGCTCACCACCTGCGAAAATATGCTTGCCGCCGGATTTTGCCGTCTGCCCGCCGTTAATCCGTACTGGGACCGTAACGGGCAGACGTTCTGCGATCATGATGGCTACCGGACGGTTATTCAGCGTCAGTCGTGGCCATCCCTCACAGACGGCCAGAAAAATCATTCAGCGGATACGCGGCGATGAGTTTATCGCTGAGCGCATGCAGATCCTCACAGACATAATGGGGCTGCGGTCCGGCTGCCAGCGTGGCGTTACCCTGACGCAAAATCATCGCTGCATGCCAGCCCGCCGCGCGGGCGCCGATGATATCCCAGGTATGGCACGCCACCAGGCAAAGTTCCGCGCCCTGAAGAGTGAGCGCCTGTTCCACCTGCCGATAGGTTTGCACCGCGGGCTTGCAGGCGGGCGGCACGGCATCTTCAATGCTGAACAGGCGTTCAAAACAGGCGCGTAGGCCCGTTTTTTCCAGCTGGGCGGTCTGCGCGTCGGTGCTGTTATTGGTCAGCGTAAACAGCCGAAAACCGTGCTGTTGCAGGCGTTGTAAAGCCGCCAGCGCATCGGCATGCGGCGGCAGCGTGCGCATCAGCGTCGTAAACTGCTGACGTTGCTCATCATTCAGCGTCAGGTTTGCCAGCGTTGCCTGCATATCCAGCACCGCTACGCCCAACTCGCCGAACGGCGTAAATTGCCCGGTCAGCGCGAGCGACTGTGAATAGAGGATGGTCTGCGCAAACCACTCGCGCATGGCGGCATCCCGACCAAAGGTGCTGCGGAAAAAAGGGCTCAGGTGTTCCAAATCCAGCAGCGTTTCATTGACGTCAAACACCAGAACGGGGCGCGTAGCCATATAAACCTCGTTATCATGATTTTTCAGCCTTTGATCGTAGAACAGACTGCGCCGCTTGCGCGGAGGAATCGCAATTCGCTTTTCTGAAGGAGAAAAAATGACCTGGTACACGCAAGACGGTTTTAAGGTACGGCTCGAATGGGGAATACATGCGCTGGAGGCGCTTCATGAAACCATCGACTGCGCGATTGTGGTGGATGCGATCTCCTTTTCCACCTGCGTCAGTCTGGCGGTAGAGAGAGGCGCGATGATCTATCCGTGGCCGTGGAAAGATGAATCTGCGCAACACTATGCTGCGTCGCTGGGGGCCGAGGCTGCCAGCTTAGAGCGGCGCTTTAGCGGTCAGGGTCGATCGCTGTCGCCCTGTTCCCTTGCGGATCTCCCTACGGGCAGTCGGCTTGTACTGCCTTCGCCGAATGGATCGGCCATCGCCTTTCGCGCCGCTGAGCTGGGCGTCACCACATGGAGCGGTTGCTTTCGTAACCGCACGGCCACCGCGCGTGCCTGTGCCGACGCTTCGCGCATTCTGGTGATCCCCTGCGGTGAAAAATGGCCGGATGGCTCATTGCGTCCGGCGGCAGAAGATTACCTTGCCGCAGGCAGTATCATTGCCGCGTTGGGAGGCAATATGTCGCCAGAGGCCGCAGCGGCTGCGGCGGCATGGCAACAGTGTGAGATCGCCACGCTGTACGAGTGCGCCTCAGCGCGTGAGCTCAGCGCACGGGGTTTTGCCGATGACGTGGCGCTGTGTCTGGCCGTTGATGCCAGCAACCGTGCCTGTCGGCTGCAACAGGGATACTTCATCGCGGGATAATCGGCAATTATGCCGCCATCGGTCATAAAGTCCCGGCTTCATCATGTCGATAACGATCGTACCGGGCTTTTCCGGTGCATTGTTGTTATCACCACGGAAAAAATATGAAGCTTAATCATTTTACGATAGGGCAAAGACTGAGTGTTATGGCCGCGATCCTGCTGCTGGCAACAATGTTTGTCGGTTTGCGCGGCATTACGCTCAATGCTGAAGCACTACAAAAAAATAATGACATCATGGCCAGCGAAACGCGCGTCGCGCAGAGTATCGATACCGCGCGTAATGCGCAGGTGCAGTTTAAAATTCAGGTGCAGGAGTGGAAAAATACCTTGCTGCGTGGCACGCAGGGTGCCGAGACCTTCGAGAAATACAAAGCGGCTTTTCTGACGCAGAGCGATAAAACCGCCGCGTTGTTGAATCAACTGCTGCTGCTGCAACCGGCGCTGGGCATGGATACCGCACAGGTTAAGCAGACGCTGAAGCTGCATGCTGAGCTGCAACAAAAATACCTCGCCGCGCTGCAAAGCTACGACATTCATAACCTTGCCAGCGCTCAGCTGGTCGATCGTCAGGTCAGCGGCATCGATCGCGAACCCACCAAAATGATCGATGACGTGGTTCATCATACGCTGGCGCACGCTGAGAAGCTCAACCAGCAGCTGGCGGCGCAAAATCTCGCGCAGTTTGCATCCACGCGCATGACGTTATGGATCGCCATGGCGGCTATTTTACTTTCCGGTGTGCTGATCACCGTTTGGCTGATCCGCAGCATTACCCATCCCCTGCGCGAAGCGGTCAACATTGCACGCACCGTGGCATCGGGCGATCTGCAAACCGTGATCCGCCCAAGCGGACGTGACGAAACCGCCGAGTTGATGACCGCGCTGCGTGAAATGAACAGCAGCCTGACTTCAATTGTCTCTGGCGTGCGCAGCGGCACGGAAACCATCGCCTCGGCATCGATTCAGATCGCGCAGGGCAGTCAGGAACTCTCATCGCGTAATGAAGCGCAGGCGGGCGCGCTGGAAGAGACCGCCGCGTCAATGGAAGAGCTGACGTCGGTGGTGAAAAACAATGCGCAGAACGCGCGTCACGCCAGCGATATCGCGCAGGATGCCCGTTCTATTGCCGGTAAAGGCGGTAATGTGGTGGAAAAAGTGGTGCATACCATGAGCGAAATCCACCAGTTCTCCAACGAGATTAATCAGATCATCACCGTCATCGACGGCATCGCCTTCCAGACCAATATTCTGGCGCTGAATGCCGCGGTTGAAGCCGCACGGGCCGGTAGCGAAGGACGCGGATTTGCCGTGGTGGCAGCGGAAGTACGGGCGCTGGCGCAGCGATCGGCTAAAGCCGCGCAGGATGTGCGTATCCTGATCGACCGCTCCGTCAATTCCATCGGCCAGGGCAACGAACTGGTACAGGGTGCGGGCACCACCATGGAGGAGATCATTCTGCGGATTCGTCAGGTGAGCGAGCTCATTGAAAACGTCTCGGCGGCGAGCAACGAGCAGAGCGTTGGCATCGATCAGGTTAATCTGGCGGTGACACACATGGATGCCGCCACGCAGCAAAACGCCGCGTTGTCTCAACAATCCACCGCGGCGGCACAGGCGTTGCAGGCACAGGCTGAAACGCTGCTGGCCAGCGTCAGCGTATTTAAACTCAACCCGGCGCTGGCACAGCCGTAAGCCACGAAACGGCCACGGCGTCGTCACGCCGCGGCCTTATTCTGGCTGGTGGATCGCTTCCTGATGGCCGCGTCCCGCCAGCGACCAGAGCAGCAGCGCCGCCAGGGCAATCACGCCCAGCACGGCGAACGCCACGCTGTAAGAATAGCGAGTGGCAATAGCGCCGGTTAATGCCGGGCTAAAGGCAGCACCCGCGCCCATCATAAACATCACCACGCTCTGCCCGGCATTAACGTGCCCGGTGCCGCGCAGCAGTTTCACCACGTAGCCAGGCACCGCCACGCCTAAAATTCCGGCGGCAACGCCGTCCAGCACCTGCACCGGAATCACCGATATCGGTTCAGAAAACCACGCGGCCAGTGCCGCTCGCACCGGCAATACCAGCAGCGCGATCATAATCAATCCGCGATAGCCGACCTTTTCGGCGCGTGCCGAAGTAAACAGCGCCACGGGGATCATCACGCATTGCGAAATCACTACCGTCGCGGCGGCGTACAAACCAGGGTTAATGGCGTTAGAACCGGAAGCGGTGACGCGCATGCTCAGCATTGGCAGCAGCGCGGCATTCGCCAGATGAAACAGCAGCAGCGTCAGGCCGGTGACGGCCAGCACCGGGTTTTTCGCCAGAATCGACAGGCGCGGCACCGCCTGCTCTTTTGCACCACTTTCCAGCCCGCGTGCCGCGTGGTGATCGATATCCTGCTCACGAATCGCCGAGACTGCCAGTGCGGCCAGCACCGCCATGCCGGTCATTAAAATAAAGATTGAACCGGTTCCCCAGTACCAGCTTGCCGCACCCGCCAGCAGCGCGGCGGTCATGTTGCCGCCGTGGTTAAAGGCTTCGTTTCGCCCCATCTGGCGGTTGAAACCGGACTGACCGGCAACCCCAAGCGTGATACCCGCCACTGCTGGCCCAATAAAGGCGGCGGAGATGCCAGTGACTACCTGCGACAGGCCTGCTGCCCACGCCTGATGGTTAAACCACAGTAGCAGCGTGGCCGCGGTGATCAGCACGCAACCGGCGATAATCAGCAGCCGCTTGCGTAGCGTGGCGTCCACCACGATGCCCGCCGGAATGGTCACCAGCAGCCCGGCGATGCCGCCCGCGCTCATCACTAAACCGATATCATCCGCTTGCCACTGGTGCTGGGTAAGAAAAATCCCAAGAAAAGGGCCTAATCCGTCGCGAACGTCGGCTAAAAAGAAACTCATCAGGCAAATAGCCTGTAGTGAGCGTAACGGCATGATCGGCTCCCGGCGAGGTTGGTGTCTGCAACAGCGCGCATGCGCTGCCGTCTGGTTTGTTTTAATCATTGCAGAAAAACCAACATGTTGAGAGGCGTTAAAGTAACGAATTGAAACTACAGCGGCGCAGCGCAGCAAGGAGTGGCCGCCAGGCAGGCGGCTGAAAAGGGGCAATCAGGCGGTGCTTAGGGCGTGGCTCGCCCGCGCAGCTGAATAAACAGCGTGGTCAGCAGAAAACCCAGAGATAACATCAGTGCGCTGGCGATCAAGCTATCTTCACCCGCATAGTGTGCCACCAGCGGCACCAGCAGGGCGCTGATGCCATAGCCCAGCGTATGGCCCGCCGCAATCAGCCCGGCGCCTTTGCCGGAAGAGAGCCGATCGGTTAGCAGCAGTTGATAGGCGGGCGTCGCCATGGCGGTGCCAAACGAGGCGATGGCGCAACCGGCGTAAAACAGCAGCAGTGAAGGCTGGCACATCACGATCATTCCGCCTGACATTACCAACGCTGCTACCAGCAATAGCCGGAGCGGAGAAAGCCTTTGCGGGCGCACCACCAGCAGCTGTGCCAACAGCGTGCTGGCCGCCGCCACCGACAGCAGCAGCGCCACGTGATGGCTGATAGCGGTGGTGCTGAGCTGAGAGATCGCGTGCAGGCGCGGCGCCAGGCCCAGCTGCATCAGGCTGACGGACGCCGCCAGCAACAGCGCGCAGCCCAGAAAAGGCAGTAGTCGCAGGCTGAAGCGCGCCGTCACTGTGCTCTGTTCTGCGCTGGCGGGAGCGGCGTGCTGCGGCAGAATCACCAGCAGCGCGCCGAGCGGTGCCAGCGCCATCAGCCAGATCGGGGCGAACGGGTTCAGTGCCAGCAGCCCAGCGGCGGCCAGTGGGCCAAGTAATCGCCCCAGGCTCAGGCCGGTGCTGATGGTCGCCAGCGCTGCCATGCGACCTTCCAGCCCGGCGCGCTGCAACGACCAGACCTGACAGGCGGGCACCATGCCCGACACCGTCACGCCGTAAATAATACGCGCCACGATCAGCAATGCGAGGCCGCTGGCTCTGGCATGCGGCAACGCCGCCAGCAGGGCAATGCCTGCGCCTAACACCACAAAACTGAGGATATAGCCGAGCAGCGCGGCCATCACGACCGGCTTGGCGCCGCGTTTTTCAATCTGCTTGCCCCACCACGGGGAAGAGGGCAGAAACAGCATGGAACCCAGCGTCAGCAAGGCAGCCCAACTGGCCAGCGAGAGATGCGTCACGGTGACCAGCACCGGCAGTGAGACCAGCAAACCGTTTTGACCAATGCCCAAAAGCCCGGCGCAAAATGCCAGCGACCAGTTCGAACGCGCTGGCTGCTCTGTTTTAAGTCGAGAAAGGAGAGTCAACATGATTTGTAAGGATTCTGTTAAGTTATTTCAGCGTTTGGTAAGCCTGGTGCAACAGAATATTGCAAATATTGTTGCCAATGTAAAACAAATGCTTATCATAACGAGAATCATTATCATCATTGGTCCTGGGTATGCTTATGAGTTCTCCATCCGAGCAGATGTCTGTTGATATCGCCGCACAATGCTTCCTTAACGCGCTGATGCGCGAAACCAACGACTGGCAGTTACGCCACGCAGCCGACGGCAGCGCAGGCTCACAGTTGGTGATCCCGCTCGACGAGCGCCGCCGCATTGAAATCGCGCTGCGCTACGTCTCACCGACGCAACATCACCACTATCACTTTCCCGCTCGGCTGTGCCGCGATGACGACAGCACCGGACAGCCGCTGGACTTCGCTGCGCTGACCACGCTGCTGCTGGAGAAGCCCGGCGTTGCCGGCGAGTTAGCCCCGGCGGTGATAACTCGCTTTAACCAGCGCGTGCAGGAGAGCCATCGCAACACCTGGCAGGCAATTGCGGCCCGTCCTGACTGGTCACGCCTGCGCGATCGCCCGCTGAATTTTGGCGAGGCGGAGCAGGCGCTGCTGGCGGGACACGCATTTCATCCGGCCCCTAAATCCCATGAGCCGTTCAGCGATGCCGAAGCGCGCCGTTATCTGCCCGAGTTTGCTTCTGCTTTCCCGTTGCGCTGGTTTGCCATTGCCCGCGAGCAGCTGGCGGGCGAGAGCCTTAACCTGACGCTGCCGCAGCGCCTGATTCGGCTGGTGAGCGAAAGCGCGCCCGCACTGCTGACACACCTTGATGACGATACCGCATTGCTGCCGATGCATCCGTGGCAGGCAAGCCATCTGCTCAAACAGCCGTGGTGTCAACGGCTGATGGCCAGCGGCAAGCTGCGCGATCTGGGCGAGGCGGGAGAAAGCTGGTTGCCGACCAGTTCATCGCGCGCCATCTATTTTGCCCACGGCAGCGACATGCTGAAGTTTTCGCTGAGCGTTCGCCTGACCAATTCGCTGCGTACGCTGTCGGTGAAAGAGGTTAAACGCGGCATGCGGCTGGCGCGGCTGGCGACCACCCGTGAATGGCAGGGCCTGCAACTGCGCCATCCCACCCTGCGCGTGATGCAGGAAGATGGCTGGGCGGGCATCAAAGATGAGCACGGCGTGGTGCAGGAAGAGAGCCTGCTCGCCTTCCGCGTCAACCTGCTGAAAGCGCAGCCTGAGGCGCAAACCAACGTGCTGGTGTCGCTGACGCAGGCCGCACCGGACGGTGGCGATAGTTTGCTGACCGCAGCCGTGCGGCGACTGGCCAAACGATTGAGCCTGACGCCACAACAGGCGGCGCATTGCTGGTTGCAGGCCTATTGCGAACAGGTTCTGGTGCCGCTGTTCCGCATCGAAGCGGATTACGGCGTGGCGCTACTCGCGCATCAGCAGAATATTCTGGTCGAGATGCAGCAGGATCTGCCGGTGGGCATGATCTACCGTGATTGCCAGGGCAGTGCGTTCACCGCCAGCGCACAGGCCTGGCTGGAGAAATACCGCGAGGCTGACGCGGAAAATCGCTTCAGTGAGCAGCAGCTGCTGCGCTACTTCCCCTATTACCTGCTGATGAATTCAACCCTCGCGGTCACCGCCGCACTGGCCGCTGCGGGATTCGACAGCGAAGCCGCCTGCAATCAACGGGTGCGCGACGCGTTGGCCGCGCTGCGTCAGCAGGTGAACGATCGCACCTGCCTCGACTTCGTATTGGACAGCCGCTACTGGCAGTGCAAAGGCAACTTCTTCTGCTATCTGCACGATCACAACGAGAACACTATTGTCGATCCGGCGGTGATCTATTTCGATTTTGCTAATCCCCTTTATTCAGGAGTGAAATGATGTCAGCGGCTCATATTGTCCATCGCGACGGCGGCTTTTACTGCGAGAAAATCGGGCAGCCATTGACCTGTGGTTTTGGCCTTGATGGCAGCGCGACACTGGCACGCCCGGCGCAGGTGCCGAACGGCTGGCTGGTGGATGCCATCGACCAGCTGTTGGTGGCCGCACCACAGCTCAGCGGCGTGCAGCTGCCGTGGGCGAGCTGGCAGCAGGATGCCGACGCGCAGCAGCTGTTTGCGCTGGCGCAGGGCGATTATCTGGCGCGTGAGCGTTTCTGGCAGCTGCCGCTGTGGTTGCAAGGCGAGCAGTCGGTGGCAAGCGGCGCGATGCAATATGACGATGCGCGCCAGCTGTTTTATCCGCAGCGTCCACGGCGGCCAGAGGGCGAAGTCTATCGCCGCTACGATGCGCAGTGTCGGCGCACGTTGAGCTTCCGCGTGGCGGATATCGCTGAAGACGCCGAACGCTTCACCCGCTGGATGAACTCACCCCGCGTGAATGCCTTTTGGGAAATGGCCGGGCCGCAGGAAGAGCAGGAAAAACATCTGCGCGCGCAGCTCGATTCCGCCTACTGCTATCCGCTGATTGGCTGCTTTGACGATGAGCCGTTTGGCTATTTTGAAGTTTACTGGGCGGCAGAAGATCGCATTGGTCGTCACTATCGCTGGCAGCCGTTCGATCGCGGCCTGCATATGCTGGTTGGCGAGGAGAAATGGCGCGGTGCGCACTTCATACGTAGCTGGCTGCGTGGCTTAACCCACTATCTTTTCCTCAATGAACCGCGCACCGAACGCGTGGTCGCTGAGCCGCGCTATGACAATCAGCGCCTGTTCCGTCATCTGCCGCTGGCCGGTTACCAGACGCTGAAAGAGTTCGATTTCCCGCACAAACGTTCCCGGTTGGTGATGAGTACCCGCCAACGCTTTTTCAGCGAGGTGGGACTATGAAGCTGGCGCTGTGGCAGCGGGTCAACCGCGAAATGGTCGCTAAAATCCTTGCCGAGCTGGAATATGAGCGGGCATTAACGGCAAGCGAAACGGCAGCGGGCGAATGGGCGATCGCCGTGCAGGATGAGACCTGGTACTTTGCCGCCACGCGCGGCATCTGGGGCTGGTTGCATATCGATCCCACCACGCTTTCCACCCGCAGCGGCGCGGAAGTAGAGGCGGAGCGCACCCTGCGCCAGCTGGCGGAACTGCTGAAGATGAGCGATGCGCAAACGGCTGAACATCTGGAAGATCTCTACGCCACGCTGCGCGGCGATATACAGTTGCTGGAAGCGCGCGAACAGCTGGATGCCCGTGCGCTGATTGAGCTGGACCCGGATGAGTTGCAGTGTTTGCTCAGCGGCCATCCGAAATTCATCTTTAATAAAGGCCGTCGCGGCTGGGGCGTGGATGCACTGCGCGCCTATGCGCCGGAATATCGCGGCCGTTTTCGCCTGCACTGGATTGCGGTGCGCCGCGATCTGCTGGTCTGGAGCAGCGATGATGCCTGCGATCTCGATGAGCTGCTGAGCAGCGCCATGAATCACGACGAACGCCAGCGTTTTCAGCAGCACTGGACGGCATGCCAGCTGAACGATAACTGGCTGCCGGTGCCGCTGCATCCGTGGCAGTGGCAGCAAAAAATCGCGCTGCATTTTCTGCCGCAGCTGGCGCGTGGCGAAATGGTTGAGTTGGGCGAATTTGGCGATGACTATCTCGCACAGCAGTCGTTACGTACGCTGACCAACGTCAGTCGCGTGGTGCCGTATGACATCAAGCTGCCGCTGACCATCTACAACACCTCCTGCTATCGCGGCATTCCGGGCAAATATATCGCCGCCGGTCCGCTGGCATCGCGCTGGCTGCAGCAGCAGTTTGCCGCTGACGCCACGCTGCGTGCCACCGGCGCGCATATTCTTGGTGAGCCCGCTGCCGGTTATCTTTCCCACGACGGTTACGCCGCGCTGCCCGGCGCGCCGTATCGCTATCAGGAGATGCTGGGTGTGATCTGGCGCGAAAATCCCTCCTGCTATCTGCAAGCGGGTGAGCAGGCGGTGTTAATGGCCGCGCTGATGGAAACCGATAATGCCGGACGGCCGCTGATTGACGCCTGGATCGCTGAGTCCGGTCTGTCAGCCGAGGCGTGGCTCAGCCAGCTGTTTAGCGCAGTAGTGATTCCGTTTTACCACCTGATGTGCCGCTACGGCGTGGCGCTGATCGCCCACGGCCAAAACGTCACTCTGATCATGAAAGATCACATTCCGCAGCGCATTTTACTCAAGGATTTTCAGGGCGATATGCGCCTGGTCGATCAGGATTTCCCGCAGGCCGCGTCGCTGCCGCCTGAGGTGAAAGCCGTTACCGCGCGCCTGAGCGCGGATTACCTGATTCACGATCTGCAAACCGGCCATTTTGTTACCGTGCTGCGCTTTATCTCGCGGCTGACCCAGCGCTGCGGCGTCAGTGAAACGCGCTTTTATCAGCTGCTGGCCAGCGTCATTGACGATTACATGGCACAGCATCCTGAGCTGGCCGCGCGCTTTGCGCTGTTCGATCTGTTTAAACCCCAAATCATTCGCGTGGTGCTTAATCCGGTCAAACTCACCTTTTCTGAGCAGGATGGCGGCAGCCGTATGTTGCCGAACTACTTAACCGATCTGGATAATCCCCTCTATCTCGTTACCCGGGAGTCAGTAGCATGAAGACTTACGATTTTATCGGCATTGGCATTGGTCCTTTCAACCTCAGCGTTGCCGCGCTGGCTGAAAACATCGAAGGCTTCAGCTCGCTGTTCCTCGAACGCAAGCCGCATTTTGCCTGGCATCCGGGCATGATGGTGCCCGATTGCTATATGCAAACCAGCTTCCTGAAGGATCTGGTCAGCGCGGTCGATCCTACTAACCGCTACAGCTTCGTTAACTATCTGGTCAAGCGGAAAAAGTTTTACCGCTTTTTGACCACCGAGCAGCGCACCGTGTCACGCGAGGAGTTCGCTGACTATCTGTGCTGGGCCGCCGACGGCCTGAGCAACCTCGCCTTTGGTCAGGCGGT
>LIDZ01000201.1_pt4 | contig 11171 bp, 10 predicted proteins | sample 644651 | NCBI WGS metagenome assembly LIDZ01 (sample SAMN03856242, study PRJNA289617) | food metagenome | isolation source: wine grapes on drying loft during traditional withering process | host: Vitis vinifera cv. Corvina | place: Italy: Gargagnago di S. Ambrogio di Valpolicella | collected 2014-01
CACTTGAATTCTTACTATTTTCTGCAATATAATCTTGTGACTGTATTCCTAAAAACGGTCTTGATACATGCCCGTTTTTCATTATAGAATTTATTACAACTTTTGCATCGTTTATAGAAACAGCTGTGCCCGTTCCATCTTCATTGTAAGCTTCTGTGATTTTAAGGTTATTTATTCCTATAACCTCACCATTCATATCGCAGAGAGCCCCTCCATTGTTTCCTGAATTTATAGCTGCATCTGTTTGCACTACATTAAAATTTCCACCACTACCCATAATAGGATCCTGTGGCTTTTTATTTGGGGAGCTTATTATTCCATGAGTGGTATCACCAAATTGGCTTCCAATCGCCACCACATAATCCCCTAGTTGCACCTTTGAGGCATCACCAAATACCACTGCTTGTAAATTTTTTCTATCAACTTTCAATACAGCTAAATCTGTGAAAACATCAAACCCTATTACCTTTGCCAGTAACGGCTTAGTAACATTGGAAAGCCAGATAAAATGCTTATCAGCACCTTGAATAAGATGATAGTTTGTAACAATATAACCATCCGACCTAAATATTATTCCTGATCCAGTATTAGAACTACTATCTGCTCCATTAGTATTAGTATCACTTATTTCTACAACAGATTGGCTTGCTGCCTGTGCAACTTTAGCTATTGAGTTTTGAGAATTACCTTCGTAATTCCCTGCATAATTCTGAAAAATGTTATTACCTTGAACAACTGATTTATTACTATTTTCATTTTTTAACTTGGAGTATTCTTTTCCAGTAATATATGCGGATGATATCCCACCAGAAAAAGCGGCCACTAGTATAAAAACTATACCTTTAGAAATTTTCACGAACATAGTGTTTCTATTTTTTTTTCTAAATTTTATTTTTCCACCAGACTCATCTTGCTTTTGTTCTACAGCTTCCCATTTAACATCCGTTACACCACTTTCGTCTTCTTTCAAAGTAACACCTCCTTCTGGAACATTTATATTTAAGCCTTCTTTAATGAAAAAGTAAATTCAACTTCTCCATCCTTAGTATTTTTTACATATATGTCTTCTCCATGTTGAGTAAGAATGCTCCTGACTATAGGAAGCCCCAGTCCTGTACTAGCCTTTGAAGTTCTTGATTTGTCACTTTTGTAAAAACGATCCCACATATACTTTAAATCTTCCTCTGATAATGGTTTACTCTCATTGAATACTGAAACAAATACCCTTTCACCCTTTACCTTAGTAGATATTCTTATTTTTCCTTTATCCGTCACATATTTTATAGCATTATCTACTAAATTTGTAATGACTTGCATCATTCTATCTAGATCACCTTTTACATACAAGACCTCTTTATTGAAACAAACATCCACAGATAAGTTCTTTTCATTTATCTTTGTTTCAAATTTTATTACTGTACGTCTTATAATTTCATTAATATCAAATTTAACTATATTTAATGTATATTGACCTGATTCAATAGTTGATAAATCCAATAGATCATTTACAAGCCTTGTTAGTCTTTGAGTTTCTTCATATGCCAAGGTTAAATAATAATTTTCCTTTTCCTTAGGGATAACGCCATCAATTATTCCGCCAAGGAATCCCTTTATTGATGTTATAGGTGACCTTATTTCATGAGACACATTTGAAATAAATTCCCTTCTGTTGTTTTCAACCTTTGCCATGGAATCCGCCATATCGTTGAAAGATTTTGCAAGATCTCCAATTTCATCTTGGGAATTAATTTCTACCCTTATTCCAACATCACCTTTTGCTATTTTCCTAGCAACATCATTTATATTAGAAAGTGGTTTTATAAGTATCCTCTGGGACAGGAAATAGATGACGATGCAAGCTATTATTATTGCAAATATAGCCGAGACCCATATTATTACATATACTTTAGCTAAAGGTTTCGTTATTTCTGATAAAGGTGTATTCATCATTATGGCCCCTGCAAAATTCGTATTATTAGTACTGACAGGTACTATATATGTATGACTTGAAACACTAAAAAGTCCATTATATTTCCCAACCTCTGTTACAGTTTTACCACTTCTTAGTTTGTCAATATCTTCGCCATTTATCTGTTTGCCAATAAGTTTATTATTTTTCTCGTCCGATACATCATATATATATCCATTATTATCCAAAAGAATAATGTTTGCATTAAAATTTTCACCATAAGTTTTTAAATTATAATCTAATGAACTAAAAGTCATATCTCTTTCTGTATAAAGCACAGTCCAGTAGGCGATACCTTTTGCATCCCTATCAAATTGGTTTGTCACATTCTGAAAATAATATGATTGAAACCAAAATGATAATACAAGTGAAACAATTACAAAACACATAGCTATAATTATAGTATAAGCTGATACCATTTTGGCAAATAGCCCTTTTTTCATACGCTATTTCACCTCAAACTTATATCCAACGCCCCAAACAGTCTCAATTTGCCAGTTTGATCCACCTTGCAATTTTTCTCTTAATCTTTTTACATGTACATCTACAGTTCTTGAATCTCCTGGATAATCATAACCCCAAACCTCACATAAAAGCTGTTCCCTTGTAAATACCCTATTTTTGCTATTTGCTAAATAATGTAGAAGTTCAAATTCTTTAGGTGGCATTTTTATTTCGTTTCCGTTGTAAACTACTGTATATGAATTCATATCAATTACAAGGTTATCGAATTTCAATTCCTCTTTACTTTGAGTATCAGCACTATATCTTCTTAATACTGCTTTAACCCTAGCCACTAATTCCTTAGGTTCAAAAGGTTTTACAACATAATCATCAGCACCAAGTTCTAGTGCTAAAACCTTATCAAAGGTTTCTCCTTTGGCAGTAAGCATAATTACTGGAGTATCTGAGTCCTTTCTTATAGCTTTAAGCACATCTATTCCATCCATATGTGGAAGCATTACATCTAAAAGTACTAAGTCTGGTTTATAGTCAGCAAATACACTTACTGCCTCTTTACCATCGTAAGAGAGTCTTGTAGAATACCCCGAATTTTCAAGATATATTTTTATAATATCTGCAATATTTTCATCATCATCAACAATTAATATATTTCCTAATGTTCCTTCCATTTTGAACCCTCCTATTGGTTGTAAGGCATCTGAAAAGAAATACCTTGCTATTATAATCTATCATATTTTTGTAACATAATCGTTAATGTTACAAATTGTTAATTATAATTTAAAATATATAACAAAACATCGCAACCTACAGTAATAGTTTGCGATGTTTTGCTGTGGCTTAATTTCTATCTATCTATCTTCAAATTCTTCTTCAAATATCTTGCTTACAGCAATATCTTCATATATTCTTCTTATTGCTTCTGCAAAAAGATTTGCCACAGTTAAAACCTTTATTTTGCTACAAAGTTTACTTTCAGGAATTGGTATTGTATCTAAGACTACAACTTGCTTAATTACTGAATTTCTTATTCTTTCCATAGCAGGTCCTGACAATACTCCGTGAGTACAGCAAGCATAAACCTCTGTTGCTCCCATTTTCACAAGTGCATCTGCAGCATTTACAATAGATCCAGCTGTATCAATTAAATCATCAACTAATATAACCTTTTTGCCTTTTATATCCCCAATTACATTCATTACTTCAGAAACATTTGCACTAGGTCTTCTTTTATCAACAATTGCTATTGGTACTCCAAGTTTTTCAGAAAAATGTCTAGTTCTTTTAACTCCACCAATATCAGGTGATACTACTACTAATTCATCCTTATTGAAATTCAAACTTTTGAAGTATTTAGCAAGTATTGGGACACCCTCTAAATGATCTACTGGTATATCAAAAAAGCCTTGGATCTGTGCTGCATGTAAATCCATAGTAAGTACTCTATCTGCACCAGCTGTATGTATTAAATCAGCTACTAGTTTTGCAGTTATTGGCTGTCTTGCCTTAGCTTTCCTATCCTGTCTTGCATAAGCGTAATGTGGTATTACAGCTGTTATTCTACCAGCCGAAGCTCTTTTAAATGCATCAAGCATAATTAAAAGTTCCATGAGACTGTCATTAACAGGATCACATAAAGTCTGAACTAAAAATACATCTGATCCTCTTACAGTTTCGTTAATATCTACAGAAGTTTCTCCGTTGCTAAATTTACCTACCTTTGAAGCTCCAACTTCTAGACCTAATATTTTAGCAATATTTTGTACTAATTCTGGATTTGAGTTTCCTGTAAATATTTTAATATTTTTTCCATGACAAATCATAATAGATTAATCCTCCTAAGTTTATTTGCTCCTATTTTTTGATACCCATCCGTCTTTGTTTACCTGTCTAGCTCTTGCTATTGCAAGACTACCCTCTTGTACTTTTTCTGTTATTGTAGAGCCTGCTGCTATATATGTATTATCTTCTACTTCTACAGGAGAAACTAAATTTGTATTACATCCTATAAATGAATTATTGCCTATTATAGTTTTATGCTTAGTTTTTCCGTCATAATTTACAACTACAGTTCCGCAGCCAAAATTACACCCTTCTCCAACTTCAGCATCACCTATATATGTTAAATGGGCAACTTTAGTTTTATTACCAATTGTAGATTTCTTTATTTCAACAAAATCACCAATTTTAACTTCACTTCCAATACTACTTTCTGGCCTAATATAAGCAAAAGGGCCTACTGTAGTATCACTTCCTATGCAACTTTCCAAAATAACAGAATTTTCAATTGTTACTCTTTCATTTATAATGCTATCTGAAATTCTGCAATTAGGATATAACAAACAACCTTTTTTTATAACAGTTTTTCCTTCAAGAACATTCCCAGGGTATATTATAGTATCCATCTCTATTTGAACATCATCACCAATATATGTACTACTGGCATCTATAATGGTAACCCCATTTTCCATATGTCTCTTATTAATCCTATTTCTCATTATTTTTTCCACATCGGATAATTGTTCTCTTGAATTTACACCTAATGTTTCTTTAAACTCTACTACTGTAGCACCTACATCTTCTCCTGAGTCTTTTAATATCTGAACCATGTCTGTTAGATAATATTCACCTTGAGCATTATTATTATTTAATTTAGTAAGACCATTTAAAAGCATCTTTATGTCAAAGCAATACATTCCTGAATTTATTTCTGTTATTTTAAGTTCTTCTTTAGTGCAATCCTTATGTTCAACTATCTTTGTTACACACCCATTGGAGTCTCTTACTATCCTACCATATCCGCTTGGGTCTGTAAGTTTAGAAGTTATCAATGTAGCTTTAAAACTACCTTCTTCATGAAATTTTATACATTTTTTTATGGTGTCTTTAGTCATTAATGGAGCATCACCATTCAAAATAATCACAGTTCCATCTTTACCTTTCAAATAATCTCTAGCACACATCACTGCATGACCTGTTCCTAATTGATCATTTTGAAATGAATAGCTTACGTTTCTAGTATCTGTAGCGTTCTTTACCTGTTCTGCTCCTTTTCCAATAATTACATTAACATCATGTACATCTGACTTTCTAATTAGATCGATTACGTGATTTACCATTTCCTTACCACAAACCTTATGTATAACCTTTGGTAAATCAGATTTCATCCTCTTACCTTTGCCAGCTGCCAGAACTAATGCACATCTAAACATGATAACACCTTCTTCAATTGTTAATATTTTCTTTAAACTAATATTAATGTTATTTAGTAGCGCTTTGTGACAATTACCTTCTATATTATATTTTATTATTGATTTATTTTCAACAATAAGAATTATTTTTATATATTTCAGAAAATTAATTTTAAACAAAATAAAAAGGAGTTACCCTCCTTTTTATCTTACTCTTCGGTTTCGTTTTTCGCTGCTTCTTCAGTTACTTCAGCTACTTCAGCTACTTTTTTAGCTATTTCTTCAGTCTCTTTTTTTACTATCTCTTCAGTTTTAACCTTTTCATATTCGTTTAAAATTGCAGTTTGTATTTTCTCTCTAGTTACTGTGTTTATGGGATGTGCTATGTCCTTGAATTCACCATCTGGTGTTTTTCTACTAGGCATAGCGATAAAAAGTCCATTTTGACCTTCGATAACCTTTATGTCATGAACGACAAATTCATTATCAAAAGTTACTGAAACTATGGCTTTCATTTTTCCTTCTGTGGTAATTTTTCTAATTCTTACATCAGTTATCTGCATTATCCAAATCCCCCTCTAAGATGCTTTATACCTTTATACATTAAATATTCTACATATGTTTTATTTTTCCTTCTTTTTTTAAAAATATTATGAACTTTTTTTTAAAAATTTACTTTTAAAGGCATCTTGGGTTAAATAGATATCATATTTCTAGTTATTGTTTTTAGAATACTCTATATTATTTGAAGGTATTAAAACTGCTGAGCCACTTTCTGATATACCATTAAATTGTACTATAGAAATATAATTGCTAATTAGTTTTGACTTGCTTTCTATACTATCCACTAGAACGCCAATTCCTACTAATTCACTATTAAATTCTCTGAGTAGTTCAATTATACCAAGAGCTGTTCCTCCAGCTTTCATAAAATCGTCTACAAATATACATTTACTCTCTCTGTCTATTGATTTTCTCGATAATGACATACGTTGAATCCTCTTTCCAGATCCACTTACATAATTTATACTGACAGTTGGTCCTTCAGTGACTCTACTATCTCTTCTAACTATGATTAACTCAGTACATAACATTTTCGCCACCTCATAAGCAAGTGGTATACCTTTCGTTTCAACTGTAACAACGTACTTTACTCCTAAATTGTTGAAATTTGAAGCAAGAATAACCGCTGCCTTATGGACAATCTCTGGGTTATACATAATATCAGTCATATAAATAAAGTTTCCTGGTATTATTCTATCTTTCTCAGCTAGGATAGAACAAAGATTTTCTGCAAATTTACCTTTTTCCTCTTTTGAACTATTACAAACATATTTAATTCCACCGGAAGCACCAGCTATTGTCTCAATAGTCCCTACTTCTAACTTATTAAATATATCTCTTATTATAACTACATCTTCACTTATTGTGGATTTTGCTGCATTAAAAACTTCAGTAAATTTATTTAAATTAACTAGTTTGCTTGGATTTTCAACTAAAAGTTTTGTAATTGCAGCGATCCTCTGATTTCTACTAAATTTTTCCATAGTACCACCTATTTACATTAGATTACGAATTATTTTTAATTTTCCATACCTGTTATTCATATTTTATGCTTTATTATAGTGTTTATCAATAGAAATATTCATTTGATGTCTGTGTATTTCTATTTTATATATTGTTTTTTTAATATTTGTATTGTTTTTTTTTATATTTGTATATAATTAATAATGAGAAGCTACTATAATTTTTTTCACCTTAGAACTGTATTTATGTATTAAGTAGCTTTATAATTATATACTACTGAATTTAATTAAGCTTAAGGAGCTGATTTTATGTACTTTGATTTAAATAATGATATTAACAAAAAAGTTCACTTTATTGGTATCGGCGGAATAAGTATGAGTGGACTTGCTGAGATTTTATTATTAAGAGGCTATAAAGTTTCTGGTTCTGATATGAAATCATCACCTCTTACGGAAAAACTCTTAAAAGATGGTGCTGATATTTATATTGGACATGATAAAAACAATTTAAAAAATGTAGACATAGTAGTTTATACTGCTGCAATACCAGATACAAATCCAGAAATATTAGCGGCAAAAGCTTTAAAAATCGCAATGTTCACAAGAGCACAGTTTCTAGGCGCAATTATGAAAGGTCACAAATACAATGTAGCCGTATCAGGAACCCATGGTAAAACTACAACTACATCCATGATAGCTCACATAACCTTATCGGAAAACCTTGATCCAACAATTTTAGTTGGTGGAGAACTTGATGTTATAGGTGGCAATGTTAGGACAGGCAAAAGTGAATATTTTATAACTGAAGCCTGTGAATATAAAGCTTCATTTTTAAGTTTTTATCCTTATATTGGTGTCGTGCTTAATATTGATGCTGATCATTTGGATTTTTATAAAGATATCGATGCAATACAATCTGCATTTGAAAAATTCACTAACCTTATACCTAAAGATGGATATCTTGTAGCTAATGCTGATGACAAAAGAACTGCTAATGTTGCACAAAAAGTTTCTTGTAATGTCATAACATTTGGTATAGAAAATGGAGATATAAGAGCTAAAAATATAAAATTTAATGATCTAGCTTGTGCCTCCTTTGATGCATATAATAAAGACAAGTTTCTTTTTAGCATAAATCTAAGTGTACCAGGAAAACATAATTTATTAAATGCTCTAGGTGCCATTGCTAGTTCACTTATTCTTAATATTAGTGCTGAATCAATTATTACTGGTCTTAAAAACTTTGGAGGAACTCATCGAAGATTTGAATATAAAGGTACTAAAGATGGCATAGTAGTAATAGATGATTATGCTCATCATCCTACAGAAATCAAAGCAACTTTAGCAGCAGTAAAAAATTATCCTCACAAAAGAGTATTTTGTGTTTTTCAGCCACACACTTACTCACGTACACTTTCTCTTTTTGATGAGTTTACAAATGCATTTTCTGGCATCGATGAACTTATTATAGCTGATATATATGCTGCAAGAGAAAAAGACACTGGGGTTGTTAGTTCACAAATGCTAGCAGAAGCAGTGCAAAGCAAAGGCGTTAAGTGTAAAAACATGCATGTTTTCAGTGAAATAGTAGATTACCTCCACAAAAATATAAAAGATGGTGATCTTCTGCTAACTGTAGGTGCAGGAGACGTTTTTCAAATCGGAGAAGAATTTCTTAAATAGTGACAAGTTGCAAGTGACAAGTGACAAGTTATTGAAGATTTTCGGCTACGCCGAATAATCTATAAAATAATAGAACAAAAATAAGGGATACAAGTATATTTGTAACAAATATACTTGTATCCCTCTTTTATACGTTCTTTATTTCCATTGTCTATTTTGCCCAAAGGCAAAATTTCCTTACCTGGTATCTGGCAACTGATAATTGGAAACTGCCTTTAACTCTTCTCTTTTATCTCTTAACTTTTAACTTGTTTTTCTTTGTTAAAGGTCTATTTTCTTTTCAACCAAATATGAAGTTGATATAAATAATACTACAAAAAGTACTATGCTAAATACAAAAGTTGCTGTATTCATAGGAATTGTATTATTAATTACACTTGGACCATTTGTCTGAATATTACTTAACTTTCCTGAAATACTTGAGAATAAGTTTAATTTCATATTAAACTCCTGTGGAAATATCTTTACTAGTTGCCAACTTATAATGCCATATACAATTGATAATACCACATATGATATAAATGCCATGAATTTTCCAAGTTTGCTCTTAAATATAGCAAGCCTTGTTATTGTTATTGCAAAATAGATTTCTATAAAACTTGATGCAGTACTAATTATAATTAGCAATAAAAAAACTAAAATACAATTTACCACATTAAGTCTAACTCCAGCTGTATCTAGAGCCTTTCCTATGTCAGCTATCCTTGTTACATAATAAAATATAGACAAACTTGAAACTACTCCTATTACTATATTGAAAATACATGTAACAATTAGTTTTGATCCTATAATGAAATATCCATTTTTAGGCAATGTGAATGTAAGATATCCCTTATCAGTATAAATATCTTGTGAAAATATACCTATACACCATATAAAAAGCACCGCCGATATTACAACGGTTATAAAAATTGAAAAACCTAATAATACTGGATCTTCCCAGCCAAAAGGTCTAAGCAAAAGTACACAATTTGCAATAATACTAATTATGATTAGTGACACTATTGATTTATATCTACCTATAATTTCATATTTTATGAGATTCAGCATTATTGAAATACCTCCCTGTACAATTCGTCTATAGATTTTCCCTTTGATATTCGGAGTTCCTCTGCATTTCCTTCAAGTACAATTTTACCCTCAGAAATAAAAAACACATCATCAAAAAGTCTCTCTATGTCATTTACTAAATGTGTTGTAACTATCATGGAACTATCTTCTCTATAGTTGTTTAATATTGTATCTATTATTTTTTCTCTAGCAGTTGGATCTACACCACCTAAAGGTTCATCTAATATATAGAGTTTTGCCTTTCTTGAAATAGTAAGTGATAAATTCAGTTTTTCAAGCATTCCTTTTGATAAACTTGCAACCTTATCTCCTTCTTCTAAATTCATGAATTTTAGAAGTTCGTCGCACTTTGATCGGTCAAAATCTTTAAACATATCGCTATAAAATTTTACAGCATCTTTTATTTTCATCCATTTGTATAGATAATTAGTGTCTGGAAGATATGAAACTATTGATTTTGTATATATCCCTGGTTTTTTGCCATCTATCTCTATTTCACCAGCGTCCTGCCTTAATATACCTGCCGCTATTTTTAAAAATGTAGTTTTTCCACTACCATTGGGCCCTAAAAGCCCAACTATCCTTCCTGTTTTGATTTCCATGTTTAATCCATCTAAGCCTCTATTCCTGGAATATTTCTTTGTAAGGTTTGTGGTCTTAAGCATTGTCTCCATTATTACACCCCTTCTCTAATCTCGCCTGTAAAATCTCAATTATTCCCTTGTCATTATATCCTAAATTACACATACCTTCAATAAATGAATGTATAATCTCATCTGCCATCTCACTTCTAAGGAATTTTATCTTCTTATCATCTTCTGTTATATATCTTCCGAGTCCTCTTTTGCTATATGCAACCTCTTCCCTTTCCAGTTCTTGATATGCTCTTTGAACCGTATTAGGATTTACCTGTATGGTTTCAGCGAGTTCTCTAACGGAAGGAAGTTTGTCACCTCTTTTTAGTTCCTCAGTGATAATTTTTCTTTTAATGTAGTTCATAATTTGAATATAAATTGGCATGTTATCTACGAATTTCATTGTATCACCTCTCCCTTTTACTGTTATATATAAATAATACACTAATAAAGTCTATTTGTAAACATTTTTTTATAATATATATATTCTGACCTATTTACTCGAAAATACTAGCTATTTCAAAATAAACATTGCTATTTTCTTATTTTTTGTATATACTAGTAAATGTTCTTCGGGGTGTAGCGCAGATGGGAGCGCGCGTGGTTTGGGACCATGAGGTCGCAGGTTCAATCC
>LIDZ01008441.1_pt19 | contig 11170 bp, 10 predicted proteins | sample 644651 | NCBI WGS metagenome assembly LIDZ01 (sample SAMN03856242, study PRJNA289617) | food metagenome | isolation source: wine grapes on drying loft during traditional withering process | host: Vitis vinifera cv. Corvina | place: Italy: Gargagnago di S. Ambrogio di Valpolicella | collected 2014-01
GGCGATGGTTTCGCTGAACAGCTCAATTTTGCCACTGGCGGTTTTGATCGGATGGGCAAGTGGATCCTGACGGAAATCTTCCATAAACACGAACGGCTTGCCGCCCTGCGGCACTTCCACATGCCCTTCCTTCCAGAAGGTGTCGAAATCCGGCCAGTCAATGCCCTTACGCTGGTGAGCCACCGCGCACTGCTGATACAGGTGTTCGATCCACTGCGCTTCATTGCGGTTTTCGGTGAAGGTTTCACGGTAGCCGAGGCGATCCGCCAGGTCAGCGAAAATATCGAAGTCGTTACGCGCCTGATGCTGCGGCTTAATCGCCTGATGCATCGCCAGCACGAAGCGGTCACGGGACGAGCCGCCAATATCGTTACGCTCCAGGGTGGTGGTCACCGGCAAGACGATATCGGCCATCTTCGCCGCAGGCGTCCAGACAATGTCCTGCACGATCACCGTATCCGGTCGCTGCCAGCCTTCCACCAGCCGGTTAATCTGCTGATGATGGTGGAACGGGTTGCCGCCCGCCCAGTGGATCAGACGAATCTCCGGATAGGTGTGCATCTGTCCCTGGAAGTGGTACGGCTCGCCGGGATTCAGCAGCATATCGCTGATGCGCGCCACCGGGATCGCCAGATCGGCAATCGGGTTGACGCCGGTCGACATCATCGGTGCCGGCCCTTCCACGCGCGGGTTACCCACGCTGTTCATCGAGCCATGGCCGAAGGAGAAGCCCGCGCCCGGCAGTCCCGGTTGACCGAGCATCGACGACAGCGCAATCATCATCCAGTAAGGCTGTTCGCCACGGTGCGCGCGCTGAACGGAATAGGAACAGGTAATAAAGCTGCGTTTGCCAATCAGTTGCTTCGCCAGTTGCTCAATGCGCTGCGCCGGAATGCCGGTGATTTCGCTGGCCCACTGCGGCGTTTTTGGCGTGCCGTCGGTTTCGCCCAGCAGATAGCTGCGCAGCTGCGGATAGCCCACGCAATGGGAGCTGAGGAAGGCGCTATCCACCGCGTTCAGCCGTTCCACTTCAAAGCCTAACGCCAGCATCAGCGCGACGTCGGTGTTTGGCCGAATTGGGATCCACTCGGCGTTAACAAACTGCGGGCAGTCATCGCGCATCGGGCTGATATTGATTACCGTGGTGCCTTTGGCCGCCAGCTCCAGCAGCGCCGGTTTCAGGCTGTGCTGACCGGCACCGCCCGAGGCAACCTGGCTGTTTTTCAATGCCAGCCCGCCAAAGGCAACGAAGATTTCGCAGTGTTCCACCACGTTTGGCCAGTCGGTGACCCGGCCGGTCAGCGGCATATAGGTGCCAATCACATACGGCAGGAAGAACTGTGCCGCGCCCCAGCTGTAGTTACCCAGCTGATCGATGCCGCCGCCGCCGGTAAAGTAGAAGCGGCGGATCAGGGTGCGGGCATGGTTTACGCGGCCCGCCGACGACCAGCCGTAGGAGCCGTTGAAAATCGCCGAGGGACCGTAGCGATCGCGCACCCGGCGGTTCTCATCAGCCACCAGATCCAGCGCGGTATCCCAGTCGACCTCGACAAAGTCTTCACGACCGCGCAGCGTGCGGTCACTTTTTTCGCGCTGGGCTAACCACGAGCGGCGCACCATCGGCTTCCTGATCCGCTTATCCGAATAGACCAGTTCCGGGATGCTGTTGAGCATCGGCGACGGGTCTTGATCGGCGAAAAACGGCTCACAACGCAGCAGTTTCCCGTCTTCGACGACGGCAGTGAAGGCGCCCCAGTGGGCGAGGTGCGGCACTCTTTTAATGGTCATATGGCGATCCGGCAGGCAAACAATTCTTTTTGGAAGGCCAGAATAGCCTTTTTTTGGAAAGCTGAATATAAACACCCCAATCTCACAGCCAGAATGGACTGAAATATCCAGCTTTGCGACACCGCTGGCATTCTGTGTGCTTGAAGTAACAGGGATTTTCCGCAACACTGAACAGCTATGTAAACGCTTACCCTGGAAGGCTCTTAACGATGGCTACGATAAAGGATGTTGCCAGGCTCGCGGGCGTTTCCGTCGCAACGGTTTCCCGCGTTATTAACAACTCACCGAAGGCGAGTGAGGCGTCACGCCTGGCCGTTACCAGCGCAATGGATGAGCTGCAATACCACCCAAACGCCAACGCACGCGCCCTGGCGCAGCAGTCCACCGAAACCATGGGGCTGGTGGTGGGCGATGTCTCCGACCCGTTCTTTGGTGCGCTGGTGAAAGCCGTTGAGCAGGTGGCTTATGAGACCGGCAACTTTTTACTGATTGGTAACGGTTACCATAATGAGCAAAAAGAGCGTCAGGCAATCGAGCAATTGATCCGCCACCGCTGCGGCGCGCTGGTGGTCCACGCGAAAAAAATCCCGGACGCTGACCTGATCCCGCTGATGAAACAGATCCCCGGCATGGTGCTGATCAATCGCGCCCTGCCCGGCTACGAGCAGCGCTGTATTGCGCTGGACGATCGCTACGGATCCTGGCTGGCCACCCGCCATCTGATCCAGCAAGGTCATCAGAACATTGCCTACATCTGCTCGACGCACCCGATTTCCGATACCGAAGATCGGTTGCAGGGGTATTACGATGCGCTGAAGGAACATAACCTGCCGTGCAACGACCGTCTGGTGGCGCTGGGCGAGCCGGATGAAGTGGGCGGTGAACAGGCGATGACCGAGCTGCTGGGCCGCGGCAAGCAGTTTACCGCCGTCGCCTGCTATAACGATTCGATGGCCGCCGGCGCGCTGGCGGTGTTAAGCGATAATGGCGTGCGGGTGCCGGAAGAGATGTCGTTGATTGGTTTTGATGACGTGCTGGTGTCGCGCTACGTTCGTCCACGCCTGACCACCGTGCGTTACCCGATTGTCACCATGGCGCAACAGGCCGCCGCGCTGGCGCTGGCGTTAGCCAATAATCAGCCGCTGCCAGAAGTGACCAATTTGTTCAGCCCGACGCTGGTGCGCCGTCATTCGGTGGGCACGCCGGACTGATTAACCGGCAAGCGATCGCTGGTAAAGCCGCACAGACCTGTCCGGATAATCCAGCGCATCGCCGATATACTGCCAGCCAAAACGCTCGTAATAATCCGCGCAGGCAGAATAGAGATACAGTTGCTCGTCGCCGCGCAGGCGGCTCTCTTCCATCACCTTCAGCTGCAACTGCTCGCTCAGTCCGCGCCCGCGATAGCTTTCGTCGACGTATAACGCTGCCAGCCACGGAGACAGATCCTGACGGCTGATAAGGTCACAGCGCCACAATCCTACGGTTCCCACCACCCGGCCGCCGTCTGTCGCCACCCAGGTGATCGGCAGGTCCGCGCCGCTCAGGCTGCTGGCCAGAATGCTGGCAAAGAATGGCCGACTGGTCTCGCTGCCAAACGCCTGCCACAGCCAGTCGGTGACCGTGTCGATATGCTGTTTCGCTTCCGCCAGCGGCACAATGTTTAGCGTGCTCATACCAGCTTGCCCTGGAAAATCGGCACAGACTCAAACAGATAGCCATCAAAATCAGGGGCATCCGCGTCTGACAGTTCCAGCAGCGAGTTCTTCACATTTTCCAGGTGCTGCCACATCGCCTGCCACGAGCCCATCACATCACGGCGTCGCAAGGCGGCAAGGATGGTCTGGTGATCGCCCAGCCATTTCAGGCGGTAGCTGCGGGTTTCGATATGGCTGCGCAACTGCTGCCAAAGCGGGTTGTTCTCATGATGTCGCCAGATGCTGGTAACGGTATCCAGCAGCATCTGATTTTGCGTCGCGCCCGCCAGCAGCAGGTGAAACATCTTGTCGTTATCCTGGCTGGCATCGTTGATCGCAATCGCCTTCTGCTCCTGCTCGAGGATGCGCTTCAGGTTCTCAATGTCCGCTTTGGTGGCCATCCTGGCGGCAAAGGCGGCGATATTGCTTTCCAGAAGCTGTCGCGCCTGCAGCATTTCAAACGGACCGACGTCGCTGCGGAAGAACGCTTCCTCTTCGTTACTGATCTCAGAAGGAATGCGCATCACGTACACGCCGGAGCTTTGACGGATATCCACCGTCCCTTCCAGCTCGAGCATCAACAATGCCTCGCGCACGATGGTGCGGCTGACGCCCCAGGTTTCGGCAATGTTTCGTTCCGGTGGAAGTCGTGAACCAACGGGATAATGACCGTCGAGAATTTGCTGGCGCAGATGCTGTCCGATTTCCTGATACTGCTTCTTCTCTTGACCCGCCGCGCCCTTTTCCACGTATTCACCCTTAGCTGGTTAAACATCCTGCCGACCGTGCTTTCCTTAAACAGGCACTCTCCTGCTGCGGTCGGCAAGGTAATCTGCCTAGTTTACCAAAGCCAGCGCCTGATCGAGTACTTTTGCTCCATTAAGCGTGCCATAAGCCAGGGTATCAATCACCGCGATAGGAATGTGATAGCTGTCGGTCAGCTTGCGGTTCTCTTCCAGCTTGAAGCGAACCTGCGGCCCGAGCAGCACCGCCACCACGTCCGGGCCATAATTTTGCAGCTCATCGCGCAGATTCTGCTCGGGAATGGCATAAATTTGGTATTCCAGGCCGCGCGCGACCGCTTCTTTTTCCATCCGCGTCACCACCATCGAGGTGGACATGCCTGCGGCGCAGGCTAATACGATACGTTTCATGGTCATTCCTTATTTCATTTCATCATCAAGGGTAAGGGTCAACTGGCGGGTATCACGCCGCTGGCGATACCAGTGCGCTGATTTTTTCAGGCGGCGCTGGCGGTTATTTTCCAGCTCGATTTCCACCAGCCCGTAGCGGTTCTTAAAGGCGTTCATTGGCGAGACGTTGTCGGTAAAGGCCCACAGCATATAGCCCTGGCAGTTAGCGCCATCTTCACGCGCCCGCAGCGTCTGGTAGAGATGCCCGGCGATAAAGGCGATGCGATAGTCATCCTGGATCTGCCCTTCCGCGTTTTTGAATTGCGCTTCATCTTCGATACCCATTCCGCTTTCGGCGACAAACCACGGAATGTTGCCGTACTCGTTTTTGATGCGCATCGCCATGTCGTAGATGATGCCCGGCTGAATTTCCCAGCCGCGGGATTTGTTCATCCGCCGACCCGGCAGTTCAAAATGCTCGTAATAATACGCGGGATGGAACGGCGTCTCGGGATGCCAGGCGCGGGAAGGCGCTTTCACCCGATGCGGGTAATAGAGGTTGATGCCCACCTCATCCACGCGATAATGCGCGATCAGCTGCAGCTCTTCCGCGCAGACATCCCAGCTGACCTGATGCTTCGCCAGCAGCGCCACCAGCTCCGCCGGGTACTCGCCTTTAATCGCCGGGTCGAGGAAAACGCGGTTATAGAACAGGTCGTACATGGCTGCGGCCTTCACATCGTGCGGCGCAGAAGAACGCGGATAGGTCACTTCCGGATTAAGGATGGTGCCCACCGTGCCGGGATAGCCCTTCTCGCGGTACAGCTTGACCACTTTCGCGGTGGCCAGGTTTTTATGGTGATTCCACTGCATCCACTTCGAGGTGTTTTGCTCATACGGCCAGCGCAGCGCATCAAGGTAGACGCGGGTTTGCACCACAATCGGTTCGTTAAAGGTGAACCAGCGGGTGACCTTGCCCGCATAGCGTTCAAAGACTTTTTCCGCATACAGCAGATACAGCTCAACTACCCTTTTTGAGCCCCAGCCGCCGTACTGCTCCAGCAATACCGCCGGCAGTTCGTAATGTTCCAGGCACAGCATCAGCTCAATGCCCTGCGCCTGCATTTCGGCAATCAGCGCGTCGTAATAGCGGGCGTACTCCTCATCCACCACGCCATTTTCGTAGTCGGTAAGGAAGCGCGACCAGTTAATCGAGGTGCGGTAGTGGGTCAGTCCCGCCGCCTTCATCAGCGCCACGTCTTCCTTGTAGCGGTTGATAAAGTCGGTGGCGACCGCCGGGCCATAGCCGTTATGCCAGACGTGCCGGTCGTTCTTGTACCAGGCATCCAGCCAGGAGTCCTGCCCCTCTTTTTTCCCGCTCCAGCCTTCGGTCTGCCACGCTGATGCGGCCGCACCCAGCATAAAATCGTCAGGAATGTTGATGGTGACCTTACTCATTACGTCTCCTTAGTTTTGCGCGAATTCAGGTTGCAAGGCTTTCGCTTCAGCGGCTTCAGCACGGCGCGCGGCAATTTTCACAAACGGCACATAGATCAGAATGGACACCAGAATGCAGATGATTTGTGTCACCACCGCACCCATCGATCCGGCGGTGGAAAGCCAGGCATTGATGATGGGCGGCGTGGTCCAGGGCACCATCACCACCGCTTTGCCGGCAAAGCCCATCACCGTGGCGAAGTAGCCGATCGAGCCGGTAATCAGCGGCGTGATGATAAATGGGATAGCGAGGATCGGATTCAGCATGATCGGCATGCCGAAAATCACCGGCTCGTTGATATTGAACAGACCAGGACCGAAGGAGAGCTTGGCAATTTCGCGCATCTCTTTGCGTTTGGTCGCCAGCATCACCGCGCTGAGCAGGCCAATGGTCAGCCCGGAACCGCCGATGCTCATATACACATCCCAGAACGGCATGGTGATGATGTTTGGCGCCTCTTTGCCCTGCTCAAAGGCGTTCATATTCACCAGAATCGCCCCCAGCAGCAGCGGCTCACGGATCGGTTTCACCATCTGGTTGCCGTGAATGCCGATCACCCAGAACAGCTGAGCAACAAACATCAGCAGCAGAATGCCCCACAGGCTCTGCACCACCGACTCCAGCGGTTCCTGCACCACTTTGTACACCGCATCGTAAAGATACATGCCGGTGAAGCGATGGAAGATAAAGCCGAAGGTGGCGATCGCCGAGACGGTGATGATGGCCGGGATCAGCGCCGAAAACGAGGCGGCGACGTTAGGCGGCACGGTGTCCGGCATTTTGATTTTCAGCCGTTCGACGTTCTCCAGGCGGCAGTAAATTTCCACCGAGAGGATGGCGATAAACATGCCGAGAAACAGGCTTTTGGTGTCGGAGAACTGTTTCGCCAGCACATCAGTGACCAGATGCATCTGCCCGTCGACCAGCATGGTGAGCGTTGTTGGCGTCACGGCGATAAAACAGATGATCGCCAGCAGGCCGGGAAACAGCGTTTTTATGCCGTTGATTTTGCCCAGCTCAATACCGATCAGGAACACCGCGCCGATATTGAGAAAGCTCAGGGTGGCGTAGTTGATGCTGGTGGTAATCGGTTTCAGCTCGGCGAGAAAGCCCAGTGCCTGAATGCTGGCGAGGCCGTTTTTCCCGTCCAGCACCATATTGGAGATCAGCACCGAGAACGCGCCGACGATGATGACCGGCATCAGGGTAATGAACGAAGACTTGATCGCCATGATGTAGCGATAGCTGTTGAATTTGGTGGCGAAGCTGCCTAAAGAGTCGATGAGTCGATCCTGTAGAGACATGCGTAATACCCTCAGAAGTAAGTGGTGAAGCATCCCGATATTTTTTTCGCCCTGCGGAAGTCCGTTCTTGTGGCATACCAAAAATAGCGAAACCGAACTTATTTTCTGTGACAAAACCCGCAGAAGTGCATATTGGCATTCCGATAGGATGTATTTTCATTATTTGGCATACCAATACCGGAGGCAGGTATGGATTTCGAACAAACCATGATGGAGCTGTTGATCAGTGCAGGCGAGGCGCGGTCCCACGCGATGAGCGCAATTCAGTTCGCCCGTAAGAAGCAGTGGCAGCAGGCGGATGAGGCGCTCGCCGCGTCGCTGGAAGCATCGAAAGGCGCGCACCATATCCAGACCCAGCTGATTGGCGCTGATGAAGGCTGCGGGAAAGTGCCGGTGACGCTGATTCTGGTCCATGCGCAGGACCATCTGATGAATGCGATGCTGTGCCGCGATCTGGCGGAGGAAATTGTGTTGCTGCGGAAGGAGTTACTGGGTGGCGAGCGCCTGACCGAGGCCTGAACCCGGCCTGCGGTTAGCCGCCTGAAGCCCAGGCGGCCGGTTTACAACGTCAGGGATGCCGCTTACAGCTCCAGCGCCAGCAGTTCCTGTATGGTTTGCGGGCGGCGGATCTCGCGCGGCTGGCCCGCTTCAAACAGCACTTCCGGCAGCAGCGGACGGCTGTTGTAGTTAGAGGACATCGACGCGCCGTAAGCGCCAGTGTCGTGGAAGACCAGGTAATCACCCGGTTTAACCTGCGGCAGCGCGCGGGTTTCCACCTTACCGCCTTCCAGCTGGGTAAACACATCGCCTGATTCGCACAGCGGCCCGGCGACTACGCTGTCGACAGTGTTCTGTTCATCCAGCGGGCGGTCATCGCCGGCAATGGCAGAAATATGGTGATAGCTGCCGTACATCGCAGGACGCATCAGATCGTTAAAGCCGGCATCCACCAGCACAAAGTGACGGCTGCCCATCGCCTTCACCGCACGCACTTTGGACACCAGCACGCCAGATTCCGCCACCAGGAAGCGACCCGGTTCAATTTCCAGCTTCACCGGGTGGCCCAGATGTTTTGCCACGCGCTGACGGGCCGCATCCCACAGACCGAAATAGTGTTCGGTATTGATCGCTTCCTCACCGAAGCGATAAGGGATCGACAAGCCGCCGCCCGCCGAGATGGCTTCCAGATCGTGACCTAAGCCAATCACCTGATTAACCATCGCATCACACACCTGCTCCAGGTGGGCATAATCCACGCCGGAGCCGATATGCATATGGATGCCGACCAGCTTCAGCTTGTGTTGCTGGATGGCTTCCAGCGCCAGCACCAAATCGGTATACCAGATACCGTGCTTGCTGTTTTCGCCGCCGGTATTGGTTTTCTGGCTGTGGCCGTGACCAAAACCGGGATTGACGCGCAGCCACACCGGATGGCCTTCAGACACCTCGCCCAGCTGGTGCAGCATATCGACGGAACCGGCGTTGACCGGGATTTTCAGCTCGGCCAGGCGTGCCAGCGTCGGCTCATCCAGCACGTCGGCGGTGAAAACAATCTCATCGCCGCCCGGCGTGAAGCCAGCCACCAGCGCACGCTCAATTTCGCCCAGCGACACCGAATCCACCTTCACGCCTGCGGCGCGCATCAGGCGCAGAATATGGATGTTGGAACAGGCTTTTTGCGCAAAGCGCACCACATCAAACTGCTGCAGCTGCGAGATACGTTCGGCAATAATGCTGGCGTCATAGGCCCAGACCGGTCCACCGTACTGGCGCACCAGTGGCAGCAGGTTATCGCGGGTTAAAGCCGTTTCGGTGTTGGTAAGTAAGCGTGGCATCGGGACTCTCCTGAAGATAATGGGACTATTACGCCACAGCCTGAACAGGATGAAAAATATCTGTTTTAACGGAGTCTATTCATCCATGATATGGCTTCAATCGTCTCCAGGATAAAAGTATGGCTGGCATTACGCTGCGACATATCGAAATTTTTCACGCCGTGGTTACCGCGGGCAACCTGACGGAAGCCGCTGCGTTACTGCATACCTCGCAGCCCACCGTCAGCCGCGAACTGGCGCGTTTCGAAAAGCTGGTCGGCCTGAAGCTGTTTGACCGCGTGCGCGGCCGTCTGCAACCCACGGTGCAGGGCCTGCGGCTGTTTGAAGAGGTGCAGCGTTCCTGGTATGGTCTGGACCGCATCGTCAGCGCCGCCGAGGGCCTGCGCCAGTTTCGTCAGGGTGAACTGTCGATTGCCTGCCTGCCGGTGTTTTCCCAGTCGCTGCTGCCGCTGTTTTGCCGGCCCTTTTTGCAACGCTATCCGGACGTCAGCCTGAACATTATCCCGCAGGAATCCCCGCTGCTTGAGGAGTGGCTCTCCGCGCAGCGCTACGACTTGGGGCTGACGGAAACCCGTCAGACGCCGGCCGGAACCGAGCGCACAGAGCTGTTTACCGGGAATGAGGTGTGCGTGCTGCCGGACGGCCATCCGCTGGCGGCGAAAGCCTGCTTAGCGCCAGAGGATTTTGCCGGTGAGGATTACATCAGCCTGTCGCGAACCGACAGCTATCGCCAGCTGCTGGACAATCTGTTTCACGAGCAGGGGGTGCAACGCAGGATGGTGCTGGAGACGCACAGTGCGGCGTCGGTGTGTTCGATGGTCAGAGCCGGCGTCGGCGTGTCGATCGTCAACCCACTGACCGCGCTGGACTATGCCGGAAGCGGCGTGGTGATCAGGCGCTTCAGTATTGATGTGCCCTTTACCGTCAGCCTGGTCAGGCCACGCCACCGCCCGTCTTCGGCGCTGGTTGAGGCTTTCTGCACCCATTTACTGCAGCACATCAGCCTGGTTAACCAGCGCCTTGCGGCGTTATTGCATTAAGCGTTGACGGTCTGCGCCTGTCCACGCGACGGACGGAAGGTAATCAGACAGAGGATCAGCCCACCGACTGCCAGCACGGCGGCCGCAACCGGCACCGCCGTCAGGCCATAACCGCTGCCAATCACCGCGCCACCGGCCCAGGCCCCAAAGGCGTTACCGACGTTAAAGGCAGAGATATTCAGCGTCGACACCAGGTTCGGCGCCTCTTTACCGTGACGCACCACATTGATCTGCAAACCCGGTACGGTGGCAAAGGTGGCCATCGCCCACAGGAACAGCGTCAGTTCGGCCAGCCACAGCGCATGGCTGGTCCAGCTGAAGATCAGTGAAAACACTGCGATCAGCGAGAAGCTCAGGATCAGGCTTAAGGACAGCTTGCGGTCCGCCAGCTTGCCGCCCAGAATATTGCCCACCGTTAACCCACCGCCAATCAGGAACAGCGTCCAGCTGACGCCTTTGTCGCTGATACCGGTTACCTGCAACAGCAGCGGCGCAATGTAGCTGAACAGCGCAAACATCGCGGCGGCAAAGAACACCGTCATCAGCAGTGACAGCCACAGCTTGCCGTTCGCCAGCGCGCCAATTTCGCTGGCAAGGTGCACCGGCTTTTCATCGCGATTGGTCGGCAGGCTGACAATCAGGCCAATAAACGCCAGCACGCCAATCACCGACACGCCCCAGAAGGTGGCGCGCCAGCCGTACAGCTGACCAAACCAGGTGCCCAGCGGCACGCCGAGCACGTTCGCCAGCGTCAGGCCGGTAAACATCAGCGCCACCGCCGACGCCTGCTTGCCCGGCGCCACCAGACTGGCCGCAACCACCGCACCGATGCCGAAGAACGCACCGTGACAGAGGGCGGTAATCACGCGCGCCAT
>LIDZ01015837.1_pt2 | contig 11169 bp, 12 predicted proteins | sample 644651 | NCBI WGS metagenome assembly LIDZ01 (sample SAMN03856242, study PRJNA289617) | food metagenome | isolation source: wine grapes on drying loft during traditional withering process | host: Vitis vinifera cv. Corvina | place: Italy: Gargagnago di S. Ambrogio di Valpolicella | collected 2014-01
ACAGGGCGAGGATTCCCTGTATCCTGAACCCGGAGTGTTCCTCGAGGGCACTCCGGTAGAGTTGTTTGCGGACGGGAATGAGAGCCCGGAGGATGGCGGAGCTGTTCGCTGGATTAACCGTGAGGACATGGCCAATTATGCTTTTCCGAACGTTTTTCTGAAGCTGCTAAATCTATATTTTGCTGAACTCGAAGGTAAATCACAGTAACTATTCAGCCTATTAATAGGTTTCACGCTATTCTTATATGCTTAACACAAACAGAAGGTATCTCTTTAGCCCCTTCCGGCTGCAGAGATACCTTCTGTTATTTATATCGTTATACAATAAATGGGATGCCGTACGTTAGTAAGGCGAAGACATAACTACTTATTTAGAGCTTTCGTAGCGTTTGCCGACTTCTTCCCAGTTCACTACATTCCAGAATGCTTTGATATAGTCAGGACGTTTGTTCTGATAGTTCAGGTAGTAAGCGTGCTCCCATACATCAAGTCCGAGAATCGGAGTAGCGCCTTCGCTGATCGGGTTATCTTGGTTAGGTGTGCTAGTTACTGCTAATTTACCGTCTTTAACAGTCAGCCAAGCCCAGCCGCTGCCGAAGCGGGTAGTTGCTGCAGTTGCGAAAGCTTCCTTGAACTTGTCAAAGCCACCAAGCTCACTGTCAATAGCTGCAGCCAATGCGCCAGTAGGTGCGCCGCCGCCGTTAGGTCCAATAACTTCCCAGAATAGGGTATGGTTAGCATGCCCACCACCGTTGTTGCGAACAGCGGTACGGATAGCTTCCGGTACAGCATTCAGGTCAGTAAGCAGTTCGTCGATGCTTTTGTCTTGCAATTCGGGTGCCTTTTCCAACGCGGCGTTCAGGTTCGTCACATATGCGTTATGATGTCTGTCGTGATGAATCTCCATCGTCAATGCGTCGATGTGCGGTTCGAGAGCGTTGTTCGGATACGGAAGTGCCGGTAATTGAAATGCCATGGAAAAATCCCTCCTGAGATTAGTAGATTGTTTATATAAAGAATTTTGGCCAGTTGAACGTCAAAATCCCTTATTTCCGATATGGGCTATGGGATATGTATCCAATAGGTTACTTTTATTAAACCGTATTTGGAACAATAATGCAACATTAAACAAACTAAAGTGTTTGTAAAGTCCTTTTTGTCAAAATGATCTTCTCATTTGTAAAAGCTGTGTTAACATTATAGAATTCCGTAGCTTACAAAAGTTTATACCCAAAATGTTTCCTTATTAAAGAAATATTGTGACAGAATCGAATGTAAACGCTTCATATCAAGCGCTTACAAAAGAAAAGTGATGATATCACGAGAAAAGTATGCTTTAATAGATTTAAAAGCAGGTATTCCTCGTTTTTTGATGCTTTTTACGTCTCTACAGTGTTATGGGAACTCCTTCTTTTTGTAAAATTATAAGCCATAGAAAAGGGAGACTTTAAAGAATGCACGTACGTTCCTTTCAATTAAGCGACGTTAGTCCTGTAACTGAATTGCTGCAGACCGCACTATCGGAAGAATGTTTCGAGAACACCATCGAGCCTTTCTCCAGGCAGCTTTCATGGGATTCAGATCTCATTGTAGTTGCTGAAGAAGAAGGAGAGATTGTTGGTGTGCTAATCGGCACGATCGAGAAGAACCACGGCTGTTATTTCCGTATTGCCGTTCATCCCGATTACCGCCGCAGAGGAGTCGGTAGAAGTCTTGTATCGGCTATGGAGAATAGGTTTCAAACACGCAAGGTCAGTGGTATTTTTGTAGCTGTCGATGAGCATAATTCTTTTGCATTACCACTGTATGAAGCTATGGGCTATGATGAGAATCAACTTTTTAAATCTGTACGTAAGCTCAGCATTGTCGGATAATTTGTTTGGTTTTCGGCACTGCGTAAGCGGAAACATTTTACTGAGTAGAGAACTATAGCGACTGAATAGTCTGTTCCATTATACTGAAGCATATCATCCCAAGTCCGTTGCAAATGGCTGGGAGATATGCTTTTCTATTGTTATAGGACTAATTCATTAACAAGAGAGCAAGAGGGTGGCATATGAGTCAGGAGCTTGAAGAACCATTCATGCGAAGCCGCAAGCAGAAGCAAAGATCTGACCTGCACAAAGCCTCCAGAATCGCACGTGGGCAGAGACGGTTCATGGCTATGAAAGATTGGCTAATTATCGCTGCTGCTGTTTTTGTAGTGATGTCGTTGCTCAATATTTTTGTGTTCAATCTATCAACGGTCAAAGGCCAATCTATGCAGCCGACACTGCTGGAAGGCGAGAGACTGTTTATTAATAAAATCACACTGACGTTCACGAGCCCGAAACGGGGGGATGTCATTGTTCTGCATGATCCTAGCTTGGGCCTAGACCACAAGGAATATCTAGTGAAACGGGTCGTTGGCATACCGGGTGATATTGTTGAAGTACAGAAACACCAACTATACGTGAACGGCAAAGCAGTTGACGAGTCTTATATCGATACCGAGATTCAGGACCCTGATTTTACTGCACTGACCGTAGCGAAGGAAAGCTATTTTGTGATGGGTGACAACCGACATGCCGGAGCCAGCAAGGACAGCCGTTATTTCGGTTTCGTTCCAAGAGATATTATTGTGGGCAGAGCGGATTATATTTGGTGGCCATTGTCCAAACTGAATGCACTATAGGCGAAAGGCCTATCGATACTATATGAAAAGGAGAAGGCGGAATGAACAATGATTCTCAGTCAACTTATGCACTCCCGCCTTCGAAGTGGGCCAACCTCAAAGCTGAAATTAAAGAGGCTGCGTCATCGCTAGGCATTGATGATATTGGCTTTGCTACGGCAGAGCCATTTTTATATTTGAAAAACATCCTGCAGGAGCACCGGGATCATGGGTATGAGTCCGGCTTCGAGGAACCAGATCTGGACAAACGGACGATTCCCGCTCTGAAATCAGGCGACCCGATGTCCATTATTGCCATTGCCGTAGCCTATCCGTCCAAAATGCAGAATCCCCCCAAATCTGAACCGGGTGCCCGCAGAGGAATCTTGGCCCGTGCTTCTTGGGGCAGAGATTATCATCATGTGCTGCGTGAGGCGCTGGCTAAGCTTGAGAGCTTTATTCGCGAGCGTGTACCGGATGCCGTGCTGGAAAGTATGGTCGATACAGGCGTACTTGTAGACCGGGCGGTAGCTGAACGTGCAGGGATTGGCTTCAGCGCCAAAAACTGTGCCATTATCTCTCCCAAATGGGGTTCGTGGATCTATCTCGGCGAGATGGTGACCAATATCCCTTTTCCTCCAGATGTACCTGTCCAGGAAGGTTGTGGGGACTGTACGAAATGTATTGATGCCTGTCCTACCGGAGCGCTGGTGGGTCCGGGTCAGCTTAACGCACAGGTTTGTATTTCTTACCTTACACAGACCAAGGGCTTCCTGAGTGAGGACCACATGACCAAAATCGGCAACCGGCTATACGGCTGTGATACCTGCCAGATTGTCTGTCCGCATAACCGCGGAAAGAACTGGGATCACCGTCCCCAGCTGTTGCCTGATCCCGAGATCGTCAAGCCGCTCTTGCTGCCGATACTGGAGCTAAGCAATCGTGAGTTCAAGGAGAAGTTCGGCAGCAGCTCAGCAGCCTGGAGAGGTAAGAAGCCGATGCAGCGCAATGCTATTATCGCGTTAGGCAATTTCAAGGAGGCTGGCGCTGTGCCGAAGCTGACGGAAATTCTGCTGCAGGAGCCTCGCCCGGAGATGCGTGGTACCGCAGCGTGGGCACTGGGCCGCATTGGCGGCGAAAAGGCTCTGTCAGCGGTGGAACAGGCACTTTCGGGAGAGGAAGACCTTACGGTTCAGCAAATGCTGCACAGGGCACAGGACAAGCTACTCAGCGGGAGGAAACAAGAGGATGAACATCTTGGCGGAGAGTAACATAGATACGGTCGTATATTATAGTGAATTAGAATCCTTGATCGGACCGCTCACGGTTTGCACAACAGAGATTGGTCTGTGTTTGTTGAAATTTGGTATGTATAAGCACACGCAGGAGGATATTAAAAAGTGGGTTAAGAACCAGTTTGGTTCTGCTGAGTTATGTGCCGATGAAGAGCGACTTGCGGTAGCTAAAGTGCAGCTTGAAGATTATTTTGCCGGAAGGTTGCAGAGCTTCGAGCTTCCATTAGATATGCGAGGGACGGCATTTCAACTGCAGGTTTGGGAAGCTCTGTGCACCCTTTCTTATGGAGAAGCAGGCTCCTATAAAGATATTGCCCTTTTGATAGGCAACCCTAAAGCTGTGCGTGCAGTCGGGGGTGCGAACAACCGCAATCCAGTACCTATAATCGTGCCCTGTCACCGAGTGATCGGCGCAAGTGGCTCCTTGATTGGCTATGCTGGAGGTTTAGCGATCAAAAGCCGTCTGCTGCAGCTTGAAGCTGAGCATGCAACAGGAAACGAAGCGGGAGCGTATCTCTTCTAACGTCGTATGAATTTTTCACAATTGCTGTCCAGTTCTTGAAATGCTATGATAGATTCGCGCGCCAAAAAGGCGTTGTAGACAATAGAGTACAGAGGTGGACATTAGATGAACATTGCATTACCTATTATTACGTTGGTCGTGGGTCTGATCGGTGGATTCTTCATTGGTGTGTATTATTTACGCAGACAAATGACTACGATGCAGAATGATCCTGAAATGCTGCAAAAGGTTGCTAAGCAAATGGGCTATAACCTGAACGGCAAGCAAATGCAGCGTGCTCAGCAAATGATGAAGACCAAGAATCCTGCTCCAGGTCGCGCTCCAGCGACAGGTAAAGGACAAGGACATAACCGTAAGAGCAGCAAGTAACCGGTCCCGTTATAGATAGAATGTTTACTCGGGTGCGGAAGGGGGAGATTTCATGGGGAACATCAAGGAATACTTAAACGGTGAGGTTTCGAAGAACCGTGAACAGATCGAGTATCACGTTGAGAAAATATTGGAATTAATCGGTGAAGACACCGGACGCGAGGGACTGCTGGAAACGCCAGCGCGTGTCACGCGGATGTATGAGGAGATATTCGGCGGTTATTCGATAGATCCCCGCGAGGCGCTCGGCGTAACCTTTGATGAATCCTATGAAGAGCTAGTTATCGTCAAGGATATTGTCTTTTACAGTCAATGTGAACATCACATGGCTCCATTTTTCGGCAAAGTGCATATCGGATATATTCCGAGTGGTCGTATCGCCGGACTTAGCAAGCTGGCTCGACTAGTGGAAGCGGTAAGCCGCCGCTTGCAGGTTCAGGAGCGGATGACGGCACAGATCGCGGATATTATGACAGAGGTGCTTGGCCCCCACGGTGTTATGGTTGTTGTAGAGGGAGAGCATTTGTGCATGTGTGCTCGCGGAGTGAAGAAACCTGGCAGCAAGACAGTAACAATGGCAGCCAGAGGTACTTTTCGTGAGGATGCCGCTGCTCGGGCGGAGTTTCTGACTTTAATTAAGGATTAGCATATAACAAAGAACCCGTTCTCCTCAGGTAGTGAAGGGCGGGTTCTTTGCTGCGGATTTTGGAAACAGGCATGATGCGCTCGCTAGGTGTGTTCCTATCAGTAGGGTTGCCAGGTCAGCTTGCTGGCAGCGGCGTAACGCTCGGACACATACGGCCAATTGACGACTTGCCACCAGTCTTTGATATAGTCGGCACGATTGTTCTGATGCTTCAGATAGTAAGCATGCTCCCAGACATCAAGAGCCAGCAGGGGAACAACATCCCATTGTGAGAGATTTTGATGCTTCTCTGCTGTGAGTATCTCCAGTCTATGGCTGCGCGGACTCCAGACGAGGATGGCCCAGCCGCTGCCTTCTACGTTTTTTGCCGCTTCACTAAACTGCTGTTTAAAGCTGTCGTAGCTTCCGAAGCTGCGTTCAATGTCCGCAAGCAGCGCTCCGGTTGGACGTCCACCCCCCTGCGGCGACATTACATTCCAGAAGAGGGTGTGCAAATAATGCCCCGCCCCATTAAAGGCAAGCTCCCGTTCCCAATGTTTTACGAGGTCAAAGTCCCCGTTCTTACGGGCTTCAGCCAGTTTGGTCTCTGCCTTATTGAGTCCATCCACATAGCTTTGATGATGCTTGTCGTGATGTATTCTCATCGTTTTTTCGTCGATATGGGGTTCGAGTGCATTATAAGCATAAGGTAATGGAGGCAAGGTATGACCACCGATAGGTACGGAAGCCCATTCGCGAACTTCGGATAACGTGGATGTGTAGTCTGGCAGTTCATCATTCTCTGTGTAAAGGCTTGCTAGTCTAGATAGCTGACCGGGAGTAGTGAGTGTTTCAAGGACGGCTAGAAAATACTCTGATTCGCGAATAATATGCAGAATGACAACTCCGGCCAAAGGCAACGCATTCACGGCAGCGCTGCCTTCCATTAAGGCATATAGCTGGCGGATGAACTCACGCGATTGAACACAGGCAATATGCAGCAATTGCTCGGTTTCGGCAATAAGTACTAAGTGGGGCATAGGTGCAGGAGCGAGTGCAGCTTCCAGCAAATTTCTTGCCGCTTGCTCAGTGGCACCAAAGACGACTGCCCAGTCATTTAACAGCTTTACATAAGGCTCTTCCAAGTTAGGAACGAGCGCTTTTATTACCTCGGTATGCTCCTTCTCTTGAGTCTTCCAGAATACGATTTCTTCTAGAATACGCAAGGGCAGCAGCGGTCCGTATACATATAGCATTACATGCAAACCTCCCGTCATAAGTCGTCAACAGTCCATTATATGAACGGCTAAGGAAGCTTATGAAGGGTCTGGGAGGTTCTTTATTTGGTTTCTTGGGATTTCGCATAAGCTACATTGCCAAGAAAAGCGGAAACGCGCCGCAAGTACTCGCGTGGATGCTCACGGAACAGCAGCTCATGATGACTGCCTTCTACAATCCAGGAGTCGGAGTAAGGGTTGGTCTGGTTTGCTGCAAGTTCTTCAGCAATCGGGTAAGGTGCTTTTTCATCCAAGGTGCCGTGCAGGAATAGAATCGGGAAAGGATAATCCTCCTTCTTCACTTTAGAATAAGGAATCTGATTCAAGCCCGTTCCGTTCAGCACTGGGAAGAGCAACTCCATAATCTCTAGAGAAGGCTGACGAGGCAGGTTTATATTATGCTTTATATTGTGATAGAGCGTATCTGGCTCCAGCAGAAAGGTGCTGTCCAGAATCATGGCATCGACGTCCTTCGTCACCAGTCCTGCCTGCAATGCGGTGCCAGCACCCATGGAGAAGCCCCAGACCACAATCTGCCTTGCCCCGCGTTCCTTAGCGAACTGAATGGCGCCAAGCAGTTGCTTGGATTCTTTTTTGCCACCGGTTGCGATATCCTTATTGGTCTGAGAAGCGAAGCCGTAATCAAACATTACGACATTGAAATTCAGGCTGTGCGCATAGTGAGCTAGATCGTACATTGGTACCCACGTTTCCTCGCGGTTAGCGCCGTAGCCATGGCTGAAGACAATCGTTTTGGTAGCGCCTTCGACTGGAATATACCATCCCTGCAAGGTCCGGCTGCCGTCAATTGCTGGAAAGGTCACATTCTCATAGGGTAGGCCTTTGGCCATTGAAGGATTGGAATACAGTGGAGCAACAGTCGGATTAGACAGGACCCAGGCAATATAGGCGTGCAGAGCGATGAAGCAGAATACAAAAAAGAAAAATACGGATAACAGCAGAGCTACGATAATATGCTTAATGCGGATCGTCCGCAGTGAGAGCTGTGTCGGTGGTATTGGCAGGCCGGACTTTTGCTCTTTGGGTTGGCGGGAGACCGGTGTACTGGTGTGGGATGGTGCGAGATCCATAAGGTCCCCTCCTAAAAGTTTAGTTATTGAGCACAGGCAAAGTAATTCATATATTTAATCGTATGTTTATACCCTTACAAAGTCAATGAATTAGGTCCTTTTGTAATCTAAATGTAAAGTGGTACCCATTCCTTTCCACTCTGTGAATCTGCTGGACTTTGCGTAGACTTTTGCACTAAGATAGAATTAATTATAAATAATATTGTAACCGTGTTTCATTTGGTGAAACACAGGGGAGGGATTGCTGTGGAGGACCGCAAACTGACAGTACGCGCGGTGGACCGTGCGCTTGATATATTGCTTTGCTTTACGCGGACTAGTGATTTGGGATTAACGGAGATTGCTTCACAAATTGGCCTACATAAGAGTACTGTACATCGACTACTGACAACTTTGGAGGAGAAGGGCTTTCTTATCCGCAATGCAGCAACGGAGAAATATCGGCTAGGCATCCGCATCTGGGAGTTGTCGATGCACCTGCCTGCCTTTGACGAGTCAGCGACTTTGCTGTTGCCGGCTATGGAAAGACTGCGCGACCGTCTGGGAGAGACGGTTAGTCTTTATTTACGCGATGGCATTGAGCGTGTGCGCATTCAGGCCGTGCAGAGCCAGCAGGCGATCCGGCGCGTGGCCCAGATTGGTGCACGGCTGCCGCTGTCCGTTGGTGCTTCCAGCAAGGTGCTGGCCGCGTATGCTCCGCCGGAAGTGCTGGTCGAACTGCTGGAAGGACCAGGCTGGCCGAGTTCCATCGAACGAGAAGTGTACAGAACACAACTGAAGGAGATTATCCACCAGGGTTATGCGACTAGCTTTGAGGAACGTGAACCCGGTGCTGCAGCGGTGGCCGTGCCTGTTACCGGACGCAGCGGGGCTGTAGTCGCAGCTTTATCCCTTTCCGGGCCAGTAAGCCGCCTCTCTCAGGAGACGCTGGTGGAGTACGCAGCAGTGCTGGGCGAAGCCGCCAGTGAGATGGGCATGATGATTCCGTAGTAGCTCAAACGATCCTGAGATAGATGGGGTCGTTTTCTTTTTTCTAAAGAGAAGAAGTTATAAGCTTCACGCCATAAATGATCCTTCTCTTTCTCGCAGAAGCGGCTTAAGGGAAGATTTCTACGAAAATAACAGCTGACTTCCGATGTATTGGGTAATTCATATATGAGGGGGTTTATTCTATGAGGAAATCCATGTATCGAATTTGGCTTAGCGTCATCCTTTTTGCATTGGTGGCCGGAACGGTTCGAGGTGTCACGGCACCCGTATCTTCAGCAGCGAGTGCAAAAGGGTTTTATCATACAGCAGGAAACCGCATCCTGGATGCTGGAGGGACTCAGGCGATTTTTAATGGCATTAATTGGTTTGGTTTTGAGACCGCGAACTACGCCCCGCACGGTCTGTGGAGTCGCTCCATGAATGACATGCTCGATCAGGTTAAGCAGCAGGGGTATAACCTTATTCGGTTGCCCTTCAGCAATGAAATGTTTAACAGCACCTCGGTAGTAAGTGGAGTGGATTACAACAAGAATCCAGATCTCAAGGGCTTGAAGCCGATTGAGATCATGGACAAGCTGGTCACGAAGGCAGGGGCGCGTGGTATACAGATTATTTTGGATCGGCACCGCCCGGATTCTGGCGCACAGTCAGAGCTTTGGTATACTGCTGCTTATTCGGAGGAGCGCTGGATTAAGGACTGGACGATGCTTGCCAAGCGCTACAAAGGCAACTCGACCGTCATTGGTGCAGATCTGCATAATGAGCCGCATGGCCAGGCAAGCTGGGGCACAGGAGATACCCGCACGGATTGGCGACTTGCCGCCCAGCGGGCAGGCAATGCGATTGGTGCTGTTAACAGTAAGTGGCTAATATTGGTTGAAGGAGTAGAGAAGAATGTAAAGGGGCAGACCAGCTCCAGTTGGTGGGGCGGGAACCTGAAGGGTGTCGCGGCTTATCCGGTTAAGCTTAAGATAGACGGACGTGTTGTGTATTCGCCGCATGATTATGGACCTGGCGTGTCGGATCAGTCCTGGTTCCATGCTGCCAATTTTCCGACTAATCTGAGCGCAGTATGGGATGCCAACTGGGGGTATATTCACAAGCAAGGTATTGCTCCGGTGCTTATCGGTGAGTTCGGTGGGCGGGCAGTTGATACCGTTTCCCTTGAAGGGAAGTGGCAGAATGCCTTGGTGCGGTATATTGCCAACAATAAGCTATATTGGACCTATTGGACGCTGAATCCGAATAGTGGAGATACCGGTGGTCTGCTGCAGGATGACTGGACAACTTGGAACGCGGCTAAACAGAAAATGCTGACTCCTATAATGAATAAGTCCACATCCGTGGGCGGGAAGGTGAGCATTCCCGTACCTTCGGTGAATGTGCCTATGCCAACTGTCCGGGTGAGTTCACCGACGGTACAGCAGCCAACGGCAACTCCTGCTGCATGCGTCACGTCAGATCAGCAGAAGACATCACTGCCGAGAGCCAGCAGCAGTAGTGATACCAAAGGGGTGAAAGTCTCACTTCTTTATCAAGGCAGTGAGCTTGGGGCAGATGCTAAATCTATTCATGCCAATATAGAGCTGCTTAACGAAGGGTCAGCTTCCCTGTCTCTTAGTGATCTCGTGCTGCGTTATTGGTATACGGCTGAGGGGATACAGGAACAGTCCTTTTATGTGGATTATGCCAAGCTTGGGAATGACAACATTACCGGAAGATTTGTTGCGCTTGCTGCTCCACGTAACGGAGCGGATGTATACGTAGAGATTGGGTTTACTTCAGTTGCTGGCAAGCTGCTTCCCGGTGAGGACACAGGTGAGATAAAGCTGCGTTTCAACAAAAACGATTGGAGTCCCTATAATAGAGCGAACGATTACTCTTTTGATGCCCAACATGATTCGTATCAATCTTGGGACCAGATCACGGCCTATTACAAAGGTAGCTTGATCTATGGAATTGAGCCTTAAGTTAAAAGGATACTAGGCTCTTCATCAAAGTTAGTGTCTTAAGCTTTACAAAACTCGGGAGCTTTACTCTTATTTGATTTAACAGCATTTCATGCCGCTAAATCGTTGGATTCATGCTTAAATTACGAAATAACTACATTTTATGCCGTTATTTTCCTCTGAATTCCGGAATTCAGCTTTCTAGCACCGAAATAGAGGCAGAAAATCATGTTAATTAGCTTCCAAAAGATATTTTGATCATATTAACAGCAGAAAATCATGTTAAATGATCAACTTCAGTTCGCTCCTTGTAGTATGGAGTTCGTCGCAGGTCGCACTACGGATCAAAAAAGAAAACGAGCCAGTCTCCAATAATCTGGAGACTGGCTCGTTTGTT
>LIDZ01006725.1_pt13 | contig 11152 bp, 11 predicted proteins | sample 644651 | NCBI WGS metagenome assembly LIDZ01 (sample SAMN03856242, study PRJNA289617) | food metagenome | isolation source: wine grapes on drying loft during traditional withering process | host: Vitis vinifera cv. Corvina | place: Italy: Gargagnago di S. Ambrogio di Valpolicella | collected 2014-01
CGCCGTAAGCTGGAGTCACTGACCGACATTGAACGCCAGCTCTCATCCCGCCGTTCTCCGGATGCGGCCGATAGCAGCCACACCGATAAGAGCGAAGGAAGCACGCCGGCCACAACACCCGAGGATGCTGCGCAGCCATGATAAAAAAATCAGCCAATCTGCTGCTGGTGGACGACGATCCCAGCCTGTTGAAACTGTTGGGAATGCGTTTGAGCAGCGAAGGTTTTAGCGTGCAAACGGCTGAAAGCGGGCCGGAAGCGCTCCGATTGCTGCAAAGGGAGAAGATCGACCTGGTGATCAGCGATCTGCGGATGGACGAAATGAATGGCGTCGAGCTGTTTAACGAGATCCAAAAGCAGCAGCCTGGCATGCCGGTGATCATTCTTACCGCCCACGGTTCAATACCTGAAGCGGTCTCCGCCACCCAGCAGGGCGTCTTCAGTTTTCTGACCAAACCCGTCGACCGCGATGCGCTTTACAGTGCTATCGATCAGGCGTTGGCACACCGCGCACCCGCCAGTGATGATGCCTGGCGCGAAAGCATTGTGACCCGCAGCCCGGTAATGCTGCGCTTGTTAGAACAGGCCAGAATGGTCGCTCAGTCGGATGTCAGCGTGCTGATCAATGGCCAGAGCGGCACCGGCAAGGAGATCCTCGCGCAGGCGATCCATGCCGCCAGCCCAAGAGCGGGCAAAGCCTTTATCGCCATTAACTGCGGTGCTTTGCCTGAGCAGTTGCTGGAGTCCGAGCTGTTTGGTCACGCCAAAGGGGCCTTTACCGGTGCCGTCAGCCAGCGTGAAGGCCTGTTTCAGGCAGCCGAAGGCGGCACGCTGTTCCTCGATGAAATCGGTGATATGCCACAAGCGTTGCAGGTGAAATTGCTGCGCGTGTTGCAGGAGCGCAAGGTGCGTCCGCTCGGCAGCAACCACGATCAGGATATTAACGTGCGCATCCTCTCGGCAACGCACCGCGATCTGCCGAAAGCGATGGAAAAGAAAGAGTTCCGTGAGGATCTCTTCTACCGCCTGAACGTGGTTAACCTGAAAATTCCCGCGCTGCATGAGCGTTCAGAAGACATTCCGCTGCTGGCGAATCATCTGTTGAAGCAGTCGGCGGAGCGGCACAAACCCTTTGTGCGCAGTTTCTCGACCGATGCGATGAAGCGACTGGTGGCCGCCAGCTGGCCGGGGAATGTCCGTCAGCTGGTCAACGTGATTGAACAGTGCGTGGCGCTGAGTTCGGCACCGGTGATTGGTGAAGCGCTGGTTGAACAGGCGCTGGTGGGCGAAAACACCGCGCTACCGACCTTTGTGGAAGCGAGAAACCAGTTCGAACTCAATTATTTACGCAAGCTGCTGCAAATGACCAAAGGCAACGTCACCCATGCCGCACGTCTGGCCGGGCGCAACCGCACGGAATTCTATAAGCTGTTATCCCGCCACGAGCTGGATGCATCTGATTTTAAAGAGTAGTTTTTTTGTGCCGCTTGCGTGCTGAGATATGTTAGCTTAAGCACGCTGAAAAAGAGACAGACCGCGCAGCGGGAGCTGTCCGTTGCACGTATACTGAACAGAGATTACTCTCCGGCCGCGGAGAGAATGAAAAGGGTCTGCCATGAAAAAGATTGATGCCATTATCAAACCGTTCAAACTCGACGATGTGCGTGAAGCACTGGCCGAAGTAGGGATTACTGGAATGACCGTGACTGAAGTGAAAGGCTTCGGTCGTCAGAAAGGACACACCGAGCTTTATCGTGGTGCGGAATACATGGTCGATTTTCTGCCGAAGGTGAAGATTGAGCTGGTTATCGCTGACGATATCGTCGATACCTGCGTCGAAGCCATCATGCGTACCGCGCAGACCGGCAAAATTGGCGATGGCAAAATCTTTGTCTTTGATGTGGCACGCGTGGTGCGTATTCGTACCGGCGAGGAAGACGAAGAAGCGATCTGATTTTTCGCCTCTCCCGTCTGGCCCATCACATCGCCGTCCTTATATAGGGCGGCGATGTCGTTTCTGGCTGACCGGTCACAGCACCTTGTGCGGACCAAACACTTCATAATGGATGCGGGCGCTGTCAATGCCCAGCGTCACCAACTGTTGCGCCACCTGCTGCATAAAGCCTAATGGCCCACAAAGGTAGTAGTGGCCTGTCGGATCGCTAAGCTGGCTCTCCAGCGGCAGTAAATTCATCACGCCGGCGCTGTCGAAACGTCCGGCATCCTGCGGCAGCGGATCGCGATACCACAGGTGCTGTGAAAAGTTGGGCAGACGTTGTGCTGAAGCAGCCACCTCCTCACCAAATGCATGTCTGTTGCCATTATCGGCAGCATGGAACCACTGCACGCGGGCAGGATGCTGCTGAGAGGCCAGCACATCCAGCATCGCCAGCATTGGCGTCTGGCCGACGCCGGCGGAAATCAGGGTGACCGGTGTCTCATGAGAGACGGCCAGCAAGAAATCACCCGCCGGCGCAGCCAGTCTCAGCTCATCACCGACCTGTGCATGCTGGTGCAGCCAGCCAGACACCGTGCCGCCCGGTTCATGACGCACGGCAATGCGATAATCCCGGCCATTGGGCGCGCGGGTCAGCGAATACTGACGGATCTCCTGATTGGCAAAACGCTTATCGCGCAGCCAGACGCCAAGATACTGACCCGCCTGATAATCCGCCACCGGCTGACCATCGGTCGGGCTAAGAATAAAGCTTTTGATCACCTCGCTTTGCGGCTCAATGGCGCTGATGCGAAATGCCCTCGTCGTACGCCAGCCGCCCACTTTTTCCTCGGCCTGCTGATAAAGCTGTTCTTCCCGCTGAATAAACACGCCCGCCAGTACGCCATAGGCTTTGCCCCAGGCCTCCAGCACCTCGTCGCCCGGACTGAGCATTTCATCAAGGGTTGCCAGCAGATGCTGGCCGACAATCTGATACTGCGCGGGCTGAATGGCGAAGCTGGTGTGCTTCTGCGCAATCTTTTCCACGGCGGGCAGCAGGGCAGCCAGATTTTCAATATTGCTGGCATAAGCACAGATGGCGTTAAACAGCGCTTCACGCTGATTGCCGTTGCGCTGATTGCTCATATTGAAAATCTCTTTCAGCTCGGGGTTATGAGCAAACATTCGGTCATAGAAATGGGCGGTCAACGCCGGGCCGGTCGCCAGCAGGGCAGGAATGGTGGCTTTCACAGTGGCAATGGTTTTTGCGTCTAACATAGGTGAACTCCCTTGAGATCTTAAACATGTATTTTAAATGCATCTTATAACTTATAAACATGCAATGTAAATACACCTTTAAGTGGCAGGGGCATCATTTGGTTAAGCAACCCTCGCCAGTCCTGAAGCCAATCGTTTGCGTAAAAAGGGCGCTTTGTGGCTACCCCTAAGCAGGTAAAACAGTTTACACTGTTGGCCTTCGCCCAAACGGGCCGATCGATACCGATTATTTTGTTAGCTGAGTCAGGAGATGCGGATGTTAAAGCGTGATATGAATATTGCCGATTATGATGCCGAGTTATGGCAGGCAATGGAGCAGGAAAAAGTGCGTCAGGAAGAGCACATTGAACTGATTGCTTCTGAAAACTACACCAGTCCGCGTGTTATGCAGGCGCAAGGTTCTCAGCTGACCAACAAATATGCCGAAGGCTATCCGGGCAAGCGCTACTACGGTGGCTGTGAGTATGTGGATATCGTTGAGCAGCTGGCTATCGATCGTGCGAAAGCGCTGTTCGGTGCCGATTATGCGAACGTGCAGCCACACTCAGGTTCCCAGGCGAACTTCGCCGTCTACACCGCGCTGCTGCAGCCGGGCGACACCATTCTGGGGATGAACCTGGCACACGGTGGTCACCTGACTCACGGTTCCCCGGTTAACCTGTCGGGTAAGCTGTATAACGTCGTGCCTTACGGCATCGATGAAACCGGCAAAATCGATTACGACGATCTGGCGGCGCAGGCTCAGAAGCACAAGCCAAAAATGATCATCGGTGGCTTCTCCGCTTACTCCGGTCTGTGCGACTGGGCGAAAATGCGTGAAATCGCTGACAGCATCGGTGCCTGGCTGTTTGTTGATATGGCGCACGTTGCCGGTCTGATCGCAGCGGACGTTTATCCTAACCCACTCCCGCATGCACACATCGTTACCACCACCACCCACAAAACCCTGGCGGGTCCGCGCGGCGGCCTGATCCTGGCGAAGGGCGGCGATGAAGAACTGTATAAAAAGCTGAACTCTGCTGTCTTCCCTGGCGGCCAGGGCGGCCCGCTGATGCACGTGATTGCCGGTAAAGCGGTCGCACTGAAAGAAGCGATGGAGCCTGAGTTCAAGGTGTACCAGCAGCAGGTGGCCAAAAACGCCAAAGCGATGGTTGAGGTGTTCCTGGATCGTGGCTACAAAGTGGTTTCTGGTGGCACGCATAACCACCTGTTCTTGCTGGACCTGGTTGATAAAAACCTGACCGGTAAAGAAGCGGATGCCGCGCTGGGTCGCGCCAACATCACCGTTAACAAAAACAGCGTACCAAACGATCCGAAGAGCCCGTTTGTGACTTCAGGTATTCGTATTGGTTCTCCTGCGGTTACCCGCCGTGGCTTCAAAGAAGCTGACGTCCGCGAGCTGGCTGGCTGGATCAGCGACATTCTGGACAACGTCGCGGATGAAGGCACTCAGGAACGCGTGAAGAAGCAGGTTCTGGAAATCTGCGCACGCTTCCCGGTGTACGCATAACGTTGCGTTACCCCTTTCCCTCGCGAAAGGGGATCCGGTACACATTAACGGGACAATACTGTCCCGTTAATTGATCTTAGGCCTGACCTCTGAGAAAGTAGCGCGCACTTTTGTCGGAGGGAACATGGCGATTCGTTCAGCTTACTGGCTCGGTCTGGGCTATTTCACGTACTTCTTTGCCTATGGCGTCTGGCTTCCCTTCTGGGGAGTATGGCTGAAAGACTCTGGCCTGCAGCCAGAGAAAATTGGCCTGCTGCTTGGCTGCGGCATGATCGCCCGATTCCTCGGCAGCCTGATCATTGCCTCAAGAGTCACCAATCCTTCGCAACTGATTACCGCGCTTCGCCTGCTGGCGGTGCTGGCGTTATGCTTTGTGCTCAGCTTCTGGATCGGCACTTCGTGGGTCTGGCTGCTGCTGGTGATGATTGGCTTCAACCTGTTCTTCTCGCCGCTGGTTCCGCTCAGCGATGCGCTGGCGGCGACCTGGCAAAAGCAAATATCAATGGCCTATGGCCCGGTCCGCCTGTGGGGCTCACTGGCATTCGTTATCAGCTCAGCGCTGACCGGCGTGCTGGTCAATGCTTTCTCCTATCAGGCGATCCTGGTGATGCTGTGTATCGGCGTTGCGGCGATGTTTGCTGGCATGCTGTTACGGCCATCCGTGCTGCCTGTAGGCCATGCGAAGCAGACCGAAACGGCCGGATGGGCTGACTGGAAGCGATTGCTGAAAGAGAATGCCGTCTGGCGATTCCTGCTGTGCGTGACGCTAATGCAGGGCGCGCATGCCGCCTATTACGGCTTCAGCGCCATCTGGTGGCAGGAAGCCGGCTACTCAGCCAGCGTTGTCGGCTATCTCTGGTCGCTGGGCGTGGTGGCCGAAATCATTGTCTTTGCCTCCAGCAACCGACTGTTCCGTCGCTGGGGCGCGCGCGACCTGCTATTGCTGTCAGGGATTTGTGCGCTGGTACGCTGGAGCCTGATGGCATCAACCACCGCGCTACCCTGGCTGATTGTGGCGCAGATCCTGCACTGCGGCAGCTTCACCGTGTGTCACCTGGCGGCGATGCGTTTTATTGCCTCGCGCGAGGGAGGAGAGGTGATCCGTCTGCAGTCGGTCTATTCCGCGCTGGCGATGGGGGGCGGTATTGCGGTAATGACGATGATCTGCGGCGTGCTGTTCCAGCATCTGCATGGTGGCGTCTTCTGGGTGATGGCGATGGTGGTGATACCTGCGCTGTTCCTGCGGCCGAAAGTGGCTTGATCAGGACTCCAGTAGCTGCCGGATGCGCTGCTGCTGGTGAGGTTGCAGCGGCAGTTCGGCATGAATTAACGGCGGTGAGTACAGGGGGAGCGGTGTGGCGTAAGGCGTGATCACCAATGCGATGCCTTTTGGCGCACTGCTGCGTTGATACTCTGCCACATCCAGGTATTTGATATTCAGTGGCAACAGCGTCAACTCGCGGACCTGTTGCTCAATTTCCCGTTCCAGCTCTGCATCCTTGCCGGTTAACAGCAGCACCTGTTTCTCCTGCAATGCACTTTCCTGCATCAGCCAGGCACCAAAAATAATGGCTATCAGCCCCATCTCTTCTTGTGAGAAGGTCAGGTCATAACTCTGCTCGAATTCCGCGACCGCAGCCTGGGTCGTTCGTAACAGCTTTGGATACAAACGGGTCACTTCTTCAGTCAGACTGTTATCAATGCCTACGCCAAACAGCGAGCGTTCCAGCGCCTGGGCCAGATGGGTATAAAGCTGGTCGGCCAGTCCTTTATCATCGCTGAAGCGCATGCCAGAGAGCAGCTGAAAGCGATCGATTAACTGCCGCACCGCATCGAGCAGCTGGTGTTCATAATCATGGCGGGCATCATCGGCGCTGGGTGCGTGCATCTGACTGAACAGCAAGGCAAACAGCCATGTTTCGCTGCCGTCGGGAGCGGTTTTGCAGCGTTTTTGCCAGTGACGGACTACTTCCTCCGCCACCTGATGTTCAATTTTTGCCGCCAGCCAGCTTTGCTGCGCGTCATTGAATTCCGTGCGTGATTGCCGACACAGTGAATGCTGCATCAGCAGCTGCAAGAATTGGCGATCCCGCTCGGTAAACTGGCGTGCCAGCTTCTGGCCGCAATGTTGCACCAGCGCCAGAAGGTTTCGCTCATCATAAAGCGCCTTCTCAATCTGCTTCTGTTTAAGCAGCTGCTTAACGTGCGTGGCAAAATGTTGCTGCACAAAATCCGGTGTCAGCCGCAATGCCCGACGTAACCAGTGAAACAGGCACAACCGCTGGTCCAGTTCCGCACCGCTTATCTGCCATTTCCCCCCGGCATCCTGATGCAGGGCGAGGCGGTGATAGCGCTGGATTTCTGCTTCGACCTCCGCTATATCTTGCCGGGTAATCGACCGATCCACTCCGTTAATCTGACTCATTACCTCAAGAGTCACGGGAAGTTCAGGGAGATAAAGCAATAAAAGCAGATGACAATGACGCTGCGGACTGGAGAAAGCTGAAGGCTCGGGTGAGGGTAAACTCATCGTCGGCAATCCCAGTGAAAAGTAACATCGCTAAGCATAGCGTGATTGCTGCCGGTGGCAGCGTGGTGCGGACAGATTTATTTATAGCTTTCAAGGCAGGTCACAGAATTTTTGCCATAACAGCAGAGGGAATTGAATTTGTTATATTATAACATTGCCGTTAAGCGGTTAATCGCGGCATTATGCCTGTGTCTGGCTCCGCACGCGTGGGCCCATCCGCACAGCTTTATTGATATGCAGGCAACGCTGCTTCATAAGGACGATAAGATCACTGGCCTGAAGATGCATTGGGTGATGGATGAGATTACCTCGGCCGATTTGCTGTACGACGCCGGTAAGGCCAAACCCGACTCGGTGGTGTGGAAAAAGCTGGCGGCAGAGGTGATGGCCAACGTACTCGGACAGCATTATTTCAGTGAGTTCTGGCATCAGGGGAAACCGGTCAAGTTCGATAATTTGCCGCCGGAATACCATCTGTCACGGCAGGGGAACAAGGCGGTGCTGGACTATGTTTTACCGCTGGGTGAACCGCAGCCGCTGGCTGGCCAGACTTATGTCTTTACCACCTTTGACCCGAGTTACTTTGTCGATATGTATTACGATTCTGAAAAGTCCCTGCACATTCCCCCTGAGCTGGCGCAGCGCTGCACCTTTACCCTGAAAACGCCGAAGCCGGATGCGTCGATGCAGGCCTATGCGCTGTCGCTGGATAAAGCCGATGCGCCGCCTGAGGATATGGATTTAGGGCAACAGTTCGCGCAGACGGTGACCCTGACATGTCAGTAAATGCCTTAACAACGCGTCGGCAACGGGGCTGGCTGCAGGCCTGGCCACTCTCTGTTTTGCTGTTACTTTTTATTGCGGCAGGTTTTACTGTCTGGCAACACTGGCCGCAGATCCTGTTGCAAAGCGTTCTGTGGCAGAAAACGCTGCATCAACAGATGACCGCGTTGCTGCAGCAGGTAGCCAGCCATCCGCATCAGGCAGGGTTGTCGCTGATGGGATTCAGCCTGATGTATGGCGTGCTGCATGCGCTAGGTCCGGGTCATGGCAAGGTGGTGATCGCGACGTTTCTTGCCACGCATCCGACGAAAGTCAAAACCAGCTTGCAGCTGACGCTGGCAGCGGCGGTGGTTCAGGGCGGGGTGGCCATCCTGCTGGTCACCGTGATGCTGGTGGTGCTCGGCCTCTCATCCCGCCAGCTCCATCTCAGCAGTTACTGGCTGGAGAAGGGCAGTTATCTGATGGTGGCCGCACTGGGCCTCTGGCTGTGCTGGCGCGCGCTGCGCAAAATCTGGCACGCCTTACGGCCCATGCCAGCAATGAAGATTCAACGCATCGTGCCGGTAGGGCATCAACATAGCGATAGCTGCGGTTGCGGGCATCAGCATGTGCCGGACAGCCAGATGCTGGATAAAGCGGTCAATGGCAGAACCAAAGCGATCGTGGTGCTTTCGATGGGACTGCGCCCTTGTTCCGGGGCGATCATGATGCTGCTGTTTTCAAAAGTGATTGGTGTCTATGGCTGGGGCGTGCTGTCGGCATTGGCGATGGCGGGGGGCACGGCATTAACCGTTTCGGCGATGGCCTTGCTGGTGCAGGTTTCCAGAGCGCTGGCGCTAAAACTCAGCCGCGGGGCGTCTCCTGCGGGCTGGCAGAAAGTCGGCTGGTCAGGATTATCGTTGGTGGGAGGCGTGCTGCTGGTCGCAGTCGGCATCATGCTGTGGCTGAGCGCCACACCGGCGATGTCCGGCGGCATAAGACCGATGTTTTTAGGCTAATCTGAAAGTAAAAAAGCGGAGCTGAGCTCCGCCTTTTTGTCACTGAACGATCCCGAACGGGAACCTAGCGCTTCAGCGCTTCGCTCAGTTCTTCACGCATGTTAGCCAGCATCGCTTTAACGACGCGTGGGTTGCCCGCAACGATGTTGCCGGAGGTCAGGTAACCGTGTGCACCAACAAAGTCAGTCACCAGGCCGCCAGCTTCACGTACCAGCAGTTCACCGGCCGCGAAATCCCATGGCTTCAGGCCAATTTCAAAGTAACCGTCAACACGGCCAGCCGCCACATAGGCCAGATCCAGTGCCGCAGAACCGCTACGACGGAAATCAGCACACTGGGTGAACAGCTTGCCTACGATGTTGATGTAAGGCGTGGCGTGCTGTTTCAGCTTGAACGGGAAGCCGGTCGCGAGGATGGTGCCATCCAGGTCGCGAGCAGTACTGCCGCGCAGGCGGTAACCGTTTAGCTGAGCGCCCTGTCCACGAACGGCGCTGAACAACTCGTTGCGCATTGGATCGTAAACGACGGCGACTTCAGTGCGGCCTTTAATGCGCACGGCGATAGAAACAGAGAAATGAGGAAGGCGTTTGATGTAGTTAGTGGTGCCATCCAGTGGATCGATAACCCATTGTACATCCTCGTCTTCACCGGCTAATTCACCACTCTCTTCGGTAATAATGGTGTGCTTCGGATAGGACTTGCGAATCACCTCAATAATCAGGCGCTCAGCGTCGCGATCAACATTGGTAACGAAGTCGTTGGTGCCTTTCTGGCTCGCTTCGACAGCGTCCGGGGTTTCGTAATTCTTGACGATTAAATTTCCGGCCTTGCGCGCAGCGCGCACGGCAATGTTGAGCATTGGATGCATCGTTATCTCTCACTGGATGTTAAAGAACGGGAAAACGGCGCGGATTATAGCAGGGAGATCGTAAAATGTCCTGAAAATATGATAGCATCCTCAAATTATCTCACTGACCTGAACTCCTATGCTGCAAAACATCCGAATCGTGCTGGTTGAAACCTCTCACACCGGCAACATGGGATCCGTCGCCCGCGCGATGAAAACCATGGGACTGACCAACCTTTATCTGGTTAACCCTCTCGTCAAGCCTGACTCCCAGGCCATCGCCCTCGCGGCGGGTGCCAGCGATGTCATCGGCGAAGCCCACATTGTTGATACCCTCGATGAAGCCCTGGCCGGCTGTAGTCTGGTGGTCGGCACCAGTGCCCGCTCCCGTTCGCTGCCGTGGCCGATGCTGGATCCGCGCGAATGCGGGATCAAAAGCGTGCAGGAAGGTCAGCAGGCGCCGGTCGCGCTGGTCTTTGGCCGCGAGCGCGTGGGGCTGACTAACGAAGAACTGCAGAAATGTCACTACCATGTGGCCATTGCTGCTAACCCGGAATACAGCTCGCTGAACCTGGCGATGGCGGTGCAGATCATCGCTTATGAAGTGCGTATGGCGTTTTTACAGTCGCAGGAAACCGCGCAGCCCGAGTACGAAGAGTCGCCATATCCGCTGGTGGATGACCTTGAGCGCTTCTATCAGCATATGGAACAGATGATGACCCACAGCGGCTTTATCCGTGAAGGCAGCCCTGGCCAGGTGATGAGTAAAATGCGTCGCCTGTTCACCCGAGCCCGCCCGGAGCGCGATGAACTCAATATTCTGCGCGGCATGCTCTCTTCGCTGCAAAAGACAAAGGGCGAAAAGTAGACTATTACACCCCCCGGTTTACGGGGGTAATAGTTGACTAAAATGGTTGGTTAAATAGTTGAGTGTTTTACTAGGTTAAATACTTGACCAATTTAGTCAGGAATGGCAGACTTCAGGCATATTTTGTTAACACCCAACCAGGGTAATTACTGAGGTCGTTTACGCCATGAGACTGACATCCAAAGGCCGTTATGCCGTTACTGCTATGCTCGACGTTGCACTTCATTCCCATCAGGGACCTGTGCCGTTAGCTGATATTTCAGAACGCCAGGGCATCTCCCTGTCTTATCTGGAGCAGCTGTTCTCACGCCTGCGCAAAAATGGCCTGGTGGCTAGCGTACGTGGTCCAGGCGGTGGTTACCTGTTGGGTAAAAGCTCGGACGCGATCGCGGTCGGTGCGGTG